>JGI10216J12902_101450285_pt1 | contig 19038 bp, 13 predicted proteins | sample KanNatreferecore_FD_12902 | JGI IMG/M metagenome (IMG submission 12902)
ACTCATCGCGAGTGGCTGAGGGACTGGCCCAGTGACGCCACGGCAACCGGCGGGAGCACGCAGCTTCCGTGACCAGGTGCCAATTCCAGCTCGAAGCGAGTGCTTTGGGGAAGATGAGGAGAGCGAAAGGTTTTGCCGCACCTCTTCTCAGCCGATGAGAAGGGGTTTTTTGTTGCCCCGATTTGGAAACGATTATGGACAAACATGGTTTCATGAAGGCGCTCAAGTGCCGCGAATGCGGGCGCGAATATCCGCTCGCCGCGACGCACGTGTGCGAGTTCGACTTCGGCCCGCTCGAGGTCGCTTACGATTACGACCGCATCAAGAAGACGATGACGCGCGCGGTCATCGAGTCGCGCCCGCAAACAATGTGGCGCTACCGCGAACTCCTGCCCGTGGCCAGCGAGCCGACTGTTGGCCGCGAAGTGGGCTTCACTCCATTGATCAAAGCCGACCGGCTGGCGGCGCAACTTGGCATTCGCGAACTATGGATCAAGAACGACACGGTCAATTATCCCACACTCTCGTTCAAAGATCGCGTCGTGAGCGTGGCTTTGAGTCGCGCGAAGGAATTGGGTTTTGAAGTCGTGGCCTGCGCCTCCACTGGCAATCTCGCCAACTCCGTCGCGGCAAACGCCGCTTCCGCCGGGCTCAAATCCTACGTCTTCATTCCAGCCGATCTGGAGCAAGGGAAGATTGTTAACTCGCTCGTCTATGGAGCCGGCGTCATTGGCATTCGCGGTCACTACGACGAAGTGAATCGCCTGTGCGCGGAAATTGCCGGCAAGTATGGCTGGGCCTTCGTGAACGTGAACATGCGGCCATATTACGCCGAAGGCTCCAAGAGCATGGGCTTCGAAATCGCCGAGCAACTGGGCTGGCGCATTCCGCAACATACCGTGGTGCCGATGGCGTCCGGTTCGTTGCTGACGAAAATCCAAAAAGCGTATCAGGAACTGACGAAGCTCGGTCTCGTGCGCGACACAAAGTATTCCGTCCACGGCGCGCAGGCGACGGGTTGTTCGCCCATTTCCGCCGCGCAGAAGGCGGGCCTTGATTTCTTCAAGCCCGTGAAGCCCAACACGATTGCGAAATCTCTCGCCATCGGAACGCCGGCCGACGGTTTCTACGCGCTCAAAGTGATGAAAGAAACCGGCGCGGCTGCCGATGATGTGACAGATGAAGAGATCCGCGAAGGCATCCGATTGCTGGCCGAATACGAAGGCATTTTTTCCGAGACCGCCGGCGGGGTCACCGTCGGCGTGGCGAAGAAACTCATCGCGTCCGGAAAGATTCCCGCGAGCGATTCCGCGGTGCTGTGCATCACGGGCAATGGGCTCAAGACGCTCGATGCAGTCGTGGGCCACGTCGGGCAGCCACGCGAAATCAAGCCGAGTTTGCGCGAGTTCGAGGCGTTGCTCTCGGCGGAAGAAGCCGGTGTGACCGCATAAGATGCCTGTGCAAGTTCGCATTCCACTCACGTTACGCCGGCTCACGCACGAGCAGGAGCTGATTGACGTGCAGGCCTCGACCGTGGCTGGCGCCATCGACGCATTGCACGCACGCTACAACGGCATTCGCGATCGCATCATGGACAAGACCGGGCGCATTCGCGGGTCCGTGCTCGTGTTCGTGAACGAGGAAGACATTCGTTTCCTGCAAAACGAAAACACGCCGCTGAAAGACGGCGATGAAATCAGCATTGTGCCGGCGTTTGCCGGCGGGTGACCAATTCACCACTTGAACTGGCGAAACAGTTCTTTGAGGATACAAAAACTATGGCAGTGAAAGTTCGAATTCCGACTCCGCTTCGCAAGCTGACGAACGATCAGGAACTCGTTGAGGTGAAGGCGAAGACGATTGGCGACGCGATTGGCGAATTGCAGGGGCTGTATCCCGGCATCAAGGAGCGGCTCGTTGATGAAAGCGGGGCCGTGCGTCGTTTTGTGAATGTTTACGTGAACGAGGAGGACATCCGCTTTCTGCAAAACCAGCAGACACCTCTCAAGGACGGCGACGAAGTGAGCATTATTCCCGCAATTGCCGGCGGTTAATCACGCTTCACGTTTTACGTTTCACACCTATGCCTCGTGCCAAAAAATCTCTCACCAGCTCTGCCGCCAACGGAAAACAACAGCGCCGTCTCTGGCTCATGTATCCGCCGCGGCTCATCACCACGCCAGTGATTTGGCAACTGGGCCAGAAGTTTCCTCTCGTCACGAATCTCCGGCAAGTCAGCGTGACCGACGAGATCGGCATCGTCTGTCTGGAACTCGAAGGCGAGCGCGCGCAGATCAAGGCCGCGATCAAATGGCTCGAGAAGCAAGGCATCCGCGTCGAGCCGGTCGAGATCAATGTGATCGAGAGTTAGGCTGACACCTTGGGCAGCGCTTTTACGGAGTCAGCGAGGCTGCGGCGCGGTAGTATTTCTGCTGACCGCTGATGGAATTGGTTCGTCGAAGAGACTCTTCAAAGGCCAGCGTGGCGCCGCCTGGTTCATCGACAAACGCATCGTTCAGATTGGTCGTGGACTGTATCCGATAATAAAGTCCGCGGAGCGTCGTGCATTGAACCTCGTTCGTGCTGGAATTCAGCTTCCGCAGCGCGACTGTCACCGGAACGTTGGTCACGGAGCCATCCCAATACCGCTTCGCCAGCGACCAGGCGCCTTTGCCGACCTGCGCCCCGACGCGGCGACCGGCAAAATTATCGATCGGAGGATGGATACTGCCCCAGATGCGCGAGATGCCGGCTTCGTCAGCGGCGTCGTAATACGTGGCCCATTGCAGGGTCAGGGGCACGGACGGACCGTTTTCAAAGCCAAGAGCATAACCGGAATGTGTTCCGAGCCCGCCTGGGAAGTACGGTGAACCCGTTAACTCGGCCAAGAGTTCCGCAGCGGAGCGGCTGTACGTGCTGTGGCCCGAGATGTAACCTGGAAAGGGCGGAGTGACAAAGTTGGTCCGTTGATAAGTGACCCAGGTGTCGCCATGAATCCACTGCACGCCGCTGTAAGTGTTCGTGTTCGAGGGCGGTCCCGGCCAGGAGCGCACGGCAATTTTGCCAATCGTCAAACCCGCGTGGCGCCCGGATGCTCGCGAAGAGGCCGTGACCAATTCGATCAGGTTGGTGATAAGCGGGAGGCCATTCGAGTGGTACCGGGCGGCACCGGGATCACTGGACTGGCCAAGGTTCGCCATGTAGCGCACGGCACTCAAAGGGCGCCAGCCATCATAGGCGCGCTTGGCCCCCCAAGCCGCGCACGCCGCGTCGTGCAGCGCGCCGTTAAGCGCGAAATACATTTTCACGTCCCATTCCAGATCGTCCACGACCGGCCCCGTGCCGCCGATTCTTTTCACGAGCAATGGATGATCGGCCACGTAATTGGCCAGGACGTTCCAGTGGCCCGGCGGCGTTTCAGAACTGGGGCCGTCCGCCCAGAACTCCGCCAGCACGCGCGCGTAATCGCCGCGCTTGACCAGATTCGGCGCATACGGCTGGCCGGTGATCGGATTAATGCCGTGACCTTGCCCATCGAAGATTTCGAAGCTGCCGTCGCCGTAGTTCCCCACAAAATCCAGGCTGTTGTTGCCATGCACACCCGGAGAGATGTCCATCATGACTCCATCACTCGGATCCAGGTGGCTGTTGGCCGTGATGTTGGCTACGACCTCCTTCACAAACTGCGCATGAGTTGGCCCGCCAAAAAAGGGCGGTGGTCCCGGATCGATCCAGGGTTTCATCGGATCAGCCCGCCTAAGCGCGAAAGGCCGCACGCCGAGCCACTGTGCGCCGAGATAATTCTGGATGGGGCCTTGGGGAAATCCGTTTTGATCCACGGCGTTGACAACTTGCAGACGCTGCCAGTGATTGATGTCGCGGACCGTGTTGCCATTGCCATCAGTGATTCCAGGCCGGTCGGTGGCCAGCGGCGGGTTGGTATAAACATAGCCGCCCTGCGCCACCGGATAGTCCGGGTAAGCAATGGGCGGATTGGCCTGCGGGTAGGGAACTCCGTTGGTCTGCCGGGCGCCGTCGTTTCTGAACCACAACGAGACGGCGTCGTAGATGGTGTTTCCGACACCGGCAGGAGTATTCGTGTCGCGGGAATTGTTGAAGATGTCGAAGCCCAACGAATTCATCAGAGCGTCGTCCACCGCGATGCTATTGGAGGCCGTCCTGGAGAACGCGTGGCGTTCCCTCAGCATTCGCCAGACGGCGTAACTGATCGCATTGCTCCGCGCCGCTGCGATGTCAGGGGCCGTGTGTTTGCCGCGATAAACGTAGCCCACCGCCACGGGGTCATACGCCGCCCACGCATCGTACATGCACACCGAGAAGCTGAAGTAATTGCGCGCCTGTGCCGGTGGATGGGGCGTGTCCTGCCGGATGGCCGCGAGGGCGCGTTCGTTCCAAACCCGGGCGATGCTGTTGCTCGCCGCCGCGCGGAGCGTCAGGTCGCCACACAAAAAAAACAGCAGGCCGCAAGTGACCGTGGAAAACCAAGAACCTGGCGGCGGGAAGAAACGAACGCGTGGCAGAAATGTTTTCATCGTTGGGCGTTTGATCAGCCCAAGTGAACCTGAATTCGCTTCTGCGGCCAAGCCTTCTTGGATGTTCGAAGGAGCTTTCTGTGGCGAAATGCTTGAATCAAGGGGCGAAGTTGGTTGGCCACGGTAGAATTTACAAAGGATTGCGCTTACGAAGCCTGGCGAGTCCGTCTCCTGGGCGTCTGACCGGCATCACCCCTTGATTCGCGCGTTTCGCCACGTGGTTAACCTGACTCACCCCCAAATTGTCGGCAGCCAGGACAAATTCCGGTTGGCTCCGGGCCCAATCAAACGACTTATGAATGCACGCCCCCTGTCCCTGTCAACGGGACTACCTCTCCGTGGATCGAATGCGCGCTGGAAACACCTTTTCACCGCCTGCGTCGCGCTACTCGTTGTAGCTCTCAATTGTAGCGCGGCGATCAACTGGTACAATCCCAACACCAACTACTCCATCGCGCGGAATTGGAGCGAGCGCATCCTTGAAAGCATCCGGATGGACACGCCACATCCTCCGGCTCAGGGCAGAAATTTATTCAGCTATTCCGCATGCATGTACGATGCATGGGCGGCTTACGACACAAATGCCGTCGGCTTCATCTATCGCGGGAAACATACGGCCCCGGATGTCGCCGCGGCACGTCGTGAGGCGATCAGCTACGCGATGTATCGGATGATGCTGGAGAGGCTTGCTTACTCACGGACCGCTACCAATCAGGCGGAGAGAGGCCCTGTGTTCATGACGCTGCTGGGCTACGACACGAACAATGTTTCGCGCGATACCAACACGCCCGCTGGCGTCGGGAACAGCATTTACGACGCGGTCTCGGCGTGGTTCATCAACGACGGGTCGAGGCAGACCAACGGCACGCCGTTTCCGATCGCCAACCCGCCCGTCGCGTATCCCGATTATCCCGTTGGCAACGCACGTCGGTACCAGTTTTTGAACGGGATGATGAATCCGTTCGCACACGGCACCACTGACGGAACCAACAATACTCTCGTGGATGTCAACGTGTGGCAACGGCTCATCGTCGCCAACGCCATTGACCAAAACGGATTCCCTCAAAACCCGCTCCAAGGCTACGCAGGAGCGCCATGGCTGTGGGTGCGCACGTTTTCGCTCGGTCGAATTGACGACAACAAGCCCTGGATCGATCCGGGTCCGCCGCCGCTCCTCGGAACGACCACCGCGTGGTTCCTGTCGAACCTTGTCGAAGTCATTCGCTACAGCAGTCAGTTGACGACGGCGGACGGGGTGATCACCAACATTTCGCCCGGAGCTATTGGCAACAATAGTTTGGGAGCCAATGATGGCCATGGATACACGACGAATCCAGTTACGGGTTTGCCTTACGCAGCGAATAACGTCTTGCGCGGAGATTTCACCCGCGCGCTCACGGAATTCTGGGCGGATGGCCCTTCTTCCGAAACACCGCCCGGCCACTGGAACTCCATCGGAAATCATGTTTCTGATGACATGGCCACGAACCTGACCCCTTTCCGAATTGGCGGCACCGGCCCCGTGGTGGACCGCTTGGAATGGGACGTGAAACTTTATTTCACTCTGAACACCGCTTTGCACGATGCTGCGTGCGCCGCCTGGTCCGTAAAGCGCTTCTACAATGGCTGGCGGCCGATCAGCGCCATCCGTCATTGCGGCGGCCTCGGTCAATCCAGCGATTCGGGTTTGCCTTCTTATCACACCAACGGTTTGCCGCTCGTCACAAATCTGATTGAACTCGTCACCGCTTCCAGCGTTTCTTCTGGCCGCCACGCTGGACTGACTCCCGGCAAAATCGCGGTCTTCTGTTGGCCCGGCCAGCCGGAGTTCCCTGATACGGATACGAGCGGCGTCAAATGGATTCATGCCGAGGATTTTATGCCTTACCAAAAGAAGACCTTCGTCACTCCCGCCTTCCCTGGATACATTTCAGGTCATAGCACATTCAGCCGTGCCGCCGCCGAGGCGATGACCGCCGTCACAGGCTCCAAATGGTTTCCAAGCGGTCTTGGCACCTTCACACTCCCCGCCCTCATCAACGAAGCGGGCCCGACGGCGCCCGTCACATTGCAATGGGCTTCCTATTACGACGCCGCGGACCAGGTCGGTCTGTCGCGTATCTGGGGCGGCATTCACCCGCCGGCCGATGATTTCCCTGGACGTCGGGTGGGAGCGCAAGTCGGCTCTAATGCATGGGCACTCGCGAAGAGATTCTTCGATGGCACCGTCACCAACGTCCCGATCCAGATCACCACGCGCAAACTCGACACCAACAACCTCGAGGTCCGTTACAGTGCGGTGCGGAGTCTCTACTACAAAGTGCTCAGTTCCACGAATGTCGAAGGTCCTTACACCGATGGCGGGCAACAGAGCCAACGGGCTTTGGAGGCCTCCATCCCGACGACGAATTCCCTGGGCGGCCCTCGGAAGTTCTTTCGCGTATCGGGATCGCTCGCTCCCTGACTCGGATTGGACTATACCTGAAGGCCGATGAGATCGCTTCGCTCGAAATCGCGCGCCTTCACGCTCATTGAGCTGTTGGTGGTCGTCGCGATCATCGCCATTCTGGCCTCGTTATTGTTGCCGGCCCTTGCCCGGGCCAAAGAAAGGGCGAAACGGGTGACCTGCATGAGTAACCTCAAGCAGATCAGCCTTGCCATGAAACTTTGGGGAGACAATTACGACGGAAAATTTCCCTGGAAAGTCCCCAAGTCCGACGGCGGTGGAATGCCAGACGGGAGTGGCACCAACTACGTTAACTTCCAGTTTTCACTCGCGTCGAAAGAATTGAGCACGCCGAAAGTTCTGCTCTGCCCGAGTGACACGAGTCGCACTCCCGCGACAGATTTCGCAACTCTCGTGCGGCCAAACATCAGCTACGCGCTTTGCAGCGAAGCGGACGAAAAAAGACCCCGTGTCATGCTGGCAACCGATCGAAGCATCTTCAATTTTGATTTCACCGGTTTGCCGGACAACATCAATTGTTGGGTTCTGACCTCGCCCGGCACCCTGGCTGGTTCCGCCAAATGGCGAAAGACCTTCTGTCACGGAATCAACTTCGGAATCGTCGCCCTCGGCGACGGCTCAGTCCAACAGTTGAACGACGCGACACTCGTGCAAACACTTCTTGGTTATGATCCAGCAACAGAAACCGATAACGGAACCTTGCAGTTCTACTTTCCCTAAACGGCTACTCATCGGCGACGGATTTCGTCTTGTCTCAAGCCCGCCTGATATTCTTGTCGCCACGCTGTTTTATCTCATCTTCCGGAGGAGTCGCAGTCATCCAGTGTTGCAGGCCGGGCGTGGCCCAGCTCCTGACGTAAAAAATATACGCGCAAAACAATGTGGAACGCGCGTGCGCCCCACGCCTGCCGCACCGGCGGTTCAGGGACAGCGCATTTGGCGGTTGTCGCTGTCGAGGCATCAGTTCTCCGGCATTCCTTCCTTGCCCTGAGCCCTCGGCAGGGGTTATACCCGCACTGCTGGTTCAAAGCGGTTCAACCTCTAATCTATGCCTGTATGACAAAGCGTGACCTCGTAATGCGCATCAGTGATGAAACCGGGCTGGCCCAGGTGCAGGTCGCAAACGCACTGGAAAAAGCTTTTGACGCCATCATCGCCAGCCTGAGCAAAGGCGAGGGAGTCGAAATCCGCAACTTCGGCGTGTTCGAAGTGCGGCACCGCCGTCCCCGCATTGGCCGCAAGCCGACCGACCCCACGAAACTCTATCAAATTCCCGCGCGCGCCGTGGTGAAGTTCAAACCGGGCAAGGAGATGAAGGAGATCGTGATGAAGCAGGCGACGCAGGTGCAAGCCACACCAGCACAAGCGGCACAGCCGAGCGCGCCTGCCGCGCCGAAGTGAACGGTGGCGAAATTCCAAATCCCAAATCCCAAAATCCAAACAAAGCCCAAATTATTGGTGCTTTGAAGTTTGGAGCTTGTTTCGATTTTGGAATTTCGGTTGAGAGCCGTTCTTGCCTTGAGCACGCGCTTCCCTTTCCCTAGCCCTTGTTTGTGATGCAACGACTGCCCGGCTTTCGCGATTTTTATCCCGAGCCGCTTCCGACGACCGATGTCTGGAGCGCCGACGCGCGCCAATACATCTTCGACAAATGGCGCGCGACGGCGCGGCGCTACGGCTTCCGCGAATACGATGGCCCGCCGCTCGAGCCGCTCGAACTTTTCACGGTCAAGAGCGGCGAGGAAATCGTCGGCCAGCTCTACAACTTCATCGACAAGGGCGAGCGCGCCGTGGCGCTGCGGCCCGAAATGACGCCGACGCTGGCGCGGATGGCCGCGGCGGCCGAGCGCCATTACAAGAAACCGTTCAAGTGGTTCGCCATCCCGCAACTCTTTCGCTACGAAAAGCAACAGAAGGGGCGGCTGCGAGAACACTTTCAGTTCAATGCGGACATCATTGGCGAGCCGGATGTCGCGGCGGACGCGGAATTGCTGGCCCTGCTCATCGACAGCCTGCGCTCGCTCAACCTGACGCCGGCCGATTTTGTCATTCGCCTCAGCAGCCGCAACGCCTGGCAGGAATTCTTTTCGAAGCGCTGCTCTGACGAGTCGAAGTCGTACGCGTTCTATCAGATCGTGGACAAGCTCGAGCGCGAAGAGCGCGCCGTGAGCGAAACGAAGTTGCGCGAACTCGGCAGCTCGTTCGATGAAGTCAGCGCGTTCATCAAGTCGGGCGAGCCAACGCCTGAACTGCAATCGATTCTCCAAAACCTGCAAGCGCGCGGCCTCGGCGATTTCGTGAAGGTTGATTACGGCGTTATTCGCGGTCTGGCCTACTACACCGGCGTCGTCTTCGAGGCATTCGACGTGAAGGGCGAGTTCCGTGCCATCGCCGGCGGTGGGCGCTACAACAATCTCCTGAAACTGATCAGCGGCGGCAAAGTAGATTTGCCCGCGCTGGGCTTCGGCATGGGCGACGTCGTGCTGCTGGAGTTGCTCAAAGCGCGCAAGCTCCTGCCGCAGTTCGACGCTGCCATTGATGTGTTCGTGCTCATTGAAGATGAATCGTTGCGCACCGATTCGCTCCGGGTGATCCAACGACTTCGCGCCGCCGGCAAAGTCGTTGAGTATTCGCTCACGCCGGCGAAAGGCGACAAACAGTTCAAACGCGCGCTGGAATTGAAAGCGAAGCAAATGGTGCGGCTCGAACGCGCCGCGGACGGAACAGTGCAGGCAAAGGTCAAGAACCTTACGACGCGCGAGGAACAAGTCTGTTCGCCGGACACGCTGGCTTAACGTGCCGGGTAGGGCAGCGCTGTCCTCAGCGCGCCGGTAAGGCGTGAGAAATTGCAACTGTTTCTCCGATTCGTGCGGCGCGGTGCGGACACCGCACCCTACCAACATCCAAAAACTTCTCTAGCATTCACGGCCTTCTACTTCCGCAGCCGATAAAATTTCTGACCGTTCACCGGAGCGAAGCCCGTAGGCGTATTGACATTCGGCACTGGCGTCCACGGTCCGGTCACATCGGACGCTTCTTCGATCACAGACGTGTTGTCGGTCGAGTAAATGACGAGTTCATCCCCCAATCGCACCAGCGCCATGCGCGGACGAGTCAATGGATTGCCGCTCAAGGAGAGCGCAAAACTTACGTCGGAACTGGTCAACGATTCCTGATGAATTTCCACCGCGACAATGTTTGTGCCCGCGACCACGTTCGTTGCGGAGATCGTCACGTTCTCGATCGAATTCTCCCCCGTGCTCGTGGCGAACGTGCGATTTGTGATGACCGATGGCGGCGCGGGCAGATTCGGCGAGCGGCGCACTTCATTGCCGTTGAGAAACACCACACCCGCATCATCGCGCAACAGCATGAGCGAAAGATTCGCGAAGGCCGGGTCGGCCACTGTGAAGACGCGCCGGAAGTAAGTGGTCGTTTGCCGATTGCTCGCAATCGTCGTCGCCTGATCATTTTCGCCGAAACCCAGTTGCGCTGCGCCGCTCAACCAACTGTTGTCATCATAATCGAGAGCGCGCCAGGCCGCGCCCAGATCGTTTGTCTGATCGAAGTACTTCCAAACCGCGTTGCTCGCAACAAGCAAGGTCGAAGGGGGATTCGATGCAGCAAGATTGCCAAAGTAGAGTCTGCCTCCCGTCACGTCCGCGTTCACCGCATTCACCAGCGCCATGCGCCAGACGCCATTCGTGTTTGACGGACGCGGAATGAGGCGCCGCGTCTGCCCGGCGGGAAATACAAGCGTGCCGGTGAGATGAGTGCCGTCCGCACCATCAATTTCGTAATCAACACTCACCTCGTTTGTGCAGAAGATGCTGAGACCGACGGGAATCCCGTCTGCCAACTGCGCCAGCGACCCGCGCGCCCCAAAGCCGACGCCGACGCGGCCGACACCGCCGAACGAGCCGAGCCTCCACGCATCCGTTGCCGGATTCCACAACGCATTGTTCGGGTAATTCGTGTCGAGCGCGCTGACCAGATTGTTGCTGGGGAAAAAGTATTCGTAGCTGTTGGTCCAGCCGCCTTCGCTGTCCCAGTTGAAACCAAAGAGGTCGCGATGATTGTAAATCGAGATGCAGTTCGTCGCCACCATTCGCCCGCGATAATATGGGAAGCTGCTGTAGTTGTCGCCGTGCCGCAGGCCGGACTGGTTCTGGCTGAAGAAGCAACGATCGACGCGGCTCGTCGGAGCTTCGTAGCCGTCCTCGAGTCCCTGCCCACAGTCAAAATAAACCGTGTCACGTGTCAGCACGTCCTTGAAACCCGACAGCGAATTGCCTTCGTGAAAAGTCGATTCGAACCAGCATGACTGATACGTGAGCGGCCCATAGCCGCTGCCGCCGGAGTCGATGCCATCGTCCTTCGTCCAGCCGAAGAGCGTGTTGGTGAAGGCGTGCGTGCCGCTGACGAAATAAAGCGCGTCATTGTCCCCATCGACGAAATTCACCGAATCATCCGGGCATTCGATGAACGCGCTGTCGTTCACGGTGAAACGAGCGCCGGTGTATTCGCCACCGGTGGTGGCCCGTTGCATCAGAAAACGAGTGAAGTTGAAAGTGCCGCCGTTGTAAGCGTGGCCAAATTGGCCGGCAAGATAAATGGCCGCAGAGTCCGTCAGAGAGATGCTCGGCGAATTATCGACGAGAAAAAGGCATTGCTCGGGACGATGCCCCGCGCCTCCATTGGGATCCGCGCCGCTGGCGACGAAAATTACGCCCGAGGCGCTAATTGACCCGCTGCTGCTCCGCATGAAAAATCCGCCCCAGGGCTGGCTGCGTGAATTCGGCATGAAGATGACCGGCTGATCCACGCTGCCGCTAATGATTACGGAACCATTGTTGGTAATGTTCACGCCAGCGTTGAGCAGGATGATGCTGCCCGCACCGATGTTGAGTGCGCTGCCGGCCGGCACGGCGAGATGGCCAGTGACACGAACGCGCGATTGCTCAGGCCAGGTGGTGGTGCCACTGAGAATGCCCGAGACGTTCGTCCACCCCGTCGTTGCTTCGATGTTGATGGGTTTGTTCGTCGTTACTCCGCCGACGGACGCCGTGTAGTTCAAAACTCCGGCCGCTTGGGTGGCCGCCAAAAAGCCCGAGCCCACCCCGCGTTTCAATTGAATCGAGTTTTGTCCGGCGGCAGCGAGCAATCCGTTAGCGCGCACGGCATGATCGTTCGAGTCCACCACCCAGGCTACAACGGGTATTTCAAAGCCCGCGGGAAAATCGGACGGAACGAGCACGCGCAACCGCGCTCCGGCAAATTCACTTGGCGAGGATTGAATGACGGGAAACGGAACGTGCGGCGGCAGGCCCCATTCCGTGTTAACGCGCTCGGTGGCCAATACGATAAAGCGCCGATACACGCTCGTCACCGCGCTGTTCAACTGGTTCGTCGCATCGACGCGCAGTTCATAAAAGTCTGGCTTGTTCACGACCACCGGAACACCCGTCGCGATCGGGTTCCAATTCAGCGTTGCGTTATAGTCGTATCCCGCCTGAGTGGTAATCGTGAGCGTGACCGTGTTGTTATAGGTCTGTTTGTCCGCCACGCCGCTGATGGTGATCTGCGCGAACAGGGCCGGCGACAACAGCGCGACAACAGCGAATAAATGAATTCCAAGTCTCATAAACGGTAAAGCGTTACACCTGTAGCAGCAGGTAGTGCAGAGCGCGATGAGATTCTTGCTGGCCGTTTCGTGCTATCGGCAAAGTTTCCAACTCCAACTCCAGCAAACCCACAAATCTCAAGCACTCATCGCGCCGAAGTTTGAGGGTGGAAGGTTTGTCGAGTTCGGTGTTTCCGGGGATCGTTCATCCCAATCCGCACCGCTGGAACGCCGTGCGCAGTTCTCCCGTCAGTTCCTTTACTCCGCCGCCCTTGAGCACGAAAGCATTCACGCCGGCGCGTTCCAATCGGTTCTGCGTCTCGCGATCCATGCCACCGGTCAAGACCACAATGGGGGTGTGCGCGTGTTCGGGACGCTGGCGCAGCCACGTGATGAGTTCGAGCGCGCTGCCGTGGCCCGCAAGGCTGAGGTCCGTGAGCACCACGTTGGGTGCAGGGTAGTGAACCGCATCGGCATAAGGGCCTTTGCGCAGGAGGTAGCTCATGGCTTCCTCGACACTGGGAACGCAGTGATAATGTCCAGCGAAGCCTTCTTTGCGCAGCACGCGCTGCAACAGAAACGCCAATGGTTCGTCGTCTTCCACATGTAACAGTGATTGATTGCCAAGCATGGCGTTGTCCTTTCGTTCAGAGAGTGAGTCTCTCGATTGGCGGATGATGGAAGTCCCGCAGGCGACTCAGAATGCCGGTTGTCCCGCGGTCCAGCGCCTTAACCGCGCTTCCAAGCACCGTGCGGATGCAAAACAGGGCCATAATAGAAGAACGATCCGAATGGCCCCGATCTATCAAAAATCTGCAAAAATCTTTTGGCGGCGGATTTCGTTGCCTCTGGGGTTAATGGAAAAGAAGTACCGGAGGAAACGTAAATTCTTCGTGGTTGCGCCTTGCCGGCGCAGATAGGCCATTGAACATGGACTTGTTCCGAGTTACCGTCCGCCACTCAAATAATCTCTATGCGACAACATTTTTGGCTGCGTGCTCTGCTGTTGAGTGTGTCCATTTGCTCCTTCGAGGTGGCGCGGGCGCAAGTGACGGCGGTGCGCCTCAATGAGCTGCTGGCGAGCGAAGTCAATTACTTGAACTGGGAAACCAACACGACGGATGCGCTGGAATTGTTCAACACTTCGTTCTCACCAGTCGATCTGAGCGGTTGCAGCTTGAGCGATTCGAACACGGCGCCGCAGCGCTACATATTTCCGAATGGCAGCGTCATTCCCGCGCGCGGTTATTATCGATTGGTTTTTGATTCAGCGGGAGGCTCCAACGCCACCCACGTTCCCTTTGGCATCAAGGCCAGCGGCGGTTTCTTCTATTTGTTCGACCCCGGGCTGGGGCTGATTGATTCGCTGGAGTACGGCTTGCAGGCGGCGGACCTGTCGCTCGGGCGCGTGCCGGATGGAACAGGCATCTGGCGATTGACCACGCCCACATTCGGGACCGCGAGCGTGATTGGCGGCGCCAATGTGCCGGTCACACTCGGACCGCACAGCGCCTTGCGCGTGAACGAATGGATGGCGAACAATTCAGGCGGCGCCAACGACTACTTCGAGATTTTCAACACCACGAACCGGCCGCTGGACATCAGCGGGATTTTTCTCACGGACCAGCCCGGCATGCCGACCAAGTTCCGCGTCCCCAATCTGTCGTTCATCGGTACCGGCTGGATCAGCGGCTTCATCAAGTTCGACGCGGACAACGTCAACACGAACACGCAGAAGTATCCCGCTGACCACGTGAATTTCGCGTTGAGCAATGGTGGAGAAAACGTGGGCATTTACGGCACGGACGGATTCACCTCGATTGACTTCATCACTTTCACCAACCAAGCGAACGGCATATCGGAAGGCCGGCTGCCGGATGGCGCGGGCCCCATTGGCATCATCGGCGGCCACGCCAACCGCGTCTATTTTCCGAAGATCAACGACTACGACACGGCGTCGCCCGGCGAGCCGAACTTTCTTCTGTTCACGAATCTCTACATCAACGAACTGCTGGCGCACACCGACCCGCCGCTCGAGGACGCCATCGAGATTATCAACATTTCGCCAGGCAGCATCAACATCAGCGGCTGGTGGCTGAGCAATTCGCGCGTGAACCGCAAGCGTTACCAGGTGCCCAACGCTCCGGCGATTGGGCCAGGCGGCTATCGCGTCATTTACGAAGGGACATTGAGTTCAGTTGGCTTCAACAGTTCCAGTGCGCTTGTTCCATTCACGTTCAATTCCTCGCAGGGCGACCAGGCTGTCCTCGCGCAAGTGGATGCGAGTGGAAACCTGACCGGCTGGATTGCCTTCGAAGAATTCGAGGCCTCGGCCAACGCCATCTCGTTCGGCCATTACAACACCAGCGTGCCGGGAGATTACAAATTCGTCGCCCTTTCCTCGCCGACCTTTGGCGTAAATGACCCGATTTCGGTCTTCCAGTTCCGCGGCGGCATCGGACAGAAAAACAGCGGCCCGAAGGTGGGACCGATTGTGATCAACGAGATCATGTTTGCGCCCAGCAACACGGTTTATCTGACGAATGGCGTGACGGTCACAAACCAGAATCCATTCGAAGAGTACATTGAGCTGCGCAATGTCACCACAACTGACACGGTGCCGCTTTACGATCCGCAGTATCCCACGAACCACTGGAAATTGCAGAAGGCCATCGCATTCACATTTCCGCTCGTCAGCCTCGCGCCGAACGAGTTCTGTCTCGTGGTCGGCTTCAATCCGCTGACGGATGCCGCTGCGCTTGCGAATTTCCGCGCGCGCTTCAGCGTTTCCAACACCGTGCCCATCTTTGGGCCGTGGACGGGGCGGTTGTCTGATGCCGGCGACGCGATCGAATTGTATCGTCCCGACCCGGTGCAGTTGCCGCCGCACCCGGATGCCGGTTTCGTCCCTTACATCCGCATCGACAAGGTGAATTACAATTCCGCTCCACCTTGGCCCGGTGGCGCGAACGGCACGGGCCTGAGCCTGCAACGGAAGAATTCGTTGCGCTTCGGCAACGACCCGATCAATTGGGCGGTGGACAGTCCCACGGCCGGCAGGCCGAGTTCCAGCGCGCTTCAGGATACCGATGGCGACGGCATCCCTGATCAGTGGGAAATGGACTATGGCTTCAGCCCGACGAATCCCACTGATGCAGCCGGCGACCCCGATCGCGACGGCGTGAGCAACCTGGGCGAATACGTCTCCGGCACGAACCCAACGAACTCGACCAGTGTGTTGAGGCTTCTGGACGTCATTCCGTCCGCGGACACCAACATCCCGTACCGCGTGCGTTTCCTCGCCTACTCCAATGCGACTTACACATTGGAATACCGTAACAGCCTGTTGCCGACCGCGAATTGGCGGACGCTGGGCAACGTGCTCTCGGCGCCGAGCAACCGCATCGTCGAAGTGCCCGACCCGACTGCATACGAAAAGGCGGACCGCTATTACCGCATCATCGCGCCAGCGACGGATTGAGGAGCGCCGCGCTCTTGGGAATCGCCCTGGAACGTGATTTGCGTGCGGCGGACTGTGCCTTTGCCGCAGCGGTGCAACGTTTCAACGATTTGACGACTCACGCACCCTGAGCGGCGCCACGCTCACTTCGCGGAAATGGACCCGGGTGTTTTCATCGTGGTTCTGCAATCCGATGTAGCCGAGATTTGGCCGCAGCCCGCGCTCCGGCTCGTAATCTTGCGTCTTCGGCGGAACGGGATCGCCTTCCGTGTAATCGGTGACCACCGTCCCGTTCACTTCCACGAGCGTCCGCTTGCCTTCCAGCGTGATGATCATGATGTTCCACTCATTCACCCGCGCGTTCACTTTCTCCTTTGCTTTGCTGATGCTGTAGAGGCAACCGGTGCGGTGCCACTCGTCGCCGCGATTTTCAATTTGCACTTCGTAACCGCGGTTGACGGCGTACCATGGGTCCTGCGGCGGCTCGGGAATGCGGATGAAAACGCCGGAGTTGTCCGCGGTGCTCGTCGGCTTGAACAGCACGCGAATGCGGCAATCGCCGAACTTCTCGCGCGAATACCAGAGCAGGCCCATGCCGTCGTGCGTCACGAGTTCACCACGTTCGAGCTTCACGTCGCCGGGGCCGACCATTTGCCAGCCCTCGGTGCTCATGCCGTCAAAAATCGGGCGCCAGGTGCGTTCTTTCGCCTGCCTCGGCGTTTTGCAGGAAATCATGGGCAACGCAAGCGCGCAGGCCAGCGCCGCCGTTCCCATTCGTTTGACGATTTCAAAATTCATAATTCCGCGTCACGCTAGCGGCCACGCTTCCCGCGCGCAACCGATCCTTCAGGCAGACAAAATGCCGCGCCGGCGCCGGGCTGAATTCCGGCCCGAAGTTCGGGACTCGCCCCGATGGGCAGTCCTTGCGCGTTGAGACTATTCTCTCCTCGTCATTGCCTCGAAGAAACGGTGGGATCAGAAGGGAACCGAGCGAGGGTGGAGACAATGACATGAGGGGCGGGCCCCGGAATAAAAGTTCCGGGGCCGCTTTTTTCAACCTTACTCTTAATCGTAATCCTAATCTTAATCTCCAATCGGGAACTCGGAGAGTAAGAGTAAGATTAGGATTACGATTAAGAGGCCCTTCCGCCAGGAGCGCCGATCAGTCCTCCGAGAACAAATACTCCAAATCGCTTTGCGTCAGATTGCGCGCGAAGCCTTCTTCGCCGAGCACGTCTGCAATCGTCTGCGCTTTGCGCTGCTGAAGTTCCCAGATTTTTTCTTCGACCGTGCCGGGGGCAATCAGCCGATACGCATTCACCGTTTCCGTTTGCCCAATGCGGTGGGAACGATCGATGGCCTGCGCCTCAACCGCCGGGTTCCACCACGGATCGTAAAGCACCACGTAACTCGCGGTCGTGAGGTTCAATCCAGTGCCCGCCGCGCGGAGGCTCAACAGGAACACGGAGGCCTGTGTCTCCTGCTGGAACGCCTGCACGATGGTTTGGCGCTCCTTCGTTTCGCCGGTGAGAATGAAAGTTGGCATCGACCGCTGTTTGCACTCGCCTTCGAGCAGCTTGAGCATCTGCACGAACTGCGAAAAGATGAGCACCTTGTGTCCCTGATCGAGCAGCGGTTCGAGCAGCTCGAACAAAGTTTCCGTCTTGCCCGAAGGCGAATCGTTTCCGACCAGCGATGGATGACAGCAGATTTGCCGTAAACGCGTGAGCGCCGCCAGCACGTGCATCTTGCTCTTGTTCAGGCCCTTCTCCGCCACGATTTGCGCGACTTGCTCGCGGCTGCGGCGAAGTTCGGCCAGGTAAAGCTTGCGCTGGAGATCGCCCAGATCACAGTCGCGGCGCTCCTCAATGCGGTCGGGCAAGTCCTTCGCCACCTGCTTCTTCAACCGGCGCAGCATGAGGGGGCGCAATTTCGCCGCGAGCCGGCGCCGCGCAATCCGCTGCGTGCTCGCGACCTGGTCCGCGTCGCCTTCGCCCCGCGGCTGATACGTTTCGTGAAAATGCTCCTGAGTGCCAAGATAACCAGGCTGGATGAAATCGACGATGCTCCACAAATCGAGCAACCGATTTTCCAGCGGCGTGCCCGTGAGCGCGAGACGCTGGTCTGACTTCAACTGCTTCACTGACTGCGTGATTTGCGCTGTCGGGTTCTTGATGAACTGCGCCTCGTCGAGAATGACCGCGCAGAACGGAAATTTCTGAAGCTCCGCGAGGTCGCGCCGCAACAGTGCGTAATTCGTCACGATGATATCATGCTGCGGAATCTGCTTGCGCAAGTTGTGCCGCGCCGCGCCGCTTTCCAGCACGAGCACTTTCAGGTGCGGCGTGAATTTTTCCGCTTCGCGCCGCCAGTTGTGCAGCACGGACGCGGGACAAATGACGAGCGCGGGCGTCGGCTTGTCGCCGTGCTGTTCGCGCAGCCACGCCAGCCACGAGAGGGTCTGGAGCGTTTTGCCGAGGCCCATGTCGTCGGCGAGGATTCCTCCCAGCCGCGCGCGGGTGAGGTGGCAGAGAAAATCAAAACCGTCTTTCTGATACGGCCGCATGTCCGCATGGACCGTGGACGGGATCGGAATGCAAGGAATGCCCTCGAAATCCGCGAGCTTCTCCTTCAACCCGCGCAACTCGGGCGAATCAGCGAAGCGTTTGAGTTCCGCGTCATCGAAGTGCGCCGCCTGGTCGAGGCCGATGCGTTGCGCCACGGGACTGAGCGCATTCTGGTTCAAGTCCGCCATTGTTTCGTGCGCGCGCGACACAGCGTCGGTGTCCAATTCAATCCAGCCGGCGTCCGGCAGTTTCACGAAACGCGAAGTGGCGGTGGCGAGCCGTTGCAAATCCGCCGCGCTCAACTTCAGCCCCTCCTGCTCCCACTCCGTCGAGACGGTGAACCAATCGATGCCGCTGCCCTTCACGAT
>JGI10216J12902_100047058_pt1 | contig 18994 bp, 17 predicted proteins | sample KanNatreferecore_FD_12902 | JGI IMG/M metagenome (IMG submission 12902)
TCGCCGTCGAAACTGGTATGGGTCTACCCCTTCTCCGCGTCGCCGAACGCGGCCTACTTTGCCGACGAGTCGGCCAAGAGCAAAAGCGGTGGTGAGTCTCCGCACTCCAAATCCTCAGGCGTGAACTGTACGGATTCCCCAAAAGACGTTGACGCGAATTTCACGAATTCACACGAATTTAAATCCCACCTGTTCCCATTCGCGGCAATTAGCGAAATTCGCGTCAAGTCCCTATCAAAGAAATGGCTACTTGAGTTTCGTCAAAGTCTCTTTAATCGCGTGGAAGTTCGGCAGTTCCTTCGGAGTCGGCGTCTGTTCGCTGTATTGAACGACTCCGTTCTTATCCACGACGAACGCGGCGCGAGCGCTTACGGAACCGAGACCGATCAAGTCCGACAGGAGCGTGCCGTAGGCTTTCGCCGTTTCCTTGTTCAGGTCGCTGGCCAGGGTAATGCCGATCTTCTCTTTCTGCGCCCAGGCTTCCTGCGCGAACGGGCTATCGACACTGATGCCGATGATATCGGCGTTCAGATCCTTGTAGGCATTGATGCCCTGGGTGATGTCACACATTTCCTGGGTGCAGACACTCGTGAAGGCGAGCGGATAAAAAAGCACCACTGTGTTCTTCTTGCCGAAGTTGTTGCTCAACTTCACGTCCACTAGGCCGGAGGCCTGCTTGGATTTCAAGTTAAAATCCGGGGCTTTCGTTCCAACGGGGATAGGCATAGTTGTAATTTGTTAAAGGTTCGTTCAATTCAGGCGTGGCTTTATAGTTGCCGGACCGCGAGGTGTCAAATTACGTTTCCAGAGCCGCCAGCACTTCCTCCGCGTGTTCCTCCGGCTTCACTTTCGGCCAGATTTTTTTAATTCTGCCATCGGGCCCGATCAGAAACGTGACGCGATGCGTGCCCATGTATTTCCGGCCCATGAACCGTTTCTCGCCCCATACGCCATACGCCGCGACGATCTTTTTGTCCTCGTCCGCCAGCAGAGTGAACGGCAACTTGTATTTCTTCACAAACTTATCGTGTGATTTCGCCGGATCCACGCTGACGCCCAGGACGACGGCGCCCTTCGTCTTGAATTCCGCGAAATGATCGCGGAAAGCGCATGCCTCTTTGGTGCAACCGGGCGTGTCGTCGCGGGGATAGAAATACAGCACGACGTGCTTGCCTTTGAATTCCGCGAGCGAGACCTCGCCGCCGCCGTTGGTGGATGCTTTGAAGGGCGGAGCCGGGTCTCCCTCTTTCAGGTTCAGTTCAGGTGTGTTTGGCATAAGCAGGCTACTCGGAGAATTGGAGTGATGGAGTTTTGCCGACAGCCGTCGTCGCCTGTTCGCTCTGACTCCATTTCTCCGCTTCTCCAACACTCCATTACTCCAATTCTCCATTTTCTCACGATTTCGGCGTGGCCGAGCTGGCGGGACTGGCCGCCAGTTGTTTGACGCCGTCAAACACGTAAATCACGCCCGATCCCCCCGTGCAAAGCGCCGCGGCCAGGGCCCAGACGAACAGCCAGCCGCCGTCGAGCTTGAACAGCGCCCATAGCACCGCGGTCATTTGCAGGACCGTTGCCACCTTCCCGGTGAAGTGCGGGCGGACGCTCACCTTGCCGCACGTGTAGTAGATCACGACCGAGCCGATCAGCAAGAGCATGTCCCGGCTGAGGATGGTTACGGTCATCCAGAGCGGCAGGTGCGGCAGATATTTCTCATAATGAAAACTTAGCAGCACGATTCCCGACACCAGCAGGAGTTTGTCCCCCAGCGGATCCAGGATTTTCCCCAGCTCGCTGCGTTGGTTGTAACGGCGCGCCATGTATCCGTCGATGCCATCGCTCACGGCGGCCACAGCAAACGTCAGGATCGCCAGATATCGGTGCCATTCCTTGCCGTTCTCAACGTAGTAAAGCACCTGGGCGATGAAAAACGGCACCAGCAAAATGCGGAAGATGCTGATCTTGTTGGCCGTGGTCATACGGGTCGCACCAGTTTTGCTTCCTCGCGAAGCAGCGTCAATCCTTCTGCCGCGCTGGTAGGGCGTCCCTTTGCAACATCCGGTGGAGCGAGAGGCCTCGCGCCTTCGCGCGCCGCAGCGCTTCGGCGCGCAGGCGCGAGCCGGCTCGTCAGCATCCTCGCCCACCAAACTGCGCCACTACCGCTGCGCCGGGCGTCGAAAGACAAACCACCAGAACCACAACGTCCCAAGAGCGCCACAGACCGCGGCGCCGACGAAGTTCGCGCGCGGACCCATGCTCCACAGCCACGCTCCCAGGAGTGATCCGCTCGTCACCACGCAATCGCGAATCAGGTAGTAGGCCCCGTAACTGCGCGACCGCAGCTCCGGCCTCGCTTCGCCGATGATCAGCGCCTTCCGCGCCGGCTCACCGAACTCCTTCAAACCGCGCACTGCGAACGCCACCGCCAGCCAGGCGAAGTTGTTTGCCCAGAGTAAAGTCAGCGGAAACAGCGTGAAGAAAACGAACGTGGCGAGGACGAACGGCCGGCGGCCGTATTTGTCCGCAAGATGAGCGACGGGAATGTAGCATAGCATCGCGGTGGTCATTTCGATGGCAAGCAACACGCCGAATTGCTGAGGGCTGAGTCCGCCCTGGTTCATTGCCCAGAGGATCACGAATGCGTAAGGAATCCGTTCGCAGAAGCGGATCAGGATGTCACTCACCAGCAGTTCGCGCAGGGCAGGCGTAAACGATTTGATGACATCGCCGAAACTGGCTCTCGTCCTCGGCGTCGTGCCCGGGCTCGAAGGCTCGACCATCAACCATTGAAAAGCGGCGGTTGCCAGACTCAGACCTATGCAGCCAAGCAGCGCATATCGGATCCCATCCGTCCAGCCGAAGCGCGTCACCAGCCAGCCGCCGATCAATGGCCCAACCATCATGGGAACGCGGCGGACCATTGATTGCACGCCTACGCCCATCGTGTGCCGGTTCGTTTCAAGGGAGGTGGCGACCACGGCAAACGTTGCCGGCAAGGACAACGCGCTCCAGGCGAGAAACAGAAACGAACCCAACAACAACGCCAGCCAATGCTGCCAGACGAGGACCAGGACATAGCCGGCCAGCGAGAACGCGTTAAAGAACAGGAGCGAACGACGTTGGCCCCAGCGGTCGGTCAACCAGCCGCCGGGATAGGCGTAAACCGCGCCCAGCAACGTTTGCAGCGCGTCGAACAGACCGATAATGAAGATGCCGGCGCCAAGCGTTTCGAGATATTTCGGGGCAAAGCCAAGCCAGAGCCGCTCGCCCGTCAGCGCCAGCACCAGCGCTCCCAGAAGCAGCGATGTGTTTCGCTTCAGCGCCAGAAAACCGGCGATCCTTTGCCATGCTTGCGCCATGTGGCCACTATACCGATTACGGTGACTTGTCACCGCTTTCGCCACTTTGGCAACTTGTCGCCAAAGTGGCCGCGTCCAGCGGCACGGTGAAAGTGTGCGACGGCCCCTTGCCTTCGACGGCGACGAGTCGCCTGCCAAAAGCGCGGACAAGTCCACGCACTCCAAATCCTGCGCTTGAGGCTTCGCTGCATTGCGCCTCTTCGCGGCCAATCCAAATACGACAGCCAGCCCTTCCAGCCTGCCCTAGAACAACATCCTGTAAACCAACCCGACCACGCCGGCTCCCAGCACCACAGGAATGATGTCCCACTTCCACTTTATCATTCCGACGAAGGCGGTGGCGCTGACGACAACGGCGAACCAGTCCATGGACCTGTTTGCTTCACTCGCGACCGGAAACAGAACATGCAGCCCGAACCACACGGCCAGATTGAGGATCACCCCCACCACCGCAGCGGTCACAGCGGAAAGGGCGCTGGTGAATTTCGCGTTGCTGCGCAGTTGTTCGATATGGGGCGCGCCGAGAAAGACCCAGAGGAAACAGGGCACGAACGTCGTCCATGTGGTGATAAACGCGCCCAGCGTCGCGGCCAGCAACGGCGGCAGATCGCCCGGATGCTGCCAGCCGCCGAGAAAGCCGACGAATTGAAGCACCATGATGAGCGGACCGGGGGTTGTCTCGGCAAGTCCAAGTCCGTCGAGCATCTGACCGGCCGTCAGCCAGTCATATTCTTCGACGGCCTGCTGCGAAACATACGGCAAAACCGCGTAAGCGCCGCCGAACGTCACCATCGCCGCTTTGCTGAAGAAAATGCCTTCGCGGCACAACGTGTGTTTCCAGCCCAGCCAACTGCCGAGCAGCAATACCGGCGTCCACCAGAGCAGGAGACAGACGGCGCAGACTTTGGCGGATCGCGCCAGCGACGGCGTTGAGTGGGCGGGCGAGCCGGCTTCGTCGTGCAGAACGTGGTTTTCCGACCTGCCGGCGTCTCCGGCCAAACCGCGGTTCGGGTCAGCGTTGCCTATGACCAGGAACTTTTCCTTCCAGAATCTCCCTCCGGCCAGACCGACGATGGCCGCGCTCAGAATGAGCGCGGGGAAAGGCGCCTTGAAAAAATAGATGGCCGCAAACGCCAATCCGGCGAGCGTCCACATCACTTCGTTCTTCAACGCCTTCCTGCCGATCCGAATGACCGCCGCGGCCACGATGGCGAGCACCGCCGGTTTCAATCCGTAAAAAATTGCCGCGACCCACGCCATTTCGCCATAGGCCACGTAAACGAAACTGAGCCCCCAAAGAATGAACGCCGATGGGAGCACGAACAACGCGCCGGCCATGATGCCGCCTTTCGTCTTGTGCAACAACCAGCCGATGTAGGTGGCCAGTTGCGTCGCCTCCGGTCCCGGCAGCAACATGCAGTAGTTGAGCGCGTGCAGGAAGCGGGACTCGCTGATCCATTTTCGTTTCTCGACCAGTTCCGCGTGCAGGATGGCAATCTGGCCGCCCGGCCCGCCGAAGCTGATGAACCCCAGTCTGAGCCAGAACCGGAAAGCCTCCTTGAAACTCGGATGCGCAGTTGTCTTCCCGTCCATGCCGGCTAGACTACTGCCACAGACCAACGCGAATGAACACGGATTTCTTGTGAAAGGACCCTGATGAAACGCTTCCTTCCGACTCTCCTCGCATCAACCACCCTGCTCTATGCCGCTGTTTCGATGGCTCCTTTGGAACTTGCGCGCGGCCAGGACAGCGCGTCAAAAACCGGACCCGCGCCTGACCTCCGCGCCGGACACAACTTCATTGCCACCCGCGCGTTTTCCGAACAGGACGATCAGCGCATCCTCAAACTGTTCGACGGTTTGCGGGTTGCCGACGTTTCCGACGGCATGGATGCCGTCGGTTTGCAAAACACCGGATTGATGGACTCCGACATTCGCCCGCTCTGGCGCGACGCGGAGAAATACACGCACCGATTCATCGGCATCGCGGTCACGGCGCGCTACGTTCCGTCGCAAAATCCGCCCGCCGGCAGAATGAAAACGGACGATTTCGACAAATGGGTTGGCGAATGGTATCGGAACAAGTCGAGCGAACCGTTCGTTCCCGTGCTTCGCGCCGGCAGCGCGCTCGTTATCGAAGACGCGGCCGAAGCCGACGTCGGTTCCATCGGTTCGAACAACATCATGAACTGGAAACTCAAGGGCTGCGTTGGCGTCGTCACCAGCGCCACGGCCCGCGACACCGACGAAATCATCACCGAGAAGGTTCCGCTCTACTTCAAGAAACCCGGCCGCGGTATTCGGCCGGGGAGGAACGAGATCGAATCGGTCAACCGACCGATCGTCTGCGGCAGCGTCCTGGTTATGCCCGGCGACGTGATCGTGGCCGATGGCGACGGTGTTATTGTCGTTCCCCGCGCAAAAGCCGAAGAAGTGGCCGCCTACGCAAAGAAAATACTCGACGAAGACAAGGCGGGCCGGAGAAAGCTGTACGAGAAACTCGGATTGCCGGCGGACGATTCGGTGAAATGACGGATCGCTCCGCGTGACTACGAATGTGGATCATCCATGGAAAAACTTATTGCCGGAGTACATCGTTTCCGCGCGGCCGAATTCGGACCGTATCGCGAGCTGTTCCGCAGACTGTCCCGCGAAGGCCAGAATCCGCACACGCTTTTCATAACCTGTTCCGATTCGCGGGTGCTCGCCGAGTTGATCACGCAGAGCAAGCCCGGTGATCTGTTCGTCGTAAAGAACCTCGGAAATATCGTTCCTCGGGCCGACGTGACCGGGAGCACGAACTCTACCGCCGCGGCGATCGAATTCGCCGTGCAGACACTGCAGGTGAACGACATCGTGGTCTGCGGCCACTCGCAATGTGGCGCGATGTCGGCCCTGCTTGGCGGGTTGCCGGCCGGCGAACCGATGCCGCATCTGTCGGCGTGGCTCGAACTGGCCGCGCCCGTGCGCCACGTGCTGCAAAAGGAGTACAGCCATTTATTGGATCCGGAGGCCAGGGTCACCGCGGCCGGGGAAGAGAACGTACTCTTCGCGCTCGAAAACCTGCAGACGTATCCAACGGTCAAAGCGCGTTTGGAGGACGGCTCGCTCCATCTGCACGCGTGGTTCTTCAAGATCGCAACCGCGGAACTCTTCAATTATGACCCGGTGGAAAAGCAGTTTGTCTCGCTGAAGAAATCAGTTGCGGCCGAGTAAGATTAGGGCGTGTCTTTAAAGTCCGGAGCGCGGCTCTGCGAGCCGCAGCAACTCCCGAATTGCGAAGCACCCCTATCATTCCAGGACCTACCGGCCGGCGAAGCTGCTGCGAGTCACAGACTCGCGCTCCGGCCGCAGGCAATCGTGCAATTTTGAAAACACGGCCTAACTCATCGACCGAAACGCGCGGTCTAGCCGACCGAGAACGCGCTCTTTGCCCAGCACTTCAAGCAGGTGATACAGGCTCGGCCCGGCCGCGGCGCCGGTGCACGCCAGCCGCGTCGGATGCACGAGCACACCGGCCTTCACGCCCAGTTGCACGGCCAGTTCCTTCAACGTCTTCTCCAGGGTCGCCGCGTCGAAGGATGAAAGCGCGGCAAAAGTGTCGCGCAGTTTTTTGAGCCGATCGCGGTTCTCCGGCGTGAACTCCTTCGCCGCCGCCTCGGGCGGGATGCTGATCTCGTCCACGAAATAAAACCCGCCGTACTCCGCCAATTCCGAAAAGAGACGTTTCTTGCCTTTGCACGTGTCCAACGCCGCTCGAACGTAGGTGGAAGCGTGCTTCGCCGTGTCGAACCCGGCGCGTTGGAGCGCGGGAATACTGAGTTCGTAGAATCGCTCATTGCTCATCAGCCGGATGTATTCGCCGTTGAGCCAATGCAGCTTGTCGAGGTCGAACCGCGCGTTGTGACGGAGAATCTGCGGGAGGTCGAACACCTTGACGGTTTCGTCCAGCGGGATGACTTCGCGATTCTCCTTGGGCGACCACCCGAGCAGGCAGAGGTAGTTCACCACCGCCTCCGGCGCGTAGCCTTCCTCCAGGTACGCCGTGAGCGACGCCCCGGTGTCCCGCTTGCTCATTTTGGTGCCGTCCTGGTTCAGGATGAGCGGGATGTGGGCGTACTTCGGCGGTTCGACGCCGAACGCGCGGAAGAGCGCGATGTGCTTCGCCGTATTCGACAAGTGGTCTTCGCCCCGGATGACGTGCGTGATGCGCATCTCCAGGTCATCGATGACGTTGACCAGATGGAACACCGGCTGTCCGTCCGAGCGGACAATGACGAAATCCGGGTCGAGCGTCTCGCGGTCGGTCAGCTCGCGTTGCACGTCTCCCACCACCAGGTCATGAATCACAATCGGTTCGAGCGTCATCCGGAACTTCACCGCGCCTTCGTGGTCGTACGCGAAACCCTTGTCCTTCAGTTCCTGGATGCGCCGTCGGTAAATTTCGGCGCGTTGCGACTGGAAGTAAGGGCCGTGATCGCCTTTGCCCGGTCCTTTTGCGTCGCCGGTAGTCGGCCCTTCGTCCCACTCCATTCCGAGCCAGCGCAATCCGTTGAGAATCACTTCGACGGCTTCCTGGGTGTTGCGCGCGGCGTCGGTGTCCTCGATGCGAAGGATGAACTGGCCGCCGGTATGACGGGCGTACAGCCAGTTGAACAGGGCCGTGCGGGCCCCGCCGATGTGGAGGAATCCGGTCGGACTCGGAGCAAAGCGAACGCGAACAGTCATTGGGTCTGAATCAAAGGTTCAAGGTTCAATGTTAAGCGATGCAAACGATACCGGGATTGCGAAGTGACTGGCAAGGTTTCGGAGAGGAGGAGAGGGAGAAGTTTTAGAGCACCGGACTGCATTGAAACGGCCTGGAGGGCCGCGACACGACTCGTCCGACACCCTATGTCGTGGCCGTCAATTTGAGGAACGGGATCACGCTCTTTTCCAGTTCGCCGGGCGAAAGAGAGAGCAACCGGTCAAAAGGAAGCGCGTCTGCCACCTCGAACCTGCCGGCCGCCAGGCGGCGCAGGCTCGCGAGATGCGCGCCGCAGCCGAGTTTCTGACCGAGATCGTGCGCCAGGCTGCGGACGTAGGTGCCTTTGGTGCAGGCCACACGGAAATGGCCCACCGGTTCGGCGTAAGCATCGAACCGAAAGCTGTAGACGTGGATCAGGCGTTCCTTGCGTTCGACTTCGATTCCTTTCCGGGCGAGTTTGTAAAGCGGCACGCCGTCTTTCTTCACCGCGGAAACCATCGGCGGCAGTTGCATCTGGTCGCCGACGAACACCGTCGCTGCCTCGTTCAACTGTTCGAGAGTCAGGGGCGGGACCGGCAGGGCGGCAACAAGTTCGCCGTCGGAGTCGTAGCTGCTGGTAGTCTCCCCGAACTTGATCGCGCCTTCATAGACCTTGTCATCGGACATCAGCTTTTCCGAAAGCTTGGTGCCGCGCCCGAGCACGATGACGAGCAGTCCGGTGGCATTGGGGTCAAGGGTGCCGCAATGCCCGACTTTCTTGATCTGGAATCTTCGACGGATGGCATCGACGATGTCATGGGATGTGGGACCGGCCGGCTTGTCCACCAGGAGTGCGCCATCCAGGGCGCCGAAGGCGTGCATGAATCAGTGATTCGAGTTGAGGGCTTTCTTGACGGCGGCGATGACCAGGCGCTGAGTCGCGAGGGGCTTGCCGGCGATCCGCGCCCCGGCCGCCGCCGGGTGGCCGCCTCCCCCGAACCGACTGGCAATCTTGCTGACATCCACTTGATCGCTTTTGGAGCGGAGGCTCACGCGCGTCAATTCTGCCTCCACCTCTTCGAAAACGCAGGCGACAACGACAGGTTCGATGGCGCGGATGTGGTCGATCAAGCCTTCGCTGTCGGCCGTCTCTGCGCCGGTGCGCACAAAATCGGCCTTCTTAAGCCAGAACCAGGCGATCTGGTTGTGGTGCGAGAGATGAAAGTGGTTATAAACGTGTTGGAGCAGCCGGACTCGCGACAGCGGGAACGACTGATATACCTCGTCGCAAATCTTTGCCAGATTTGCGCCCCGCGCAACGAGTTCCCCGGCGACGTGATATGTGGCCGGTCGGGTGCTGGGATATTGAAACGAACCCGTGTCGGTGGAAACGGCGGTGAAAAGACAATCGGCGATCGGACGAGTAATCGTCCATCCGGCAGCCTTCGCCAGCCGGTAAATGAGTTCTCCGGTCGAAGGTTCCCGCGCGGAAACCCAATTGATGTCCCCGTACCGGGTATTGCTGGTGTGATGATCGATGTTGATCAGTAATTTGCGCTTCCGGATGCAATCGCAGACGCGTCCGAGGCGTTCATAGCTTGCCGAATCGGTCGCGATCACGCAGTCGAACGCCCGTCCCGGTGATGGGGTATCGAACAGTTTCTGCGGGTCGAGAAAGGCCAGCTTTCGAGGCACCGGATCTTCGTTCCAGCAGGCGACCTTCTTGCCCTGGTCCAGCAACGCCAGGGCCAGGCCGAGCTGCGAGCCGATGCAGTCACCATCGGGTCGGACGTGACCGACCACGCAAATGCTCTGGCTCCCGCGAATTCCCTCGAGGATGCGGTCGATGACCTTGGGATGGGATTTCATGAAGCCGGCCCGGACCGTTCGATTTCGTCGATGATGCCGAGGACGCGGTTGCCACGCTCGATTGAATCGTCGAGCACGAAGCGCAGTTTGGGAGTGTACTTGAGAATGACGGAGCGGGCGACCAGGCCCTGGATGCGCAAGCGTTCCTTTTTGAGAACCTCCAGGCCTTTGCGCCGCTGGTCGGAACCCCCGATAATACCGATGTAAACGGTGGCCGACTTCAGATCGCCGGCGACGCCGACGTCGTTAACGGTGATGAGGCCGGCTTCGTTGACGGAGATTTCACGACGAATCACTTCGCCGATCTCGCGCTTGAGAAGCTCGCGCACCCGCTGGTGTCGGAGGGACTGCATGGCAACGGATGAGGGGCTTACAGTTTTTGCGACACCTTTTCCAGGGTGTAGCATTCGATCACGTCACCAACCTGAAAATCGTCGAAGCCGTCGAGGCGAATCCCGCACTCCATACCGGCACGCACTTCGTTGACTTCATCCTGGAATCGCCGGAGCGACAGACTGACGCCTTCGTAAATGAGTCCCTTGCGCCGCTGGACGCGCATTTTGCCTTTGACGATGCGTCCGTTGGCGACCATGCAACCAGCCACGTTGCCGCCTTTGGACAGCGTGAAGACTTTTCTGACTTCGGCCGACCCGATAACGACTTCCTTGATCAAGGGATCCAGCAGCCCGGACATGGCTTCTTTAACCTGGTCGATTAATTCGTAGATGATCGCGTAAAGTTTGATTTGCACGCCTTCACGTTTGGCAAGGTCCGAGACTCCGCTATCAATACGGGTGTGAAAGCCAAGCACAATGGCTTTGGAGGCCGACGCGAGCATCACATCCTCTTTGGTGATGGTGCCAACCAGGGCGTGGATGATCTCAAGCGAAACCTTGTCGGATTCGATCTTCTTGATCGCCTCGACAATGGCTTCAACGGAGCCCTGGGTGTCCGCCTTAACAACGACCTTCAGAGCCTTGCTGGATTCCGCTGCCAGCGTGTCGAAAAGGTTTTCGAGCGTGACTTTGGGTCGGCGCTCCTGTTCCAGGCCGCGTGCCGTTTGAACGCGATCTTCAGCCAGGGCGCGAGCGTCTTTCTCGTTATCCACCACGCTGAATTCAAGGCCCGCTTCGGGCACGCCGTTGAGGCCGAGCACCTTGACGGCGACGGACGGACCGGCCTCCTTCAGGCGGTTGCCCTCTTCGTTAATCAGCGCGCGGACTTTGCCCCAGTACTGACCGCAAATGACGATGTTTCCGACGCGCAAGGTTCCTTTGCGAACGAGCACCGTGGCGGTGGGACCTCCCGGTTCCAAACCGGACTCGATCACGTTGCCCTTGGCAGCACGGGTCGGGTTGGCCTTCAACTCCAGGACATCCGCCTGGAGCACGATCATCTCCAGCAGTTTGTCGATGCCTTGCTTGGTCAAAGCGGAGACGTCGACGAATATCGTGTTGCCACCCCATTCTTCACAAACCAGTCCTTTGTCCTGCAGTTGCTGGCGAACCTTCATGGCGTTGGCGTTCGGGTGATCGCACTTGTTGACGGCAACGATGATCGGGACCTTCGCTGCCTGTGCGTGGCTGAGGGCCTCAAGTGTCTGCGGCATGACACCGTCGTTGGCGGCGACGACCAGGATGACAATGTCGGTGACGTTGGCCCCGCGAGCACGCATCGAGCTGAACGCGGCATGGCCGGGCGTGTCGAGAAAGGTGATTTGTTGCAGCTCTCCTTTTCGCTCGGGATGCGGAATCGAGATCGTGTAGGCGCCGATGTGTTGCGTGATGCCTCCGGCTTCCTTGGCGGCCACGTTTGATTTTCGAACGACGTCCAACAACGTCGTTTTGCCATGATCGACGTGACCCATGATCGTAACGACGGGCGCCCGCAGCTTCAGTTCGTCCGGCTTGTCTTCGATGTCTTTCTCGACCGGCTTCGGCGGGGCATGGACGATTCCTCCGCCGCGCTCCCGCTTTTCAACTTCAAACCGGAAGCCGTACTTTCCGCACAGCCGTTGGGCGATATTCTCGTCGATCGCCTGATTCACGTTAGCGAAGACGCCCAACTCCATGAGATCGGCGATCAACTGGAAAGGCTTGCGGTTCAGTCGTTCCGCGAGTTCGCGAACGACAATCGGCGGCTTGAGCGTGATGATTTCGCCAGTGGCCGGCGCGACAAACTTGGGCATCGCTGGCGCGGCGGGTTGAGCCGGTGCGTTACTTTCCGGCTTGCTCGCAGACTTCTGTTGGGGCGACTGAATGACGGCGGGACGGTCGCCCGGCCGGCCTGGTCTGGCGGGAACGATGGGTTTTGGCGGCAGTTTAACCGACCCAACCTTGGCTCCGAATTTTGGCGCCGGCTTTTGCGGCAGCTGAATGAACCCAACTTTTTCGCCCACACGCGGAGCAGGCGGAGGAGGAGGCGCTGCCGGTTGCAGTGGCAAGGGAGAGGGTTCTCCAGGAGCCGCCTTGATCTCGACCAATTCCTGAGGCGTCGAAACGGATTCGTCGCCCGTCGGCGTGGTCGGGGGAGCCGCGGGAGGCTCGGGGGCGGGCGGCGGTTCGGGCGGCGCCGAGACGATGACAATGGGCTCGGGGGCGGCAGGAGGAGGTTCAGCGACGGCGACCGGTTTGCCGCCCAGTTGTTCCTCTAAGTATTCAGCGGTGATCTTGTCGAGCGAGCTCGACGGGACTTTGGCTCCGGCAATGCCCAGTTCCTTGGCCTTGACAAGGACCTCCTTGCTTTCGATTCCAAGTTTCTTCGCAATGTCGTAGATACGAACGGGCATAAAATCTTTCTCCGAACCGGCCTTTCCGCAAAGTCTTCATGCGTCTAACATGCTGACAATGGGTTTACCAACCGCATACGAACTAGGCAACTGATGTTTCGCCCACTTTGGGGTTCCGGCGGGCGGCCTCGGCCCGCACGGCGTCGAGGATGGACCCGGCCTGCTGACCGATTTCCGGAATCCCTTCCAGGTCGGCTGCCTCCGCCTGGAGCAGGTCTTCCAGGCTCAAAAGACCGTTGTGCACCAGCACGTCAGCCTGCTCCGCGGAAATGCCAGGAATGGAGGCCACGGCCTTGACCGCCCGGGCCACTTTCTCTTCAAAGCCCATTGCGATCACGGCTTCGGGTTCTATGTCCACCTGCCACCCGGTCAGTTTTGAGGTCAGCCGCGCATTCTGGCCGCGCTTGCCGATGGCGAGAGAAAGCTGGTCTTCACTCACCAGGATCTTCGCGCGCCTGCGCGTTTCGTCGATTTCGAACGTTTTCAACTTGGCGGGCGCCAGCGCGTTGGTGAGGAAACTCCTGACGTTGGAGTCCCACTTGATAATATCCACCTTCTCATTGTTCAGCTCGCGAACGATGTTCTTCACTCGCTGGCCGCGCAACCCGACGCAGGCCCCGACGGGATCGACCTTTTCGTCGCGGGAGTAAACGGCGAGTTTGGTTCGGAACCCCGGTTCACGGGCGATGCCCTTGATTTCAATCGTGCCGTCGTTGATCTCGGAAACCTCGAGCTGGAATAGCTTCACGACGAACTGGGGATCGGCTCGCGACAGGATGATTTCGGGACCGTGCAGGCTGTTCTCGACCGCCTTTACGTAGCACCGAATGCGCTCGCCAATCTGGTATTCTTCCGTGGGAACCCGCTCGCGGTTGGGCAGAAGCGCTTCAAATTTGCCGAGATCAACGATCACATCGGACCGGTCGAAGCGACGCACCGTGCCGCTGACGATGTCGCCGGTGCGATCCTTGAACTCCGAGTAAATGAGTTCCTTCTCGGCCCTGCGGATATGCTGCATCAGCGCCTGTTTGGCGTTCTGCGAGGCAATCCGTCCGAAGTTGGCAGGCGTCACCTCGACTTCGACTTCGTCGCCGGGCTGGGAGTCCGGTTTGATTCGCCGCGCATCGAAGACGGAAATCTGGTCATGCTTGGAAACGACCTTCTCGGAAACGATGAGCTTGGCGAACGCGCGGATATCGCCGGTCTTGGGATCGATCGCACAACGCAATTCACGGGCCGGGCCGACCGCCTTTTTGGCAGCCGAGAGCAGCGCCTCCTCGACGGCCTTCACGAGGACATCTTTATTGATGCCCTTCTCGCGTTCCCAGTATTCCAATATCGCTAAAAACTCTGCGTTCATACTCACCTATCTCACCTATCCATCGGTCCCACCAAGGGAACAAAAAAGTCGGCAGAATCTGATCTCCGACTTCGGCGCGCTGGCTGAACCAGCAACTATTCCACTTGTAGGCAGACCTTAGGCAGGCTGTTTGGAGCAGTCAAGTCAAAAGCCGCTGGTTCAGCGCCGGTTCAGGGGGTGGCAGGAACGGTTGCCCGATTGGCCGGCGGTGATTTCATCGCAGTGTGACCGGGAAAGAAACCTGCAAAAATTTTTGCAATTTGCCACCGGCTGTCTGAATCTTGGCGCATGACGACACCGCTCGCGCTGGTCTTCTATGAAAACCTTCTGCCCGGCAGTCAACTGGTCAACCGGTTGCAGGACCTCGGCTACCGCGTGCAGACCATCGACGATCTGAAGACTCTCGTGCTTCAGGCAGTGCAGGAGAAACCGCTGCTCGTCGTCGCCGATCTGGCCGCCGCACAATCCGATGTCTGCGCGGTGATTCGCGAACTCAAACGCAATCCGGAGACCAAACACATTCCCGTCATTGCCTTCAGCGACATGAAAGATGAACAGCTTCCGGCGGCAGCAACCGCCGCGGGGGCCACGATCGTGGCAGGCAGCGGCGCCATTCTCGATCAACTCCCCGAACTGTTGGAACAGGCGCTTCGAGTCGAGTAGCGGTCTTCGCACCACTCTCTTATCGTATGGAAATCCCCGCGGTCAAACTCACGAAGGGTGTTCATGTCTTGCATCTGTTCTATCGGATCGATCGTGTTCGATGGACGCAACTCCCCGGCGGCGAAACGGCCCGGACGCTCGCCCGCCTCGAAGGGTTGTGCGCGGCGAACTCGGCGGCCTCCCATCCGCGCCTGACGACTTATGCGAACATCGGCGGCAAGGCGGATCTGGTGTTCATGCTCGCGGCCGCCGAATTAGGCCAGCTCGGCCGGATGCACCGCGACCTGGAAAGCTGTTTTTCGCCTGGAACGCTGATCCCGGTCTACACCTATCTGAGCGTTACGGAACTGCCCGAATACGTCACGACCGAGGAGGACATGAAGCAGACTCTCGTCCACCAGGAGAAACTGGATCCCGCCAGCGAGGCGTTCAACAAGCGCCTGGCGGAACTTCAGGCGCGCCAGGCTGAATACGAGCGTTACCGGCTTTATCCCGAGTTGCCCGACTGGGAAGTCATGGCGTTTTATCCGATGAGCAAGCGCCGCTCCGCGGCGGACAACTGGTACATGCTGGATTTTGCCAGTCGCAAGAAGCTGATGGCCGGCCACGCACGCGTGGGGCGGAAATTCGCCGGCCGCATCTCGCAGCTCATCACCGGATCAACGGGCATCGACGATTGGGAGTGGGGAGTGACTTTGATGGCGCATCAGGTGGACGCCCTGAAGGAGATCGTTTACGAGATGCGCTTTGACGAAGTGAGCGCGCGCTACGGGGAGTTCGGTCCGTTCTACGTCAATTTGCGACTGACGCCGGCGGCGCTCTGGCAGCACCTGCATTTATGACGCGACGTTTGCGGTTCGGACGTGCGCGCCATGGATCGCGCGCGAAGTTGAGGAAAACTTATCCTTGACGTTGGGCCTCCAGCCTTCTTAAATGCAGCCGTAACCTTAAGGCGCATGCGTATTTCCGCACACTGAAGAGGACACGTGTTGGTGGGGGCCAGCAAGTGTCCTTTTTGTTTTGTGCCTTAAGTCTATCAGGAGAAAGTTATGGCCAGTGGTAAAGTCAAGTGGTTCGACAACAAGAAGGGCTTTGGCTTCATCGCCCAGGACACCGGTCAGGACGTGTTCGTTCATCACACCGCCATCATGGGGCAAGGTTTCAAAACCTTGAATGAAGGGGAGACCGTCAACTTCGAGATTGTCGAAAGCGCTAAAGGATTGAAAGCCCAGAACGTCCAGCGCGCCCAACAATAAACTCCGGCTCAAGCCCAGCCCGCGTTTCTTTTCGCAGATTTTCATTCACGGCCCCGGCCGCGAGGGGTTATGTATGCACTCGATGAGCGGCAGTCGCCCACAACCTGTCACCAGCCTGTACGTCCATGTGCCCTTCTGCGCGCACAAGTGTGAGTACTGCGCTTTTTATTCGGAAGCCGCCGCCGGTGACCTGGTCAACCGCTACGTCGCCGCGCTGATCCGCGAGATGGAAATGCTCGCCACCGACCTGAAACCCCGCACGGCCTTCTTCGGGGGCGGCACACCGTCGCTGCTCAACCTCCGGCAGTGGGAGCAAATCCTCCAGGCCATGCAACACCTCCATCTCCTCGGCGCGGAGGAATGGACCGTCGAATGCAACCCGGCGACGGTCTCGCTCGACAAAGCCAAACTGCTTCGCGACCACGGCGTAAACCGCGTTTCGATGGGCGTTCAGTCATTGAACGAGGAATTGCTCGGCCGGCTGGGCCGGATCCACAGCCGAGCGATGGTCTTCAAGTCATTCGATGTTTTGCGGCAGGCCGGGTTCGACAACATCAATGTCGACCTGATGTTCGCGATTCCGGGACAGACGATGGCGATCTGGCGCGAGACCTTACGGGAAGCGTTGGCGCTCGGCAGCGAGCACCTCTCCTGTTACGAAGTCATTTACGAGGAGGACACTCCGCTGTTCGCTCAATTGAAAGCCGGCGAATTCGACGTGGACGAAGACCTGGCCTGCGAGATGTACGATGAGTTGCTCGCATCCGCGGACCGGCAGGGGTTTCAACAGTATGAGATCGCGAATTTTGCCCGCCATCTCTCGGCGACTGGCATGGACGTGCCCGATCACGCCTGCCAGCACAACGTCAACTACTGGCGGGGCGGGATGTTTTGCGGACTGGGACCCAGCGCGACCGGTTACGTGCGCGGGGTTCGGACGAAGAACTGGTCGAACACGGTCCTGTATTGCGAGCAACTCGAACAGGGACGCCGGCCGATCGAAGGACGCGAGGAACTGGCGCCGCTCAGACGCGCCGGAGAAACCGCCGCATTCGGCCTGCGAATGAACTCAGGCTGGCCGTTCGCAGAGTTCCAGGAGGCCACGGGATTCGATCTGCGCCGCGAGTGGTCGGCCGACATGAATCAACTGGCGGACCGGGGCTGGGGACAAATCGAGCCGGATCGTTTCAGGTTAACCCGAAGTGGATTGCGATTCGCCGACGCAGCCGCCGAAGATTTTTTGCGCGCTTAGCGTGACGATCCGACTCAGCCCGCGAAACACGCGAAAAACGCCAAAAGAGAGCAAAGCGATAGCGTGATCGCCCGCGGGGATTTCAAATCACCAAGGACTGAGCAACGACAAGAAAGGAAAGCGACACTCTTTCACCGCGTTTTCGCGTGGTTTTGCGTATTTCGCGGGTAGTTCATTGCACGGGGCGGCTTAGTCGCTTGGACCAGGCAGATTATCGGCGCCGTTCACTTGTCCTTCAATTCAACTTCACCCGCCCAATCGGGAGGCGGCGGATGAGCGCGCAGTTCGGCGATCTGCTGGAGGTAGAATCGGGCCGGGCCGTCGTTCGGATGCATTTCCAGCGTGCAACGGAAGCCGGCTTCGGCGGCGTCAAAGTTTTTCCGTTGAAACTCTCCCAGCGCTTTTTCAAATGCTGCGCGCCAGGCTTTCGTGGTTTCGGCCCGATCGCTCAGTCCGATGAGTTCGTACACGTCAACCAGCTTCTCAAACCCTTTGAGTTGGAAACGTCCGGCAAATCGAGTGCTGATTTTCCCGCCAGCGCCTTCGTTGGTTTCTCCCGTGATGAGGATTTCCGTGCCGAGATATTTGTTCAGCCCTTCCATGCGCGAGGCCAGGTTGATGTTCTCGCCCAGCGCCGTGTAATCGAAACGCGCCGTGCTGCCGAAGTTGCCGACGTTGGCCACGCCGGTGTGCAAGCCGATGCGCGTGACGAGCTGCTGGCCATTCATGTATTGGGGCGGCTGGTCGCGAAAACGCAAAGCGGCTTCGCACGCGCGCAGGGCGTGATCGCTCTGCGGGTCAGGAGCGTTCCAGAAGGCAAAAATCGCGTCACCGATATATTTCACGATGGTGCCGTCGGTGTGATGAACGCACTGCGCGACGGCGGTCTGGAAATAACTGTTCATGTGCCGCTGCAGCTCATCGGAATCCATGCCCTCGGAGATCGAGGTGAAATTGGCGATGTCGCTGAAAAAAATCGTCAGCGTTTCTTTTTTCGCGCCGGGTCGGAGCAGTTCCTTGTTGCTTGCAAATTTCTTCACGAGCTTAGGTGAAAGGTAAAGCGCCAGGGTATGCTCGTACAATTTGTTTTGCACGTAGAGCCGGATGGAGTTGAAAACGATCGCACATACCAAAGCTGTGAACATTTGAACGACCATGATTGTCCAGGGGAACCATGTACGCGTGTATCTGAACAACAGATAGTCTGCCAGCGTGACGCCCAGCATTCCTGCCAGTGCCAAGGCGACCGATGCCGGGGGCCGAAGCTGGATCAAACCATATCCAAAGACGAGGCCAACCGCCAGGATGAGCAATTCCTTTATGAGGAAATGAACTTCAGTCAGCCAATCGCCACGCAACAGGTTGAGAAAAATCGTCGCTTGGACTTCAACCCCTGGCATAAAAAGGCTTTCACCTGACGTCCAGTGCGAGAACGGAGTGCGGTATTCATCCTTTCTCTCGCCGGAAAACTTCGTCAAAAGATTGGCGCCAACAAAGACAACTTTATTGCTGAAAAACCCGGGCGGAGTCGCGTTCGTGTCAAGTGCCTGGTAAAGGCTGGCGCTCGGAATCGTCCTCTTCGGAAGACCATAATAATTGACCCATCTTCGAGCGAATCTTTGCTCTGGGTCCTTTGTGACTTCTGCGTTCAAAGCCTCGGCAGCCATCCAACTGAGACTCGGAACCTGGTCGTCTCGCGAGCCATGAAAATGCCGGCGAACGAT
>JGI10216J12902_104831795_pt1 | contig 18902 bp, 9 predicted proteins | sample KanNatreferecore_FD_12902 | JGI IMG/M metagenome (IMG submission 12902)
TGCGGAAGGCGACCCGCCAGTTGGTCTCGCCGGCCTCGCTGTAGGTGTAGCGGCCGGGATCGACCACCAGCGAGCGGCCATGCCCGGCGAGCTCGAAGCTCAGACAGTCGAGATGCCCGTGATTGCCTGCGCCCAGCGGGCCGCAGTCGAAGATCAGGTAGTGCTCGTCGCGATAGCTGCGCCCGTTGCCGCCCCAGCCGCTGCGCAGGACGTAGTAGCCACTCTCGGTGAAGCCCTGCGCGCGCTTGCGCGGCGCCCGCCCCTGCGTGCCGCCACTGGCCACGTACAGCAGGTCCTCGCGGCCGTATAGCTCGTGACCCTGGCGCAGCAGCTCGAGATGGCTGCGTGCATCGCCATCGCTCAGGCTCGGCACGATGCCATCGGGCTTGTGCGCGTGCATGGAAAACTCCAGCGCCTGGAGCAGGCGCTCGTCCATCTCCGGCGGGACGCTCAGGCCATTGATGCGCGCCAGCCGGCGCACGCACAGGTAGTTCTTCAGCACCAGATGGTGGTAGTCGGTGGACAGTTCGCACTGCACGCCGTCGCGCAGCAGGTCGCTCTGCACGTTGCGCGCGATCTCGGCCAGCGCGAACTCGCGCCAGCTCTGCGCATCGGCGAACTCCGGGAAGGCCACGCCGGCGAGGAAGATGGCGTACAGCTCCAGGGTTCGATGGTTGCGCGCCGGCGTGAGGTTCCCGCACAGATACCCGACCTGCTCCTGCAGCGAGGCGAGCAGCATCGAGCAGAAGCGTGCGCCGTCGTCGAGTTGTTCCAATGCGCAGGAGAAGTAGTGCAGCGCGTAGATCCAGTTCTGCACCCGCCGGCCCGTCACATCGGCGGCGATCCATCCCGGCGGCACCTGCGCGATCCAGCCTTCGGTGAGTTCCTTCCACCGCCGCAGGTATTCGGCATCGCCGGTTTCGCGCCAGGCCATGCCGAAGCCGACGGCGTAGTAGAACTTGTGCAGCAGGATGTGCCACTCGACATCCGCGCTGGGATTGACCAGCCAGTCGATCGTCGCCCCCAGCCCATGGCGCTCGCCGTTGAACTCGAAGCGACCGCGCAGCATGCCGTCGATGCGATCGCGGCTGGTCTCCTCGGCGTCGGGGACCGGGAAGAAGTGATCGTTGCTGCGGGTGGCGAAGTGGCGCACCAGTTCTCGCGACGACAGGCGCGCGAATGCCGGTGCCAGCCGCAGCGCCGGCAGCGGGCGCGCCTCGACCGACATGCCGACCACGCGTTCGATCATCGTGCCGCCCCCTGCGTTGAGAGTGCCTCTTCGAACATCGACTTGAGCTCGCGCGTGGTGAGGGCGGCGTCGAACACCTCGACGATGGTCTCCCGAGCCGCCCCGCCCAGCTTCGCGCGCAGCGCCGGGTCCTTGAGCACGCGGGCAAGCGCGGCGGCCAGGCCGGCCGCATCCTGTGGATTGACGAACAGGCCGTTGTCCTGGTCGCGCACGATCTCTGGAATGCCGGACACGGGGGTGGTGATCACCGGCAGCCCCATCGCCATCGCCTCGGCCAGCACGTTGGGAATGCCGTCGCGGTCGCCGTCGGCCGCCACCAGGCAGGGCAGGACGAACACGCTTGCGCGCGCGTAGATGGCACGCAGTGCGTCGTGGGTGACCGGGCCCTGGATGGTGAAGTGCTTCTGGAGGCCACGCTCGGCGATGAGCGCCCGGATGCTCTCGCTCTGGCCGCCTTCTTCCCCGACGATCAGGCAGCGGAAGTCATAGCCGGCGCCGTGCAGGCGCGAGCACGCATCGACCAGATACGGAAAGCCCTTCTTCTCCACCATGCGGCCCACGGCGAGAATCAGCGGCGGATTCTGCTCGGGGCCGCGGTGACGCGGCGAGAAGTATTCGGTGTTCAGCCCGTGATAGACGGTGTGCACGCGAACCGGGTAGCGCTGCTCCAGGTGCAGGCGGTTCGCGTCGGTGCAGGTGACGACGAAACTTGCCGCGGAGAGCTTGCGCGCGAGCAGATCCCCCGGATTCTGGTCGGCCTGGTAGATGTCCTTGGCATGGGCGGTGAAGCTGAACGGAATGCCCGTGAGCAAGCTGGCGAACCAAGTGACCGTGGTCGCGCCGTGACAGAAGTGTCCGTGCAGATGACCCACGTCGCCGGCCTCCAGCACGGCAAGCGCGATGTGCCCGGCCTGCAGGAACTCCTTGACGAAGACCTTGCGCAGGCCCTCGAAGGGACCGTCGCGATAGCGCCAGCTCATGCCCAGCGCCATGCGCAGTGTCTTGCCATACGCCGTCGGCCGCAGGCGGGCGAGGCGCAGGTGCGCGCGCAGGTATGCGGGCAGGTTGCGCCACAGCCAGCCGGGCAGGGTTGCGCCGGACAGCGAACTGACCTTGGGCAGATAGGTGAGCGGCGCGCGGATCGCGCGGACCGACTCGTGTGGCTCGCCGGAATCACCGGTCTTGACGGCGAACAACCGCAGGCGCGCCCCGAGGCGCTCCAGCAGATGGATCTCCTGGGAGATGAAGCTCTCCGACAGGCGCGGATAGCCCATCAGCACGTAGGCCACGCCGCGCTGCCAGTCGGATGCGGTGTGCGGCACGCGCTGCAGACACCGGGACGACCCGGCGTGCTCGGCGCAGCAGCGCTCCCCGAGCGGCGTCTGGCCGATCGGCTGTCCGTGCCTGTGGACGGCGATGTCAGGCATGCTGCACCTCGCCCTCTGCCGCGTCGATCCTCTCCGCCGGACGCGAGCCGGCCAGCAGGTCGCACAGCGTGCGCAGATTGCGGTCGTTGTCGAAGCGCTCCAGCACCAGTTTGCGGGCGCGCACCCCCATGGCGGCACGCGTGTGAGGCTGCGCGATCAGCTTCTCCAGCGCAGCGGCGAGCGCGATCGGATCTTCCTGCGGCACCAGCGCGCCGTTCAGCCCGTCCACCACGACTTCCGGGATGCCGGACACGGGCGTCGTGACCACCGCGAGTTCCATCGCCATCGCCTCGAGCAGGACGTTCGGGATGCCATCGCGGTCGCCGTTCTCCGTGACGCGGCAGGGCGCTGCGAAGATGCAGGCCGCCTGGTAGCGCTCGCGCAGCGCGGCGTGGTTCATCGTGCCTGCCAGGCGCACGCTTGCCTCCAGATCCAGCGCGACTATTAGTGCTTTCAGCGGCTCGTGCTCCTCGCCGTAGCCCACGATCTCGCAGCGGAAGTCCCGGCCGGCATCGCGCAGCAGTGCGCATGCGCGCACCAGCGTGTCGAACCCTTTCTTCGCGCGCAGCCTGCCCACCGCGAGGATCAGCGGCGCGGCGGTATCCGCGGTGCGCGGCGTGGCGCGGAAGCGCGCGCTGTCTATGCCGTGGTACATGAGGTGCACGTCCTTGCTCCCTGCATGCAGGCTGTCCAGATGTCGCAGGTTGTGGCCCGTGCAGGTGACCGCGAAGCGCGCGCCGTCGAGCTTCCGGCGCAGGACCGCGGCGTCGCCGACGTAGATGTCCTTCGCGTGCGCCGAGATGCTGTAGTGCGCGCCGGTCAGACGGGCGGCGATCTCCGCCGCTGCCGCCGGCTCGGACGCGAAGTGGGCATGGATGTGGCGGATGCCGGCCCGTTCGATCGCCAGCCCCAGCGCCGCGCCACGCGTCAGGTCTGCCGCCGAGAATCCTTCGCGGCGCGTGGCGCAGAACACCAGCGTACGCAGGTATCGCAAGGGGTGGCGCAGGAGCGCGCGCAGGTGCAACGTCAGCGCTCCGGCACCCGTGCCCTCCGGCAGGTAGTGCAGCGGCGCGCGCACGCCGGCGACGGCGTCGTGCTGCACCTCGTCGCGCGGCACGCTCAGCGCGAACAGCACGAGCGGAACCTGCATGCGCTCCAGGCCCAGGATCTCCTCCAGGATGAATGTCTCGGACAGCTTCGGAAAGGTCTTCACCAGGAAGGCGACGGGACGAGATGCCGGGTTCATTGCTGAGCCGCCATCAGCTGGAACGGCTCGTCGGACCCATCGGCGCGCGTGGGGGGCAGCAGCGACTGGATCGACTCGCGCACGCGCTCGAGACCGTCCAGATCGAGCTGGTACATGGCGCGCGGAAGCACGTTGACGCAATCGATCTCCTCGCGCACCGTCTCCGCCAGCGCATGCGCAGTGAGCTGCTCCGGGTGGATCGCCCGCATCAGTCCCAGGCGCGCCAGGCGCTGGGCGCGGATCCACTGTTCCTGCACCGGCGTCACGCGCGGTACCAGGATCGCGCGCTTGCGCAGCGTTAGCAGTTCGCACACCGTGTTGTAGCCGCCCATGGCGACCACCAGGTCGGAGGCTTCCATCAGCCCCATCATGTCGTCGCAGAACTCGATCACGGACACGTCCGTCCGTTGCGCGACGCTATCCATGGTCGCGCTGCGTTGGGCCGGCGACATCTCCGGCCCGCATACCACCACGCTGCGCACGCGCTGGCCAGCGCCGATGGCGGGAAGCGCATCGACATAGGTCGAGACCAGCCGGTGTCCATCCTCGCCGCCACCGGGGGTCACCAGGACCATGCGCTCTCCTTCGGGGGCGAAGCGGCTGCGGTGCTCGCGCACCTGGCGTCCGCGCTCGCGGCGCAGGTATCCGCAGTAGCGCACCTTGGCGCGCGCGGAAGCGGGAAAACCATATTCGTCCGCCAGGTCGAACACGTCTTCGGAGCCCACCACCAGAACCTGGTCGTAGTAGCGCTCGATCGCGTCGAAGTAACCGTTCTTGTTCCACACCGCGCGGGTCGCTTCGGGCGCGTCGAGGATGTCGCGCAGCAGCAGGACCAGCTTGGTGCGGCGGCCGCGCCGCTGCACCATCTCGAGGGCGGGCGCCAGCTCGTTGCCCACACCCAGTGGCTTCTTGTCGGTGATGACCAGATCCGGGTCGAAGTCGAGCAGGGTGCTGGTGAGCAGGTTGGCACGCAGCCGGATCGTGTGTTCGTACGACATGTCGAGGAACTTCACGCCGTAGTCCCCGGTGAGGTTGCGCGCCAGGCAGGGCAGCTTCAGATAGTCCACGCGCGTCGGAATGCGAAATGCATGCAGCATGGGTGAGCCGGAGACGATCAGGACCGAAAGGTCGGGATCGGACGCCGCGAGATGCTGGGAGATCGTCAGCATGCGACGAATGTTCCCCAGCCCGAAGGTGTCGTGAGAGTAGACCAGCACTCGCTTCATGAACCGTCTCCTGATCGATGCCGCTCGAGGACGCGTGTTGATGTGTGCGCGGCCCGTCGACGGGTCTTCTATTGCAGCGTGCATGCCACGAGCGTCTGGAAATGCATGCTCGTCGCGTAAATGCCCATGGCAACAGCGTTAATTCTTTTCGAGCGACAGTGCTCGCAGTGCGTGGATGCGGTGGATTGGGGGATATGCCCCAAAGCCGGTGGGGCATATCCCCACTTGGGGAAGTACACGCGCGCTCATGTGCGTCGCCGGACGGTGACGACGTATGCGCTGAGCATGTTCCAGGAACTACGGGACGCACGCTTATGGGAGACCGGCGCGCATCGGTGCACGCTGGCGCAGCGTGGCGGCGCCCACCGAATCAATGCGCGCCGCAGGTGCTCAGGAGGGAAGCTTGAGGCGGTACTTGTCGATGCGGTAGCGCAGGACATCGCGCGACACGCCGAGCAGGCGCGCTGCGCGCGAGACGTTCCATCCGGTCTGCTCGAGCGCTTTCACCAGCAGTCGTCGCTCGACGTCGCCGAGATTGAGATTGTGCTCGGTGCCGCCCTGCGCGAGATGCTGATCGTCCTCTTCGAGGCTCTGGCTGAGCCTGAGATGCTCGACGTCGATGGCCGCGCCCGGAGCCAGAATCACGCTCTGTTCGATCACGTTGCGCAGTTCACGCACGTTGCCCGGCCATGTGTGCTGCTGCAACAGTGCGATCGCCGCGGGGGTGAAGGCGGCATCGCTCTTGCCATAGCGTTCGGCCTGGCGGGACAGGTAGTGGTGCGCGAGCGAAGCGATGTCGCCGGGCATGGTGCGCAGAGCGGGGAGCTCCAGGTGCACGATGCGCAGCCGGAAGAACAGGTCCGTGCGGAACTTGCCGTCGCGCACGAGCTGTTCGAGATTGCGGTTGGTGGCCGCGACGATGCGCGCGTTGGCGCGCTGCTCGCGCACGCTGCCGAGCCGGCGCACGGTGCGGTCTTCGAGGAACTTGAGCAGCTTGGCCTGCAGGGTCAGGTCCATTTCGCCGATCTCGTCGAGGAACAGCGTGCCGCCCTCGGCCGATTCGATCAGGCCGGGCTTGCGCTCCTTCGCATCGGTGAACGCACCGCGCTCGTACCCGAACAGTTCCGCCTCGAGCAGATTCGCCGGAATGGACGAGCAGTTCATTTCCACGAACGGTCCGCGCGCGCGCGATCCCTCGAAATGCAACGCGCGCGCCACCAGTTCCTTGCCGGTTCCCGTCTCGCCGGTGATCAGCACCGCAGGCAGCTCGTCGTCCGAGAGTCTCTGCTCGGCCTGGAGAATCCGCTGCAGCACTGCCTTGAGTTCGCGCATCGGCTGCGAATCGCCGACCAGGCGCGCCAGTCCGCCTTCGGCGGGGCGCTGCCGATCGTGACGCAGTTGCTTCTCGCGGCTGTCCTCGCGGACCGCGCCGTCGAGGATCGACTTGACCTGCGCCAGTGCGAGCGGCTTGACCAGGTAGTCGTATGCGCCGGCCTTCATCGCCTCGACCGCGACCTGCTCGCTGCCGTGGCCGGTGGCCATGATCAGCTTGACCTGCGGATCGCTGCTGCGCACGCGCGTGAGGAACTCGAGACCGTTCATGCCGGGCAGGTTGTAGTCGAGCAGGATCGCATCCGGCTTGAAACTTTCCATTTCGCGCAACGCTGCCTCGGCGCGGGCGGCAACGCGCGTCTCGTAGCCGTGGCGATTGAGGAATCGCGCGATGTTGGAGGCGAGCGTCGCCTCATCTTCGACGATGAGCACCATGTAGCTCAACGCTCGCTCCTGCGCAGGAACAGGCGGAACACGGTGCCGCTTCCGGGGGTGCTTTCGACTTCGACCGAACCGCCCAGCTTCTGCAGCACGCGACGCACGAGCGGCAGGCCCACGCCAAGTCCGCTCTTCTTGGTGCTGCGGTAGGGCACGAAGATGCGTTGCAGCTGTTCGGGCGGCATGCCTTCTCCAGTGTCGCGCACGTTCAGCTGGACGCGCCTGCCGTCGTCGTCCGCGCGTACGGCGATGTCGATGTCGCCGCCGTCGACCATGGCCTCCATGGCGTTGGAGAGAATCGTGTTGAGGACCTGCGCCAGCAATGCGCGGTCGCCCATGGCGGCGGGAGCTGGGGTGTCCGAGTCGATGTTCACGCGAATCGCCCGCTTTGCGAACTCACGGGAGAAATCACCGGTCACGTCGTGCACCAGTGCCAGGAGGTCCACGCGGCCGACCTTGGGTGAGCCCGGCTGCGCGTAGACCAGCAGGTGCGTGATCCACGCGGCGATACGGTCGACCTGACCGATGATGTCGCCCGCGGCGCTACGCATGGCATCGCCCTCGAGTTCACGCGCGAGCTCGGCCGAGGAGCGGATGGACGCCAGCGGATTGCGGATGCTGTGCGCAACGGCCGTGGACATTTCGCCTACGGTAGCGAGCGTTTCGTTCTCGACCAGGGCATGGTGCTGTGCGTGGATCAGGCGATCGGCGCGCCGCGCAAGCCAGTACAGGGCCGCGAACAGGAACAGGCCGCCCAGGAGCGCGCTGCCCCACACCGCTTCGATCAGGTCGCGCGTCATCTCCAGCAGGGCGGTGGGCGATCGGTACAACTCGATCACGCCGACCACTTCCGAGTGCTGTTCGCTCCAGATCGGCACGTAGGTCTCCACGAACCGGTCTTCCTCGCCGCGCAGGTAGATGTGCTCGGGCTTGAGATAGTTGCGGTCCTCCAGCAGCGAGCTCTCCACCGCAAGATTGCCGGCGAAGGCTTCGTCGAGCTCGGAGTTGACCGGCAGCACCTTGCCGATCATCTCGCGCTTCGTGGACCAGAGCACGCTGCGGCGGGTGTCGTAGACGTTGACGTGGATGACGTCCGGCATGGCGGCGATGCGCTCGAGGAACGGCGCCATGGCCGCGGCGTGCACGGCAGTTCCGGCGCCGCCCTTGAAGAACTCCTGCGCCAGGGGCGAGGGCGTGAAGCTCTGGATGAACTGCATCACCTCGTTGGCATCGTGCCGGATGGTGCGCTCGGCGGTCAGTCCGGACAGGAACACCGCCGACCCGGTGCTCACGAGGAATACCGACACGAACGCCAGCAGGGCGAACCGCCGCGTGAAGCTGAACTGGGCGCGGAGGGGGTCCGCGGCGCGAATAGGCACTGGTTGCATCGATGGCGCTGGTTCTGCGACGTGATCCATTGGTTCGCTGCGGACGGGACGCGATACAGGGGGTAAACCCCGATGACCCACATGTTAGGTGGGACAATTTCCCACGTCAAGCAATTTTCTGTACGGGGTCTGGCGCGGCACCCCGGTTGCTGTCCCTTCCCCACCCTCCTTCTGACGGTGAGAGACCGATGGCGATTGCGGGACTCGGAGGCCTGCCTCCCCTGGAAGTGCTCAAGCGTGCGATCCAGGACTTCAGTGCAGACAGCATGACCACCTATGCGGCCGCGCTGGCGTACCGGATCGTGTTCTCGCTGTTTCCGTTCCTGCTGTTCCTGGTCGCGCTGCTCGCCTTCCTGCAGATTCCGCAGCTGTTCGAGTGGATGCGCGAGCAGGCGGCGCTGCTCGTTCCGGGCGAGGCAATGGCCCAGGTGAACGACGTCATCGAAGAACTGCAGACGCCGCGCGGCGGATTGGTCTCGGCCGGGATCGTGCTCGCGCTGTGGTCGGCGTCCGTCGGGGTCATGTCCCTCATCGAGGCGCTCAATGTCGCCTACGACGTGCCGGAGGGGCGGCCGACCTGGCGCCTGTATCTGCTGTCGCTGCTCTACACCGTCGGGCTGGCCATCCTGATGATCGCTGCCGCCGCCCTCATGGTGCTGGGGCCGCAGGCAGCAAGCTGGGCTGCGTCGCGGCTGGGCCTGGACGAGGTGTTCGTGGTGGTGTGGAACTGGCTGCGCTGGCCGCTCGCCATCCTGTTGCTGATGCTGGCCGTCTCGGTGGTCTACTACGTCGGCCCGAACATCCGGCAGCGCTTCCGCTTCATCACGCCCGGTGCGATCCTGTCGGTCGTGGTCTGGATCGTGGCGTCGGTGGCCTTCGGCATCTACGTGCAGAACTTCGCCGACTACAGCGCCACCTACGGGAGCATCGGGGCGGTGGTGATCCTGATGTTCTACTTCTACCTGTCGGCAGCGGTGCTTCTGTTCGGAGCCGAGATCAACGCGGTCATCCGCAACCACTGCGAGGGACATCCGGACCAGCCACCTTCGGCCCGGCGCGACGCCCATCCCTGACCGCGAAGAGGGTCTGGTTCAGTGCACGGGTAGCGAAGCCTTCCCTCCGGCGCGGGCCGTGCGCGGCAGGATGAACGAGAAGCGCGCGCCGCGCCCGGGCAGGTTCTCTGCCCACACGTGTCCGCCCTGATCCTGCAGGATGCGCTGGCAGATGGCCAACCCGAGGCCGGTGCCGCCGGCGCCGCTCTTTGTCTTGCTGCTCTGCACGAACTTGTCGAATATCGTTTCCAGCTCCGACTCCGGAATGCCAGGCCCCTCGTCGCACACGCTCACCATCAACTCGGGCACATCGCGCGGTCCGGCGTCCTCGATCAGCACCAGCACGCTTGCGCCCACGGGCGAGAACTTGATGGCGTTGCTCAGGAGATTGCGCACCACCTGACCCACGCGCATGCCGTCGCACCAGGCGTGCGGGTCCGACATCGAGGACTGCAGCACCAGCGACACGTTACGGTTTCCCGCCAGGACCGAGAGCTCCTGCATGGCACCGCGCAACACCTCACGCACGTCGCAGCGCACCAGCTCGTAATTCATCTTCCCGGCCTCGAGCTTCGCCAGGTCGAGCAGGTCGTTGAGCAGCACCAGCAGGCGGTCGCCGCTTTGCTGAATGCGGTTGAAGTACTGCTCGAACTTCTGCACCGGCGGGGGCGCGTGTCCGACACGCTCGACCCCCAGACGCGCGAAGGACAGGATGGCGTGCAGCGGAGTGCGCAGTTCGTGAGACATGTTGGCGAGGAACTCAGACTTGGTCTGGTTCGCCGTTTCGGCGGTCTCCTTGGCCGACTCGAGTTCCCGCGTGCGCTCCAGCACCAACTCCTGCAGCCGGTCGCGGTGCCGGCGCAACTCGTCCTCGGCCAGCTTGAGCTCGCTGATGTTCTGGATCGACCCGTATACGCGCACCGGCACCCCGCGGTCGCGCTCCACCACGCCCCGCGTGCGAACCCACAAGCGGTTCGCGCGCGCCGTGCACAACTCCACCACGAGGTCCCAGGGCTCCCCGGCTTGCATCGCTTGCTGCACGGCGCGTGCAATGCGCGGCCGGTCCTGGGGCAGGAAGAAGTCGATCGCCGTTTCCACGCTGGGCGTGTAGCGCTCCGGCGAGACTTCGTGGATGTTGTAGGTCTGCTCGGTCCACGACAGGCGCCTGCTGCGAATGTCCAGTTCCCAGCCCCCGACCTGCGCCACCGCGTGCGTGTGCTCGACCATCTCGGCCTGGTGGCGCGACTCGGTGATGTCGCGCGCAACCGCGTACAACTGCCCGGTTGCATCGGGCGCACTGGTTCGCCACTGCAGCCAGCGCACCGCGCCATTGCCGCACTGCCAGCGATTGACGAAATCGATCAGCGAGATGCCCGAGGCGATGCGCCGCATCTCCTCCAGGGTCCTGGCGCGATCGTCGGGATGCACGAAGTCCACCAGGGCCCGGCCGGTCAACTCCCGCGCTTCCACGCCCAGGAGTGCGGCGAAAGCCGGGCTGACCTGGCGGAACGTGCCGTCGGTGCCCGCGACGCACAGCGGGTCCACCGATAGATCGAAGAAATTGCGCAGGCGCTGCTCGGCGCGCAGGCGTTCCTCTTCGGCGCGCTCGGTTTCGATGGCGATCGCCAGGTAGTCCGCCGCTTCCGTGACGGTGCGGATCTCGTGTTCGCTGAACGCACGCGGCATGGATGCATCGACGCACAGCACGCCGGCCAGACTGCCGCGCACGTGGACCGGCACATCCATCGTGCTGACCACGTTCAGGGCCTGGAAGCCCGCGAGGAGCGGCGCGTACCGTGGATCGGCCTGCGCCTCGGCGACCGCGCACAGCTCGTTGCAGCGCCACGCCTGCAACAGTGCCGGGGCGACGTTCATGTCCCAGCGCTGCCCGGTGAGCGATGTCATCCCGGGGGCCTCCACTGACCGCAACACCTGCAACTGCCCGGCGGGGTCGATGGCACCGTACGACACGCGCATGCCATCGAACACCTCGTGCATGGCCTGCAGCGCCAAGTCCACCACTTCTGCGAACCGCGCGCCGCGCGCCATGCACTTGCCGATGCGGTTGAGCACCGACAGGCGTGACTGGCTGCGCAGGAGCGCCGCTCCGTTCTCCTCGACCGCCTGCTCGGCGCGCTTGCGCGCGTCGATGTCCACGGCCATCGCGATGACGTACTGACCCCCGTCGGGCAGGGTCACCGCCTTCTTGTTCTTGAGGAGCCAGCGCGGCGCTTTTCCGGTCACCTCCAGGAAAGTCTCGTGCTGCACCAGCTGCCCGCTGGCGAATGCTTCGTCGTCCTCGCGCCAGCTCAGGTCCGCGTAGCGGGACTCGAGCATGTCGTGATCGGTGCGGCCGATCACGCTGTCGCGGGTGCAATTCATCAGCTGGCAGAAGGCGTCGTTCACCTCCACCCAACGGTGCTGGCGGTCTTTCACGAAGACGGGCGTCGGCAACGCGTCCATCATCGCGCGCAGGAACGCCCGCCCCTTCTCGATCTCCTCCACCGCGTCGTGCAACGGCGTGGTGTCGTAGAGGATGACCACCAACCCGCGCCGTCCGTCGGGGAAGGTGAAGGCGCGCTTGCGCTTGCTCACCCACCTGAGTTCCCCCGAGACGCCGCGGAAGGGCTGGTTGAAGGTGATCACTTCTTCGCCGTCGCGCGCGCGGCGATCCTCCGCTTCGATCTCCGCTGCGACATCGGGCGGGAAGAAGTCGGCGTCGCGGCGGCCGATGAAGAATGACGCCGGGCGCCCGTGCAATGCCTCGCTCGCCCGGTTGATCAGCACCACGGTGCCGTGGGCGTCCTTGACCGATACGACCACCGGCACCGCATCGATGACCGCGTCGAGCAGGGCGCGCGCATGTGCGCTCTCCTCCTCGGCGTTCTTCTGCACGCTGATGTCGATGGACGCGCCGACCAGGAACTCCTCGCGTTCGCTCAGGCGCAGCGCCACCTTGTTCTTCTGCAGCCAGCTCGCGCGCCCGGCCCGGGTGACAAGGTGCTGGACCACCACCACGCGCTCGCCGGTGGCAAATGCGCGGTCATCCTCTTTCCAGTTCTCCTCCGCCATGGCGTCTTCGAACAGATCGAAGTCCGACTTGCCGATCAGCTCGGCTGCCTCGCACCCGAATTGCCTGCAGAACAGGTCGTTGAGGATCACGTAGCGATGCTCGCGATCCTTCACGTAGAGCGGGACGGGAACGGCGGCGATCAGGGCATCGAGGAAGCGCCGGCTTTTCTCCAGCTCGAGTTCCATCCGTCGGCGCTCGGTCAGGTCGTAGTACGTCACCAGGACACCCGGCCGGCCGCTCGCGAGCAGGACGCGCTGCTTCTTGCGCACGCCGAAGTGTTCGATGCCTTGCTGGTCGCGCTGGGTGGTCTCGCTGAGAATGGTCTCTCCGGTGCGGACGACGCGGTCGTCCTCGTCCAGGCGCTGCCGGCCCAGCGTCTCGCCGTGCACGTCGATGTCGTTCTTTCCCAGCATCTGGGCACGCGAACTGCCGTGCAGCGACTCCCACGCCTGGTTCACCATGACGAAACGGTGCTGCTCGTCCTTGAGCACGACCGAGACCGGTACCGCGTCGAGCACACGCTCGAGCAGTTCACGGCTCGCCGCAGCCTCCAGTTCGGCCTTGCGGCGCGCGCTGAGGTCGGCCATCGACACCAGCACGAGCCGGCGGCCGTCGCGCAGCGTGATGCCGCGCTTGCGCTTGATGCCGTAACGCAACACCCCGTCGATACCTTCGATATCGCCTTCCGACACGACCTCCTCGTCCGACCTGGCCGCGGCGCGGTCGCCCTCGATCGACCGGTTGGCGGGGCCCGGGGGATACACGTCGTGCGGCGTCCTGCCGATGAAGTCATGCGGTTGCCCGCCGAGGAAGCGCGCGCCCGATTCGTTCACGAACAGCCAGCGCGCGGTTTCGTCCTTGACCATCAGCGGCCCCGGGCTGGCCTCGAGCACGGCGTTGAGCAGTTCGCGATCCGATTCGGAGCGCAGTTCGGCGAGCTTGCGTTGCGTAATGTCGAGGCTGGAACCGACCAGCACGTCGCTGCCGTCCGGGAGACGGCACCGGGACTTGTGCTTGAGCACCCAGATGGGCTGCCCGTCCCGCGTGACGAGGGGCTCTTCGACGTCGCAAGGGTGGCCGTGCGTCAGCACTTCGTCGTCCTGGCGCCACAGCGCATCCGCGACGTCGGGAGTGAAGTGATCGCGATCGGTGGAGCCGATGAAGCGCGCCGGGTCCGCCTCGATGATGCGCATGGCGGAGGCATTGGCGAGAATGTAGCGGTGCTGCGCATCCTTGATGTAGATCGCGGAGGGCGAGGCATCCAGCGTCGCGCGCAGCAGCGCGCGTTCGCGCTCCAGGGCCTCGCGCGCATCGCGCAGCTCGGTGATGTCCATGCTGATGCCCACCACATAGCGGCTGCCGTCCGCCAGCCTGACGCCCGCCTTGGCTTTGAGCACCCAGGCCTGGGCAGTGCCCAGGCAGGCGAGCGGCTCCTCCGAAAGCACCGGCACGTCGGAGCTGAGCGCGCGCCGGTCCTGCTCGTAGGCGAGTGCGACGAAGTCTTCGGGAAACAGGTCCTCGTCGCGCTTGCCGATCAGTTCCTCGCGCGGACGCGCGTGCACGGCGCACAAGGCATCGTTCATCAGAACCCAGCGATGTTCCGCGTCCTTGACGAACACCGGAACCGGAATGGCGTTGACGATGGCGTGCAGGAACTGGTGGCTGCGCTCCAGTTCCCGGTCCTTGGCGCGCGCGGCGTCGGCCAGCGCGTGCGCGATGGCGAGCGCGCGGTCGTGCCTGCGCGTGAGCAGTAGGGTCAGGGCGGATAGCGCGAGGGCGAGCAGGCAGCCCAGAACACCGATGAGCAGCGGGCGCGAGGCCAGTGCGATGGGCGGCGCGACAGATCCGGCTGCCACCAGCCACTGTCCGCCGGGGACGTTGATCTCCAGTTCGATCGCCCGGGCATCGCCGTCCTGCGCACCTCGTTCTTCCGCGAACAGGTTCTGCGCAGGGTCCGCGCGGGCACCGGCGTACACCGCCAGCGCGAGGTCTTCCGCCTGGTTGCCGAGCGCGCCGCGAATGAACTCCTCCGAGCGGAAGGCGATGTACGCCCAGCCCTGCAGGGCAGCTTCGCGCTCCGACGGCGTGCGCAGCGCGAGGCCGGGGCGGAACACCGGCGCGATGAGGATCATGCCGGGGTCTCCGCTTCCCGCGTCCTGCTGCAGTTCGATGCGGCGCGAAAGCACCGGCGCGCCGCTCTCGAGCGCGCGCATGGCTGCCGCGCGCTGCACCGGTTCGCTGAGCAGGTCGTAGCCGATCACCGGCAGGTTGGCGGGCGTCTCCGGGGCGAGATAGAGCACCGGCGCACTGCGTGGCTCAGCACGGAGCACCGGCGGCTGCACCGCGAAGGCATCCATGCCCTCGGCGCGCTGGCGCATGACGAAGGCGGGCACCTCCGCACCGGACAGCGCGGGCGCGTAGCCCAGGCCGTGCACCCCCGGGTAGCGTGCGGTGAACCCGCTGTGCTCGTCGAAGGCGCGCCACTGCGCCCGCGAGACGTAGCCGTCGTGCAGGAACAGGCCGGTCGCGGAGAGCAGGAGCTGCTCGTAGGAACGCATCCGCTCGGCCAGCGTGATAGCCTGCACGCCGACCTGGTGTTCCAGTTGCTCGCGCGCCAGCGCCAGCGCATCCTGCCAGGCGACCCAGGCCCCCCACCCGGCGGTGAGCACGCCGACCACGAGGACGACGAGCGCAATGCCTGCACCGCGGAGGACGCCGGCGATCCGGGCGGATGGAGTAATCGGACGAGGAGTGGCCATGCCTTGGGCGGTTCGGCCTCGGCGCGAGACCCGAATGCCATATCGGAGCGCCCGTCCAGCGCTTTAGCTTGTTATGACAATCGAGACGTCCTCGGCGCACCAGCACGCTCCCCACCCGAGCAGCTCCGGCATGCATGGGTCCCGCGGCGCCGTCTCCGCGGTCGCCGATGCGGTGGTCGTCGGCGGCGGGCCCGCCGGTCTGATGGTCGCCGAAACCCTCGCAGGGGCAGGCTTTCCCGTCGATCTGTACGACGCCATGCCATCGACCGGGCGCAAGTTTCTGCTCGCGGGCAAGAGCGGGTTGAACATCACGCACGACGAGGCCCTGGCGGGCTTCGTTGCGCGCTATGGCGAACGTGCGCCGCAGGTGAAGACCTGGCTGGACGCACTGGGACCGGGTGCGCTGCGCGCCTGGGTGCACGACCTGGGCGTCGAGACCTTCGTCGGCAGCTCCGGGCGCGTGTTCCCGACCGGGATGAAGGCTGCTCCGCTGCTGCGTGCCTGGCTGGCACGGCTGCGCCGCCAGGGCGTGCGCTTCCACATGCGCCACCGCTGGCTGGGTTGGCGCGACGGTGCGCTGCTGTTCGCCCGGCCCGAGGGCACGCAGATGGTGCGTCCCGGCGTGACGGTCCTGGCCCTGGGCGGGGGCAGTTGGGCGCGCCTCGGTTCGGATGGAGCCTGGGTCGCGCTGCTGAGCACCCGCGGCATTCCGGTCGCATCGCTTCGACCCGCCAATTGCGGGTTCGAGTGCGCCTGGAGCGAGCACTTCCGCGCGCGCTTCGCCGGGCACCCGGTGAAGAGTGTGTCGGCCCGTCCTGCCGGGGACGGCTCGGCACGGCGCGGCGAATTCGTGATCGCCGATTACGGCGTGGAAGGCTCACTGGTATATGCCTTGTCGCGCGCGCTGCGCGAGGCGATCGAGACGCACGGGCAGGCGCGACTGCTGCTCGATCTCGCGCCCGATGTGCCGCTCGAGCGCGTGGCGGCGGCACTGCGCCGGCAGCGCGCCGGGCAAACGCTCGCCAACCGCCTGCGTGGCATCGGCGTGGAGGGCGTCAAGGCGGCTCTGGTGCGCGAAGTCTGCGGACCGGGGATGGCGGGCGATGCCCAGGCGCTGGCGCAGGCGGTCAAGTCGCTGCCCCTCCCGCTGCATGCGGCCCGCCCACTGGACGAGGCGATCAGCAGCGCGGGCGGGGTGCGCTTCGACGCGCTGGACGAACGCTTGATGCTGCGCGCTGCGCCGGGCGTATTCTGCGCCGGCGAAATGATCGACTGGGAGGCTCCCACCGGCGGCTACCTGCTCACCGCGTGCTTCGCGAGCGGGCGCGTGGCAGGCGCCGGCGCAGCCGCGTGGCTGTCAGGTCAGCGGCATGGGACGGCCCTCGCGCAGGGCCAGCCAGCCCTTGGCAATGCGGTAGATGGCCCAGATGCCGAGTAGGAACATGCCGACGATGAAGGTGCCGATGCCCACCAGGATGATGGCGAGCGGTATCGATACCAGCGCCACGATCAGCGCCCACAGCAATGCGAACCAGAACGTGCGGATCTGCCAGCGGAAGTGCGACTCCAGGTAGGTGCCTCGCACCTCGCTGCGCTTCACGTAGTTGACCACCACCGCGATGATCGACGGCCAACCGAACAGGAAGGCGCCGATCACGGTTGCCGTACCGAAGGCGCCGATCACCAGGCTGATCGCGTGCAATCCGTACACGATGTTGGTCAAGCGCACCAGCGAGGGTGCGGGGGTCGCGGCGAGTCGCTCGTCTGGAGTCATGCCGGGGCGGTGTGAGGGGTGAAGCGACAAGTCTATCAGCCCGCCCGCACGGCGCGCCCGGCGCCGGTCGCCCGCTCAGGGACTCAGGCGAACTTCGACCACATCCTGCGAAGCCAGCCGCCCAGGCCGCCCTGCCCGCTCGCCGCCATGGGGGCGGCCGGCATGACAGCGGTCGGCAGCTTCTGCGTGCGCGTTGCGGAAAACTCGCGTGTGGTCACCGGGGCACTCTGCGCATCCGCGGCGGGCGCCGGCTGGCCGGCAGGGTGCGCCCATGCCGAGAGCCCCTCGATCAGCGCGCTGCCGCGCGTGTCGACGCCGATGATGCCGCAGTACTTTCGCCCCAGGTCGAGCGAGTGTTCGATCAGCGGGCGCAGGTGCGTGGCCGCCTTGGGGATGGAGGCCTGGAAGCGTTCGATGAGCTGGGCCAGCACCGCCTCTCGCTCTTCGGGCGTGGTCCGCCAGGCCGCGTCGCACAATTCGCGCGCGAACCCCGCGCAGTGGGCGATGCGTTCCTTCTCCGACGGCGCGCCCGGCAGCACGCCTTCGGGCAGCGCGCGCATGGCGTGCAACACGTTGGGCGGAAAATTCCAGCGCCGCGCCACTTCGATCCCCAGTTCGTCGAAACCGATGCCGAGCACGTCGCGCGAGGCCACCAGTTCGCTGGCGGCCTGCGTGCGCACCACGCGCACGATTTCGTCGTAGTCCTCGGGGAAATAGTAGATCGCGAGAATCTCGCCGAGCCGGCTGAACATCGAGCAGATGAACAGTTCCTCGACGTTCTTCAGCCCGGCCATGCGCCCGAGGTTTCGGCCGAGCACCCCGGCGACGAAAGCACCGAGCAGCACTTCGTGCAGGCCCGGGTGCACGTCCTTGCCGCGCGGCGGCGTGGCGAGCATCAGGCTGGTGGCGACCACGCGCACCTGCTCGAGGCCGAGCGTGATGATGGCCTGGGTGACGCTGGTGACGCGGCCGCTGCCGCCGTAGGCCACCGAGTTCACCAGCTGCAGGAGCTTGTGGGTAAGCGCGAAATCCTGCAGCACGAGGTTCGCGAGCTTCTGCAGCGACAGTTCGCTCTCCTCCGAGGTCAGTCGGTTGATCTCGTGGAAGCGCTGCGAGAGTACCGGGAAGTCTGCCTTGTGCCGCATGCGCCGCAGCAGGAAATCCACCGTGCTGTGGGTGCTGGTGGAGGCGAGCTGCGTGCGGCCATCCCCGGCGCTGGGGACGCGGAAGCGGTCCAGCACCTCCTTCATGTCGGCGGCATCGCGGAAGCGCCCGTCCGGATTCTTGTCCAGGGCGCGCTGCACGATCTCGTCCACGCGCGGGTCGATGTCCGGTTTCTTCGCCGAGGGCAGCGGAATGACGTGGTTGAGCGTCTGGTAGATCGTGGTGACGCTGTCGGTGCCGCCGATAGCCGGCTCGCCCGTGAGCATCTCCCAGAAGACCAGGCCCAGCGCGAACACGTCGGCGCGCAGGTCCGGCACTTTGCCCTGAAAATGCTCCGGCGCCATGTAGCGCAGCGTTCCGGTGGGGGCCTGGTCGGGCGAGGCGAACAGGTCGCGCGAAATGCCGAAGTCGGTGACCCGCGGCACTCCGGAGGCGGGCAGCAGGATGTTGGCCGGCGTGATGTCGCCGTGCATCAACCCCTTGCTGTGTGCCTGCGCGATGCCGGCCAGGATCTGGCTCATGGCGATGACCGCGCGCGCCATCGGCATGGCTCCATCGGCCTTGACCAACTGGCTGAGCGTGCGTCCCTCGACGTACTCGAACACCACGTAGGGAATCTCGCCGACCATGCCCACCTCGTACACCGGCACGATGTTCGGGTGGGACAGTCCGCTGGCGGTGCGTGCCTCCTGCAGCAGGCGCTGCATGCGCGCCGGGCCGTTCTCGCCGCTGAGGCTCAGCGTCTTGATCGCGACCAGGCGGCCCAGCTGCGGG
>JGI10216J12902_101300573_pt1 | contig 18871 bp, 13 predicted proteins | sample KanNatreferecore_FD_12902 | JGI IMG/M metagenome (IMG submission 12902)
CCGTGCTCTCCGTGTCTCCGTGGTGAGAATCTCCGGTCCCCTCACCGCCGAACGTTGCGGACGGCGACACGCTGCGTGACCTCGAAGGGAACCGCCTCGGCGTTTTTGCGGGTGTATTGCACCACGCCGATTTTGATGGAGATCAGCTCCTTGGTGAGGTAGCTCACCTTGACCACGTCCGTTGGGCGGTTGGTCTGGAACTGATACCGGATCCAGAGCTGCAGGGACTGGCCGGGGCCGACGATGGGGGTGCCGGAGCTGTTGAGCCAGCGGGCGGGGTTCCGGTCGGAGAGCTCGATGGCGCCGGTGCGGTAGTCGATCGTGTATTCGTCTTCTTCCAGGTCGCCCTGGGATACGAAGCGGTCGAGCGTCTGGCCGAGACCGGTCCAGCCGACGCGCCGCATCGCGTCCGCCTGGCCCGTAGTGGTATCCACCAGGCTAATCGACTCGGAGCCGAACACGATCATCGCGGTGGCCGCGAAGCGGGGGTCGTTCAACGCCGCCCCGAAGCTGCTCGGTAGGCCGCTGGGGTCCGATTCCACGTCTCCGGGGAACGAGACCGGCGTCGTGGTTTGCGCGAGGCTGGTGGTGAAGGTGTCCGCGTCGATCGGCGCGGAGTAATAGAGCCGGAGGGCGGCCATACCGGACGGCGGCGTATAGTCCTGCCGCGTGAAGCCGAACCTCACCTTGCCGGTGAGCGGGTCGTAGGATACCAGCCGGTTCCGGGGCGTGGTCGCCGTGTTCGGCCGGCTGCTGCGGAAGATCGGGACGTAGCCGGCGGCGCCGCGGTCCTCGAGCACGGTCACTTCGGCTCCCGGCTCGTTGGCGTTGACGTCGCCCGGAACGCTGACCAGCTCGCTGTCGTCGATCACCCGATTCGGGTCGTCGCCGTTGGTTCGCTTGCTTATCCAGTTCCCGTGGTCGGCCTGGTACTCCACTGCGGGCAGCTCGCCCGCCACCTTGGTCCCCCCCCCGAGGCCGGAGGCCAGCGTCCCCACTGCGCGGTTCGGCTGGGCGACCTCTTCGGCCACGTGCCCGGCGCCGAAGGAGATCGTGGGATGCGGCACCCACTTGCCGGCCGTCTCTACCCATCGCGAGCAGTCTGCGGTCTCGGCGTTCATGACTTCCACGGAGGCTGCCTTCCACCACTGCCAGGTGGGCGCGCCGGCGACAGTGGCGGTCTCGTAGAAGAAGTCCGGATTCGGCTGACCGGTCGTCGGATCGTTCCAGTTGGCGAAGCGCGGGTCCCGCGGGTCGAACTCGGCACGGTAAAGGACGTAGGTGTTCAGCGTCGGCCGGCCGGTGCGGAAAAGCAGCAGGTTGTCGTACTCGCCGTGCGGCGCTCCGGCGGCGCCGCGGCGGAAGCCGGGGTTCTTCAGCCCGATGAAGTACGCCACGATGCGGTCGTCCGGCTGAAGCGGCGTGACCGGCTTCACCTCGATCGGGGCGCCCGTATGGCGCGGGCAGCTATCGATGGCGACGTAGTCGTACGGCGTGCCGGCAGCCAGGTTCATGTCGACGGGGCTGATCGGGTGGTCCGGTGTATTCGGATTGATCGTGGACACGCGGCAGAAGTACGCCATCTTCGGCAGCCGCATCGCCAGCACGCCGTTCGGAACGATGTACCGCTCCGGCACGGCGGCGGCCGTCGGCTGTGGCGGCTTCGCGGCCAGGTTCCAGGCGCTGTAACCCCACAGGGACAGCGGCCGCGGCTCGTAGACCTGCAGCGCGTTGGCCAGGTCCTTCGTCACGCGGCGCATGGCGGAGCGCACGTTGTCCTGCCCGGTGATCCGCGCCTGACCCCTGGACTGGATCTCCAGGCTCTTGGTCAGCGGGATGAACATGATGAACATCAGGATCGCCGTGATCGCGATCACGACAAGGATCTCGATGATGGTGAATCCTGCGCGGGTCCCAGGTCCCAGGTCCCAGGTTTCAGGTCGCCGCCTGCGGGCCCCAGGTCCCAGGTCCCAGGTTTCAGGTCCCCGGTCCCAGGTTTCAGGTCGCCTACGGCGCGACCGGTGGTTGTGTGTTCCGATTTTCATTTGTACTTGAGACCACGATATTCGGTTGTCCCGAGATACCGTATGAACCCTGCGATTAGCCGGCTCGACTCGGAGGCCAGGGCATATAGCTGAGCGAATTGCGATTGTGGGATCAAGCCGGCGTCCAGTGCCACATAAAGGTGGGACCGCACCTCGCCCGCCGAGCCCTTTGCATTCGAGAGAAACTGCCGGAACTCCTTATCACCGTCCCGTTCAAAGCCTTCCGCGATATTCGACATGACGGACACGGCGGCACGCCGGATCTGGTCGCGAAGTGCAAAATCCCGCGAGAACGCCCCTACCGCGGTGATCCGATATACCTCGCGAGTCAGTTCCCTACCCTTCTGCCACGCCTCAATGTCCTCGAACCGGGAGATGGATGCCATCCGCGTCTCCGTCAAATCCTCCGAGCCAAACCGATCCTGACCTGGAACTTGAAACCTGGAACCTGGGACTTCAACGTGAGTGCTCGCGGGTTAGCACCGTTGTGCGGCGATGATGCCGCCAGCGGCGGTTCTGTCGCCAGACGACGTGCGTTTGCAGGGAGGCGCCGCGGACGCCGATGATGCGGACGCTCCCGGGAACGACGTTCGGGACCGTGTTGCCCGTCGAGTCGATGCCGGTGCCCGCGCCCGAGTCGGCGGGACCCTTGCCGGCGTCCACGTCCGCGTGTCCGACCCGGATCCACCACCACGGAAAAGCGGCGTACTGCGAGGGGAGCAGCGGACCGCGCGGGTCGGTGGGCGGGTTCACCTGGTGCAGCTCCTGTGCCTCGGTGTGGAATGCTCCGGGCTGTGCCGAGCCGGACGAGAAGTCGATCTCCTGCCACTGATAGTCCACGGCCACGCTCTTCTCGCCATCCGAGTTCGAGATCATCAGGTAGCTGCTGCCCGGGTTCACCGCGCCGTAGGCGTAGTTGATCGTATCCGGGGCGAACTGGAAGATCTTGCGGTCCACGTCCGGGAGCGTTCCGGCCGGCGGGTAGAAGTCCGTGGCGTCGATGGTCCGGAAGTAGTTGTTGTACGGCTTGAACGTGGCCACCGCGAAGTCTTTCACCGCGCGGTAGTAGACCCGCAGCTTCCGGCCCGCCGGGTTCGCGGTCCCCGCGGCCGCGCCGCTGAACGGGTTCAGGAAAGTCACGTTGTCCCGAAGGTGGAGGACGCCGTGCTCGTAATCGATCTCGCCGTCGTTGTTGTTCACCCCCGGTAGCGGGGTGGTGCCCGGCTTCTGCATCGTCCGGCTGGTGATCCGGAGGCCGGTCTCCACGTCCACGATCACCACGTCCACGCCGGGGCTCCCCGGCCGCCCGGCCACGGGGCCGTGGGCGGGGTAGTAGCGGATCAGCCCCTGGTACTCGAAGGTGTTGTTGTCGGCGGTGCCGCTTTCGACGAAATTCAGGAAGTCTTCGGTCTCGCCGACGCGCTTGATGGCCCCGGTGGAGAGGCGCATGGCGTAGAACGGCGTGGCGCTGGTGGTATCCGCGACCTGCGACGGGACCGTTACGTCTTCCCGCAGGATGTGCCAGTCGTCCACGTCGTAGTCGAGGCGGATGGTCAGCCCGCGGCCCTGCTGGGAGGGCAGCGGCATGGTGGCGAGGGCGGGGTGAAACCCGAAGAGCCCGAAGACCGTGTCGTAGACTTTGAACTCGTACGGGTCTTCGCTGAACGCGGTGCTCGAGCCGATCGCCTTCAAGCGGCGGTAGATCAGGTCCGACCCGGGCTCCACCTGGTCGTTCGGGCCGATCCCGAGAAACGGCGTGGGCTGCGGCGCCGCCGCGGCCACGCTGGTGAACCCGGTATCGATGTCGAACTGGGCGTCCGCGACGGTACCCGCGCCGTGCATGTCGAAGATCTGCATCCGCACCGGGTTCAGGATGTTGCCGGCGCTGTCCGGGTTCGCAACCGCGGCGGGGTCCGCGGGGAAGGTCACGCCGCTGTTGGGGGCCATCTGGGCCGCGGTGCCCGCGTTCGCGCGGAAGGTGTACTCCACCTTGAAGGTCCGGGAGTACCGCTGCGAGACGACGAAGACCAGCGCGCGGTCGTAGTTGATGCCGTAGCCCTGCGGCCCCAGACGGAGGAGCGCCTCGACGTTCTCCCGCGTGGGAGGATCGCTGAACAGGACCCGCTGCGAGGGCGTGCCGCTGTAGGCGTCCACGCCGAGCGCCGCCGCCCGGATCATGGCCCCGGGGCTGCGGGAGGGCGGCCCCTCCGCCATGGGGCTGATGGAGTAGATCGGGGTAAAGAGCGCGTTGTAGGTGGAGACCAGCTCGTTGCCGATGTCGAAGCTGTGCAGGGCCGGCGGCTGCAGCTTGAACTGCTCGCCGACGATGCGCCGCACCTTGTTGGGCCCGGAGAAGCGCGGGTCGGCGGGGATGTCGGTCCCCGGCGGAACGGCGATGGGGTTGTCCCGGTACGGCTCGGTGTGGTTCAACTGCGCCGGATCGAACAGCCGGATGAGGCCGGAGGCGTAGTCCACGCCGATGATGCCGTCCGGCAGGTTCTCCCGCCGGCGGGTCAGGCCTTCCGCGTTCTCCCTGGACAGCGCGTCTGCAAGGGTGACGTTGCCGGTGTAGTCGAGCGAGGCGATGCCCTCGGGGAACAGGCGCGCGATGGCCAGCATCCCGATGATGATGACGACCATCACCACCAGGACTTCAACCAGCGACACCCCGCGGTGCGCCCCGTTTTTCGCTCTGCCCAACTGCTTCGGCATCAGGTCTCCCATCCCACTCATTACCAGTGATTAGCGATCCGTAATCAGGTGAGACCACTCACCACTCACCAGACTGAACGCTCCTCGGGCTAACAGCCCGCGCTCCAGCTACGGCTTCGGCGACACCATCCAGGGGTAGGGACCGCCGGCCGGCCAGTTCGCTACCTTCTGCGCGTCAATGGTCTGCACGCGGCCGCTCAGGAAAGCTACCGGGGCCACGTGCCCCTGGGCGGGGTTGCCGGCGGCGTTCATGTTCGAGTGGTAGAGGCACCAGGTCACCACGGTGTCGTCCGGCGGCTCCTTGTAGAGGAGCTGGCGGGGGTTATCGGCGATCCCGCTGGCGCCCGTGGTCCACTTCAGCGTGTAGTGCAGCTCCGCGGTGCCGGTCATCGTGTTGGGGCGGACCTGCCAGTCGTAGCTGTCGCTCTGCGAAAAGAGGGCCTGCCGGCCGCTGCCCAGCGGATACTCATAGGCGGCTCCGGTCATGCGGTTTATGGTGGGATTGACAACGTTCGCGGGGTTCTTGGCGGCATCCCGGACCTTGAGCGCTTGCAGATGGTTCGGGCAGGTGAAGACACCCGGGTCCTTCACGAAGCCGCCCGCGAGACGCAGGGCGAAAGGCGTGGTGGTGGCGCCGCTGCGGTACGACACGCCGTAGAGCGCGTCCGGATAGACCCGCCAGTCGTCCTTGTACATCTTCATCGCCTGGACGATCTGGTGCATGTTGGAGATACACGCGTTCTTCCGCGTAGACTCGCGGACCGTGGCCATCACGGGAAACAGGAGCCCGGCCAGGATCGCGATGATCGCGATAACGGTGAGCAGCTCGATCATCGTAAACCCGCGGCGTTCCGCGCGGCAGCCTTCCGACCACGGCTTCATCGGCGTATCCTCCATCAGGGAATTCCTCATAGCAGACGTTCAGATAGATGATGTTGTTCCCGAATCGGCCGGGGAGCGATGCGGGTAACAGGGAAGCGACCGGGGCCTCGCCCGGTTCCCCCCGTCTTTCATCTTGCCTCTTGCATCTTGCGGACTAGTCCCAGGGCCTCGCCCGGTTCCCCCCTCTTTCATCTTGCCTCTTGCATCTTCCAGACTAGTCCCAGGGCATCCGCATCACGGTCATCGCCGGCACTCCCATGAACTTCGTCATGTACCAGGTGAGGAGCGGGTAACCGAAGAGCATCGCGACGAACGTGCCGGTGACCAGGTACGGCCCGAAAGGGATGACCCGGGGGCCGGGATCTCCCTCGAAGAACTCGTCCATCTGGTCCGACCAGCTTGTCTCGTCCACATCCTCGTGCTCATGCCCGCTCGGGCTGCGGAGCCAGTCCCGCAGCGTCTTCTGGTGGTCCCCCCACACCCACAGCCGGACGCCGTAGAACAGGATCCCGGCGGACATCAGGACGCCCGTCACCCCGATCCCGACCGCCTGCCCCGCGCTTCCCTGGCGCCACGCCTCCGCCGTCATCCAGACGGTGGCCGCGACGCCCCAGGTACCGATCACGGTCCAGAGGCGTCCCCAGCGACTGGGCGGCGAGAACTGCGGCTGCTCTGACTCTTCCGATTCCTCCGACCGATCAGACCCGTCCGACTGGTCAGACCCGTCCGACCGATCAGACCCGTCTGACTGATCCGACTCGTCCGACTGGTCAGACCTGCCCGACCCGTCCACGCCGTCCACTCCGTCCAGCCCGTCCACTCCGTCCACCGCTTCAGCGTTTACAGCCGGCTGTTCGCCTTCCCCCCCTGTTGCATAGGCTGCCGGAGGGGATTCTTCCTCCGTCTCCTTGCTGGGGGAGCCTGCGCCGGCCGCCTCCGGCTCCCGGTACAGCAGGTTCCCTGCCACGCCGAAAACCGTGCCGAGAAACACGGCGACGATGAACGCGAGGACCACCAGCGGCCATGGAATCAGGAAGGCGCCCATCGCGCCGAGGAGCAGCGGATCGCCGCCGCCCATCGCCTCCTTGCCCATGATGGCGCTGGCGATTGCCGCGAACTGCCACAGCAGCCAGAACGAAGCCGCCGCGCCCAGGATGGACATCGGGACCGGGATCGTCCCCAGCACGGGCTCGGAGAGCGGCCGCGCTTTGATCCAGAGCAAAAAGAGGTCTTTGGAGACTGCGGCGCCGAGCGCCACCCACACCAGCACGTCCGGGATGTGGAACGTATCGAGGTCGATGAAGAAGATGGCCACCAGGGCGCCGGTGAAGACCATTCCCGCCAGGGCGATCCAGTTGCGGTCCGCCTCCGAGATCCCCGGGTGGGGCGAGAAGACGACGTAGCGCAGGTAGATGGCGGCGAAGAGCACCGCGGTGATGAGCTCGACCCAGAAGTAGCGCCAGGCGAACTTCACGCCGCAGTAGCGGCAGCGCGACCGGTTCCACGCCTGGCTGAGCATCGGCACCATGTCCGGGAAGAACCGGAGCTGGTGGCTGCACTTCGGGCAGTGAGACGGCGGCTCCCAGAGCGACTCGCCGTGCGGCAGGCGGTAGATGCAAACGTTCAGGAAGCTGCCGACGATGGCGCCGAAGACGAAGGAGACGAAGGTCCAGTAGGCGGTCCAGAAATCCATGGCGTGAAGGTCAACCGGCAAGTCGCCGGAATGTCAAATGGCAAATTGCCAATGTCAAATGACGGTGCCCTCCGGGCGCTTCTTCAGGGGAAGAGGCCGCGCGGAGAGCACCGTCATCGCAATCTGCCTTCGGCGTTCAGAATGCGGGCGAGTTCAAGCCGTAGATGGCGCGAAGCGCACCCCCATTTGACATTTAGCCTTTGACATTTGACATTCGCACTGCCGCCTATTCGCCGCCGCCGTCCTCGTCGCCGCCGCCGGAGAGGCTCTGGATGATGCTGATCATCGGCATGAACATGGCGATGACGATGAACCCGACGCAGCCCCCGAGGAAGACGATCATGAGCGGCTCGATGGCGGCCGTAAGGCTTTCCAGCGCCGCGTCGACTTCCTGCTCGTAGAACTCGGCGACCTTGGTCAGCATGTTGTCCAGCGCGCCGGATTCCTCTCCGATGGAGATCATCTGCACGACCATCGGGGGGAAGAGCCCGCTCTTCTTCAGCGGCTCGCCGATCTTGTCCCCTTCCCGGATGCGGGCCCGGGCGTGCATGATCGCGTCCGAGAGGATCACGTTGTCCACGGTGCCGGCCACGGTCTCCATCGCCTGGAGGATCGGAACGCCGGAGGTGAGCAGCGTGCCCAGCGTGCGGGAGAACCGCGCCAGCGCCACCTTGTGGTTGAGCTTCCCGAAGACGGGGAACTTGAGCTTGAGGATGTCGTAGAACTTCCGGCCCACCTTGGTGCGGCCGAACATCTTGAGCGCGAAGATCACCAGGAAGACGCCGATCCCGATCCCGATCTGCCGCGTGGGGAAGCCCATGGTCAGGAAGTCGCTGGCGTTCTTGAGGAACAGCGTCATCGCCGGGAATTCCTTCACCCCTAGCTCTTCGAACAGCTTGAAGAACTTGGGAAGGATGAAGGTCACCAACCCGACCACGATGAGCACCGCCACGACCATGACGATAGCCGGGTAGGTCATGGCCGCCTTGACTTTGCGGCGCAGCTCGACGTCCTTCTCCAGGAAGTGCGAGAGCCGCTGGAGGCTTTCTTCGAGGACGCCGCCGACCTCACCCGCCTTGACGAGACCGATGAAGAGGCTGTTGAAGACCCGCGGGTACTTCGACATCGCCTTGGAAAGCGAGTTCCCCGCCTCGACCTCGGCCTGGATGTCCGCCGTGATCCGCTTCAGCCGGGTGCTCGTGGCCTGCTCCTGGAGCACGGAGAGGCACCGCACGAGGGAAACGCCCGCGTCCACCATCGTAGAGAACTGGCGGCAGTACACGGAGAGCTCGGTGAGCTTCACGGAGCCGCGAACCGGGCTGCGGGCGCCGGCTCCCTGGCCCTTCACCTGCTTGATCTTGGTGACGGTGTAGCCCTGTTCTTTCAGGTGGTTGGAGAGGACCTTCTGGTTGTCCGCCTCTCCGACCTTCGTCACGATCTTGCCGCTCTGGTCCCTTACCGTGTACTGGAAGGTAGGCATTGTAGCTCCTCAATGGCCGCTGGCCGGCCGCCGGTATCCAAAATAGTATGCGCTCGTAAGTAGCCTCTATGGTTACCGTCGGCGGGCCTCAAGAAATTCCCGCTGTTTAAAGGTTACCGGGCCGTGGGCGGGCCGCCCGGGCCTCCGGGGCCTGTGGTGGCCCCCCCGCTGATCATCTTCCGCAGCTCCTCCGGCTGCATCGCGCGGGCGATCGCGTCGTCATACGTGATCATTCCCTTCGCGTACAGGTCCCGGAGGCACTGGTCCATCGTCTGCATACCGGTCTGGTTGCTGATCTGGATCATGGAGGCGATCTGGTGAGACTTGCCTTCCCGGATCAGGTTCCGGATGGCCGGCGAGGCCATCATGATCTCCAGTGCGCACACGCGGCCCGGCTGGTTGGCCCGCCTCATCAGCTGTTGGACGACCACGCCCTCCAGGTTGTTCGAGAGCTGAATCCGGATCTGCTCTTGCTGCCCGGGTGGGAAGACGTCGACGATGCGGTCGACCGTCTGGGCAGCGCTGTTGGTGTGCAGCGTGGCAAAGACCAGGTGGCCGGTTTCCGCCGCGGAGACCGCCAGCGTCATGGTTTCGTGGTCCCGCATCTCACCCACGAGGATCACGTCCGGGTCCTCGCGGAGGGCGGACTTCAGCGCCGCCGCAAAGCTCTTGGTGTCCATGCCCAGCTCGCGCTGCGCCACCACGCTGTACTTGTGCGGGTGCACGAACTCGATGGGGTCCTCGATGGTCAGGATGTGCTCGGAGCGCTCGCTGTTGATGTGGTTGATCATCGCCGCCAGCGTGGTGGACTTGCCGGAGCCCGTAGGGCCGCAGACCAGGATGAGCCCGCGGGGTTTGCTGCACAGGTCCTTCAGCACGTCCGGCAGCCCCAGCTCCTCGATGGTGGGGATCTGCTGAGGAATCCGCCGCAGCGCCGCGCAGACGTTGCCGCGCTCTTTGAAGATGTTCACGCGGAAGCGGGCCAGGCGGGGCACGGCGTAGGAGAAGTCCAGCTCAAGGGTGCTCTCGAAGCGCTGGATCTGCTCGTCCGTGAGAATGTCGTAGGCCATCCGCTGCAGCACCTGCGCAGCCAGCCGCTCATACGGGGTCGGCTGGAGATGACCGTCCACGCGGATCACCGGCGGCACGCCGACGGTCATATGCAGGTCGGAGCCCTTCCACTCCACGACCAGGCGGAGGAGGTCGTCAATGTGCGCGTCATCCAGCGATTTCGCCTGCGGTGCCTTCGGAGTGGCGGGAACCGTGTAACCGGCCACCGGCTGCTGCGGCGTCTGGGGCTGTCCGGGTTGTGGCTGGGTCAATTGCGTTCCTCTTGTGGGGTTGAAGGTTCAAGGTTGAAGGTTGAGGGTTCCCGGTTCCGAGGGCGAGCGAACCTTCAACCTTGAACCTTCAACCTTCGACTCAAGTTTAGTGTCCGCCGGTGAAGACGACGCGGGCGATCTCTTCCGGCGTGGTCACTCCCGCGAGCACCTTGCGGAGACCGTCTTCCTGCAGGGTCTTCATCCCGTTCGCGCGGGCGGCGTGCTTGATCTCGGACACGGGCGCGCGGCGGGTGACCAGTTCCGCGATCTCTTCGTTGACGGTCATGAGCTCGTGGATACCGGTCCGGCCCTTGTAGCCGGAGTTGCGGCATACCTCGCAGCCCTTGCCCCGGGAGAGCTGCACCATTTCGTTCTCGCTCTGGGGCTTGTACCCCAGCGGGATCAGCTCCTCGGCAGGCGCGTCGTACTGCTCGGTACATTGGGAGCAGATCCGGCGGCTGAGGCGCTGGGCCATGGAGCCGATGAGCGTGGCGGAGACGAGGAACGGCTCCACGCCCATGTCGACCATACGGGTGACGGAGGACGGCGCGTCGTTCGTGTGCAGGGTCGAGAGGACAAGGTGGCCCGTCAGCGACGCCTGGATCGCCAGTTCGGCCGTTTCCAGGTCGCGGATCTCTCCCACCATGATGATGTCCGGGTCCTGCCGCATGAAGGAGCGCAGCGCGGTGCTGAAGGAGAGACCGGCTTTGCGGTTGACCTGCACCTGGCTGATCCCGGCGAGCTGGTACTCGATGGGGTCCTCAACCGTCATGATGTTCCGCTCTACGGAGTTGATCCGGTTCAGCACCGAGTAGAGCGTGGTGGACTTACCGGAACCGGTCGGCCCGGTTACCAGGAACATGCCGTTCGGCTGGGTGTAGAGCTTCTCCATACCCGCCAGCACGTCCGGGAAGAAGCCCAGCCGGTTGAGACCGATCATGACGTTCCCCTTGTCGAGGATACGCATGACGATCTTTTCTCCGAACTGGGTGGGCAGACAGCTGACGCGGAGGTCGTAGTCCTTGTTCTGGAAATTGATGCCGATACGGCCGTCCTGGGGCACGCGGCGCTCGGCGATGTTCATCTCCGCCATGATCTTGTAGCGGGACGAGAGCGGCGGGTGGATGTACTTGGGGACCGTCATCACCTCGTGGAGCACGCCGTCCACGCGGTAGCGGATCCGGGTGTTCTTCACGCCGGGCTCCACGTGGATGTCCGAGGCGCCGGCGGTGACCGCCTGCTGGATCACGGAGTGGGCGATGCGGATGATCGGGCCCTGCACGACCTCGGAGGTGTCCTGCTCGTCGTCGATTCCCGTGCCGCCGGCGGGGATGTACTCGCTGACCATGCTGCCGATCTCGGCGAAGCCGGCGGCCATGGAGGCGTCCTGCTGGGCGGTCGTCGCGGGAACGGGAGCATCGCCGTCCTTCGGCGCCTCCGGGTAGAGCCGCGCGATTGCGGCGTCGACCTTATCGGGGTGCGCCAGCATCGCCTGCACCTTGAGGCGACAGGCGGCGCGCACGTCGTCTACCGCCATGATGTTCGACGGGTCCGCAATGGCGATGATCAGCATCTCCTCGCCCTGCGGGCTGGTCATCTTCTTGATCGGCACCACGCGGAGCCGGCGGGCAAGGTGGTCCGGGACGATGTTGACGGCGGAGGATTCCGGCGGGTTCTGGTCCAGGTCCAGCGCGCGTAGGTTATGCAGCGCGGCGGTGGCGATGAGGATCTGGTGGGCGGTAACGCCGTGCTCCTCGGTGAGGATGCTGCCGAGGTCGCCGCCGGCTTTGCTCTGCTTCTCGCGGGCCTGGGCGAGCTGGTCCTGGGTGATGACCTTGCCCTGCACCAGGATCTCGCCGATGTCGCGTCTCATAGTTTGCGCCATTTCGTTAAGCCCTTCCCGCCCTTTCCGACCGCTGTGGACTAGCTGCCACCACTCAACCGCTCTAAGACCACCTCTTCCATCAGGCCGGCCGGAGCGGGGACTCCCGTCCACAACTCCAGGGCCACCGCCCCCTGATGCGCCAGCATTCCGGCGCCATGTGTTCCCCTTGCTCCCCGGCTGCGGGCGGTCCGCAGCAGCCGCGTTTCGTGGGGATTGTAAACCAGGTCATACACGAACAGCCCGGCGTGGAAGGCGTCTTCCGGGACGTCGGGCATGGTGTCGGATTGCGGGCTCATGCCCGCCGCAGTGGTATTTACGAGGAGGTCCGCCTCCCGTGTTGCATCCCGTAGCAAACTAGCTTGCAGCGGGAGGACCCGAATGGCACCCCCCAGCTTTTCATTCAACTCCGCCGCAAGTTCCTGCCCCCGGCTCAAGGTCCGGTTTGCAAGCACGATCTCAGCGCCGCACCGGGCCAGCGCCACCAGCACCGCGCGCGCGGCGCCTCCCGCCCCGAGGACCACTATTCGTTTGCCGGCCGGCTCTACGCCGGCGGCGCGGACGGCGGAGAGGAAGCCCGGCGCGTCCGTATTGTGGCCCGTAATCCGTCTCCCCTGGAAAACCAGGGTGTTAACCGCCCCGATGAGCTCCGCGTCCGGCGAAAGCTCGTCCACCAGCGGGATGACTGCCTCCTTGTGGGGAATGGTGCAGTTGACCCCGCCGATACCCAGCGCCCGCAGCCCCTTCACCGCCTCGGGCAGGCCCTCCGGCGGCACGTCGAACGCCACATAGATCCCGTCGATTCCCATCCGCCGCAGCGCCGCGTTCTGCATCGCCGGGGACACCGAGTGCCCCACCGGGTGCCCCAGAACGCAGAAGACACGGCTCATGCCGCTCACCGGATACGGATCGACCTCCACTGACCCCCTATTCTGACGAACCGCTCGCCCGTTCTGTTCCAGACCAGGTGAGTGGTGAGTTGGTGAGTGGTGAGGTTGGTCGGCTGCCCCCACCACTGCCTACTGCCTACTGCCTACTGCCCACTACCTAATGTCTTCTCCCGCTCCCCCTCCAGCCAGCACTTCCGGCACCGCGCCTCGTACTGCTGGTCCGCGCCGATGAGCACCTGGGCGCCGCCGGCCCCTGCCTTCCGGAAGCTCTTCGTCGCCTCTTCACCGCATACCATGCACACGGCCCGCGTCAGGAAGATATCGTCGGCACGGGCCAGCAGAGCGGGCATCGGCCCGAAGGGTGCGCCGAAGGAATCCTGGTTCAGCCCCGCCACGATGACCCGCTTCCCCCGCTCGGCCAGCTGCTCGGCGACCTGGACCAGCTCCTCGCCGAAGAACTGCGCCTCGTCGATTCCGATCACCGCCGCCCCGCGCGCGTGCCACGATTCCAGGATCTCGAGCGGGCTGGAAACGGACATCGCCCAACTGCGCTGCTCCGCGTGCGTGGCGATCTCGTCTTCCGAATAGCGGACGTCCGTCGCGTGCTTGAAAGCGGCCGTCCGCTTGCGCGCGATCTGAGCCAGCCGGAGCCGACGCAGCAGCTCCGTGGACTTACCGCTGAACATCGGCCCCGTGATGACTTCGATCCGCCCCGCCACGCGCCCCCTCTGAGGACCGACCGGCTCCCTTCCGGCCGCCTCCTAGGTTCTTTGGGGACCGCCTGCGTTCCTTCAGCGTTTGCTTAGCCGGCAGCCCACGCGGCAAACGAGCCACGGACAACCCGTGGGGCCTTGACGGACGGAGCCCGAAGGGTTCGTTCGAACTGCCGACCTAGAAGGAGAAAAGCTTCTCGGAGAGGCCGGCGTTCACTTTGACGTTGTCGTACCGCAGGACTGCGCCGATCTTGTTGTCGCTGTTCAGGAGGGTCGCCTTGGTAGGCACGAAGACGCCGTTGATGTTCTGCACCTCGCCGTAGAGGACCCGCTTCTTGAAGCCGGGCTTCCTTTTGGCGCGGTGGTGGGCCGTGTGGTCCAGGATCGTTTTCGTCGCGGGATCGACCACGATCGTGTGCTTCGCGCGCTGGTCTTCCTTGAAGTAGAACTCGAAGACGTGCACCGGCTTGCCGTCGCGGTCCTCGGTGCGGACGAAGTGGTCCTCGACCTTGCCCACCCAGGCAGGGGTGATGAGGCCAAGGTCGTAGATGACGTCCCCTTTGCCCGGCTCCTTGGCGATGTCTTCGGCCTTGTTGATCCGGAGCGTGGGGACCTGGGTCACCCTCCGGTTCCCGTTGGTGATGTAACGGATGGTGAAGAGCCCCTTCTTCCCCTGCAGGCGCACCTTGCCGGGCTCCTTGCACTGGATCTCCTGCTCGCTTAGCTTCTGGGCCTCGACGTACGTCTTGCCCATCTTCTTGAGCTCGGCTTCGTTTGTCGCCACGACCTTGATCCGGGCGCTCACGTCCGAGAGGTCCGGCTGGCAGAAGTCTTTGAGGCTGGGAGCGCCCGCCGCGGAGGCGGCGCTGGGGTGGGCCGCCAAGGCCGCGGTCAGCAGCAGGCGGATCGTGAGGGGTCGGATACGCATTAGTGACTCTCTAGTTACGAGATCGGTTTGTTAGTTAGTTAGCAGGCATCGCGCCGGCACCGTTAAGCCCGTCCCGCAGCTTTCGCAGCGCGCGGAGCTGGACGTGCCGGACGCCCTCGCGGGACATCTGGAGGGTGTCCGCGATCTCTTTCAGGGTATGGATCTGGCCGTCGCCGAGGCCGAACCGCTGCTGGATCACGAGGCGCTCGCGCTCGTCCAGGAAAGCCACCTGGCGGAGCAGGGCCTCGCGCTCCATCCCGCCCAGAGCGGTGTCCGCGGGGTCGACGGCGTCACAGTCCACCACCAGGTCTGCGAAGACGGTGTCTTCGCTGTCCCCGACCAGGATATCCAGCGAGAGCGGGTCCTGGCCATACTGGGAGATGTTGCGGACCAGCCGCACCGGCAGCGAGGTCTCGCGGGCGATCTCTTCCGCGGTAGGCTGGCGGCCGAGGGTTTCCGCGAGCGAGCGCTCGGCGCGCTCCACCTTCCGCACCGCGTCGCAGCCGTAGACCGGCAGGCGGATGAGGCGGTCCTGCTTCTCGATGGCGCGCACGATCGACTGGCGGATCCAGTAGGTGGCGTAGGTGCTGAACCGGTGACCCAGGTTGCCGTCGAACTTGTTGATGGCCTCCAGCAGCCCCAGGATGCCTTCCTGGACCAGGTCGTCGAAGGTGAGGCTCTTGCAGGTGTAGCGCCGCGCGACGCTCATCACCAGGCGGATGTTGGCCTCCATCATGGCCTGGCGCGAGCGGATATCGCCGAGCTTCGCGCGCTCGGCGAGGATCACCTCTTCCCGCGCCGTAAGCAGGCGGTGGTGCGTGGGATAGGCCAGACTGCGGAGGGTCTCCACGTCCCGCCCGTGGCGCCGCTCCACCTCGGCCGCCGCGCCGCCGTCACCGTCCGCGGTGACGGCTTCCACTGCTATGTCAACCCGGCTGCGCCGGGGCCGCCGCCAGAACTGATCGATGACCCGAACTCCCTTGGCCATGCTTAGTTCCTTACCGGTTACCTGCGAGACGCTCTCCGCAGGCAGCAGTCGCCGGTGCTGCATCCACGCCGCTCGGAGGAGGACCAGCCTCCCTCTTCGCGGCACTCTCCCTACTCTTAGAACGCGCTGACGCCCCCAAAAGTGGCGGCCGGTCGTTCTGCAGCTGCTTTTCGTTCCGGGGCTTGTTCTCTCAGTAGACGGGCGCCGGGCCGCAGAGGTTGCCGGCCCCCGGTTGGAAGAATCCTGAGGCCCCGGCAGGCCGCCGCCAACGACCGTCGCCCCAAAGGATGTCCCCCTGACATTACAATAGTGGGCTCGCCCGCCTCCCGCGTTCAGCCGCCCGATAGTTGGACCCGTTTCAGGCACGACCGGTTCCACCGCGAGCGCTTGCTATATCCTTCCTTAGAAGGGCTTGCCGCGTGAGAAGGTTGGCCCCGCGGCTGACCTTACAAAGCGAGCTTTAGAGTCTTAGATGCAGGCAGATCGCTTGCTGTGCTCACGGGGTTTGGTGAGTGGTGAGTTGGAGAGTCCATATGCGGCACGTACTCATCGTCACAGTCGCGCTCGTCACGCTCGCGGTGAGCGCCTCCGCGCAGCGCGGGCCTCAGGGCCTGGCGGCCGGCTACGCCGAAGCGGACGTTACCCCGCCCCTCGGCGGATCGATGCCCGGCTACTTCACAGACCGGAAGGCGACCGGCGTTCTCGACCCACTCAAATCGAAAGTCCTGGTGCTCCGTAAGGGCCGCGAGAGCGTCGCCCTCGTCTCGAGCGACATGGTCTCGATCGGTCGGGGTATCGTGCGGCGTATCCGTGAATCCGCGGCGAAGCAGGCGCGCGAGCGCGGGGTCGCGGCCCCAAAGCAGATCTGGGTTCATGCCACCCACACCCACACCGGCGGGATGCTCCCGCGCGAGGGTCCCACCTCGGACGCGCACGCGATCTACGGCAGCATGTGGCCCGGCGAGGTGGACACCGCGTGGGTGGACCGTTTCGTTGACAAGACCGCCGCCGCAGTGGTGGACGCCGCCTCCCAGCTGAAACCAGAGGGCCGCGTTACCCTGGCCCAAGGGCGTGAGGACACGGTGGCGCACTACCGCCGCTTCTTTATGAAGGACGGCTCCGTCCGCACGAACCCCGGGCGGAACAACCCGGACGTGGTGCGCCCCGCCGGCGAGATCGACCCACGGATCCACGTACTGCGGTTCGCGGACACGAAGGTGCTGGCGGTCGTCTACGGGCTGCACCCGGACACCACCGGGGGGACGCTCTTCTCAGGAGACTACCCCGCACATCTGAGCGACGCCCTCCGGGAGCAGCTCGGAGCCGGTTGGCGCGTGATCTTCCTCAATGCCTGCTGCGGCAACATCAACCACGTCGACGTGAAGAACGCGCAGCAGCGCAGCGGTCCCGCCGAGGCCCGGCGCATCGGCCGCACCCTCGCCGCCGCGGTGGTGAAGGCGCTCGAGAGCGAGAAGCCGCTGCCGGTGGACGCGCTGGAAGCGAAAACCACGACCGTATCGTGCCGCCTCCGCCGTCCTTCCGAGGAGGAAGTGCGGCTGGCGGAGGAGCGGGTGAAGAGCGGCACGGGTCTTAACGAGTTCAACGGCCTCCAGGCCCCGGCGGTGCTGATCCTCGCCCGCACCAGAGACCGGCAGCACCCGGCGGAGATAGGTGCCCTCCGCATCGGGTCACTCGGGCTCGCCTTCATGCCGGGAGAGATCTTCGTGGAGCTGGGCCGCGAGGTGGAGGCGGTCTCGCCCTTCCGCCCGACGCGGACCATCGGCCTGACCAACGGCGGCATGGGCTACATCCCCACCCGCGAGGGCTATGCGCAGGGCGGCTACGAGGCGGGGTACCGGAGCGCCCGTTACGAGCCGGAGAACGGCCACCGCTGGGCGGCCGCCGCCGCCGGGCTTCTCAAGAGGCTGGACCGGTAAGCGCTTTCCGCTTTCCCAAGCAACTTGGCGGGCGCTTTCTGCGTCGATCTTGTAGACCAGCCGCTGCGCAGCTCCGGCCCGGCGGGCACCTTCTGGTCAGCGCTCCCGGCCACCCGCATTGCGTCTACTCGTCGCCCTCCTCACGCTCGCTGTCTCCCTGTCCCTCGGCTTTGCCGCGGGAGCTGCGCCCGCGCGCCTGCCCGGCGCTCCGGAGTATGCGCCGGACAGCATCCTGGTGGCCTTCAAACCGACCGCGGCGCTTGAAACCCGCGCGGCACTGGTCAACCGCGCCGGGCTCCTCGCGGACCGCGGATCGCCGAGCCGATACTTCGCGCGGCTCAAGCTACACGCACATGCGCGAGAGGCGGGGGCGACGGTCAAGTCCATGCTGGCGCAGCTCCGGCGCGACCCGGCGGTGAGAGTGGCCCAGCCGGACTACCTTGTCCACACTCTCACCGCGCCGGACGACCCGCTGTATGCCGGGCAGTGGGCGCTTCGGAACACCGGGCAAAACGGCGGCAGCACCGGCGCCGACATCAGCGCCGAAGCCGCCTGGGAGACGACTCCCGGCAGCGAGGCAGTGGTCGTGGCCGTGCTGGATACCGGGGTGGACTACCTCCACGAGGACCTGCGCGAAAACATCCTGCGCAGCCCCGCGGCCGAGATCGTCGGGTACGACTTCGTCAACCAGGACCCCGACCCGATGGACGACCACGGCCACGGCACCCACGTGAGCGGCACCATCGGCGCCCGCGGGGACAACGGCGTGGGTGTGGCCGGCGTCTGCCCGCGCGTGAAGATCATGCCGTTGAAGTTCCTCAATGAGGACGGCAACGGCTCCAGCTCGCACGCCATCCGCGCGATCGACTTTGCCGTGGAGAACGGCGCCCGCGTCATCAACGCCAGCTGGGGAGGCGGCGCCTACGATCCGCTGTTGCTGGAAGCGGTCCGGCGGGCGGAGGCGGCCGGGGTGCTGTTCGTGGCCGCCGCGGGAAACGACCACTCGGACAACGACGCGGTGCCCACCTACCCTGCCGGCTACAACCAGTTCGCCGATAACGTCGTTTCCGTCGCCGCCTCGGACCGTCACGACCTCCCGGCGGGGTTCTCGAACTTCGGCCCGGCCAGCGTCGACCTCGCCGCCCCCGGGGTAGAGATCCTCAGCACACTCCCCGGGAACCGCTACGACCTGTTGAGCGGCACCTCCATGGCCGCGCCGCACGTAAGCGGCGCCGCCGCCCTCATCCTGTCGCGGTACCCGGCCCTCTCCGTTACCGCGGTCAAGCTGCGGCTGCTGGGCGGCGTCGACCGGCCGGGAGGGCTGTCCGGCGTCGTCGCGTCGGGGCGATTGAACGCCGCGGGCGCGCTCGAGGCCGACTCGGTTCCCCCCTCCGCGCCT
>JGI10216J12902_101262057_pt1 | contig 18848 bp, 22 predicted proteins | sample KanNatreferecore_FD_12902 | JGI IMG/M metagenome (IMG submission 12902)
AAGTATTACGCAGGCGACTTTCGCATGGACGACAAGGAACTATTGAAAAAGGATGTCCACCGGCTCGGCAACGTGCTCGTGCCCATGAGCGCGTACGGCCCTCTTATCGAAGAAAAGGTGCAGGCATGCCTTGAAGATATGTACAAGGCCGGCCACCGCGACGTCGCCACCTATGAAATCACCGACTATATCGGCAGCACTATGGGCAAGTCGTCTTTCCTGTACTGGGCTCACAAGAACAAGATCCCTGTGGTCGTGCCGGGCATCGTCGACGGCGCCGTCGGCAGCCAGATCTGGATGTTCAACCAGAGGCACAAGGATTTCAAGCTAAACATCCTGAAGGACCAGACAAAGCTTTCAGACCTCGTCTTTGGCGCCAAGAAATCCGGCGCGTTCATGATAGGTGGCGGGATATCAAAACACCACACGCTATGGTGGAACCAGTACCGGGGCGGGCTTGACTATGCAGTCTATATCACTACGGCGCCGGAATGGGACGGGAGCCTGTCCGGCGCGCTGGTGGCAGAAGCGATATCGTGGGGCAAGGTAACCACGAAAGCAAGGCAGACGACTATCCACGGCGAGGCGTCGACTCTGCTTCCGTTCATCTATGCGGCCATGCTGCAAAAGTAACGGCTAGTAACGGTTATTACCGCTGCCACAAAACCAGCAAATGCGCTTGGAACTGCACGACGTCCTGAAACACTCGCTGGCCGCCGGCAGGCAGGCTGCCAAGTTGCTCAAGGACAACTTTGGCAATTCAGAATCGTACAACGTCTCTGTAAAAAACGACCGCTCGCTCGTCACCCGGGTAGACGGCGAGTCGCAGGCGCTCATTCTTTCTTATTTGCAAAAGCAGTTTCCCGGCGTGCCGTTTGTAGCCGAAGAGCAGGACAAACAGGTGAACGCCGGCGTAGGCCGCGACGGCTATTATTTCGTCGTCGACCCGCTGGACGGCACCGCATCCTATGTCATCGGCATCCCGTTCTTTTGCACGTCGATTGCGCTCTGCAAAGGTCCTGAAACTCTGGTGGGCGTCATAGTCGACCCCAACCACAACGAGGAGTTTACCGCAGTCAAGGGTAAAGGCGCCTACCTGAACGGCAACAGGATTTCAGTCACAAAAAGGCGCAGCATCGAGGAATTGTACCTTAACGTCAACCACACGAAATTCGACCCGCAGAGGTTTGAGCGCATCAACCAGAACATTTTGAAAAAGATAAGGCGGTTCCACAAGCTAGGCAGCCTGTGCCTTGAAGTGTCCTACGTCGCATCCGGCCGGCTCGACGGCACCATAAACAACGACCTGTCGATGTGGGACATTGCAGCAGCAGGGCTCGTGCTGGAACAAGCCGGCGGTCGGTGGACGTCGCTAAACGGCCTAAAGCCGAGCTTTCCCGTGTTTGAAAAGCTGGACATCGTGGCCACCAACGGCCTGATCCACGACGATATCCTGCGCCTGCTCTAGCGCGGCACTATCCTTGCTGATAGTATCTTGGCGTCGTCAGGGTTTAGCGGCTGGTCACTGTCCGTTCCGTTCCCGCCGACCTTTGGCAGCGCACCTATCTTGTCTACAACGTCCATGCCCTCTACCACCCTGCCAAACACCGTATACTGACCGTCAAGGAAGCTGGCATCGTCCAGCATGACAAAGAACTGCGAGCTGGCGCTGTTCGGATCGCTGGTCCTGGCCATGGACAGTATGCCCCTTGTGTGGGGTATGTCGTTGAACTCGGCGGGGATAGTTTCGTCGGATCCGCCGGTTCCCCATGACGCCCTGTCGGCAGTCGCGTTGCGCGTCTGCGGGTCGCCTCCCTGTATCACCGGGACGTTCTCGGGGTTCAGCCTGTGGAACACGATACCGTCGTAGAACCCTTCGTCTGCGAGCTTCATGAAGTTGTTGACCGTGCGCGGAGCGGCTTTGGAAAAGAACTCTACCTTGAATGTGCCCTGCGCTGTCTCTATCTCTGCAATCTCGCTTGCAGTCGTCATGTCGGCAAGCGGGCCTGTCGTCGGCACGTACGGGTCGCCGACTGGATTCGGGACATAGTCGTGGTTCACCTTGTAGATGAGAACGCCGGTCACGATGTCCTTGCTCTCCTCAAAACTGGGCGACGCGTATACCAGGTGGAACGGCGCGTCTGCAGGGCCGTTTTCAGAATACTTTACGTTCTTTGAGACCAGCTGCACCAGACCCGGCTGGTACGACTGCTCTGGCCGGAACTGGCCGCCTTCAAACGACGCATAGTACAGAGGCTCAAACGGTATGAGCTTGCCAAGGAGCGTCGACTGCCAGAACGGCGCCTTTGGAGTGAACGAATCGCGCTCCAGGTACCGGGACTCGTCAAACCCGGCGATCCTCATTATCCACTGCTTTTTGCTCTCCTCTCCGCCCTGGCCCAGAGTGAACACCGGCACCTTCTGGGTGGTGTTGCCCAGGTTGCCGTCAAACTGTTTTTGCGCGACGACGTAGACGAGCACATAGTCGGCCTGCAAGTCCTGCGCTATTTTTATCCCTGACTGCTCTTCTGCGATAAACATCTTGGCCACAGACTCGATGCGGGTCTGGTTCAAAGTCGCGTTGTCCGCTATTGTCGTGCGCTGGCCCAGTGTGGTTATCCAGTAGCCATAGTCCCACCACGCCGCAATCACCGCGTCTTCCTCTGTGTTTTCCGATATCCATTCCGTCGCGTCTATCCAGTCTGTCGTCTGGAAGCGAAACGCCGTGCCGCCGTTTGCAATCGCGGTCGGCACGTCCACAGACGCCGCCCAGTTGACGTTTGGCGGGTAAAGTACCGGGATGAGAAGCATGGCGATGATTACGCCAACATAGATCATCTTGGCTCCAGAGCCGGTCGGCAGAACTGCTTTTTGCACCTTCTTGCCCTTTTGCGACGACGAAGCCTCCCTGCCCTTCATAAAGCTCCTGGTCACCTCTGCGAGGCCGATGCTTGCAAGCACGATGATGCCCACAGACGCAAAGACGAGCAGCCTGGCAAACGTGGCGCTGACGTAGATGCTGGTGATGCCAATTATCAGTGCAAACACCAGCCCGTCGTTGCGCTTTTTGAACGCCATCCAGGCCCCAAAGCCGGCAAACATCAGCAGGATGGAATAGTCTAGGAAATAGTCAACAATGGTAGGCGTCAGGTGCTCTGCCACCGACTCGACGAGAGCGTTCTCGGATTTCAAGAACGGGTTGACGGCGTTAAGGTACCTGAAACTGGGCGAGATGTACGCGCCAGCAGCGATGAGGCCGATGCCTGCCGCCACAAAGGCGATGAGCAGAAACGCCGTGTTGCGCGCCTTTGCATTAGGGGCAAAGCGCTTTAGCAAAGTCGCCGCGATGAGAAAGACAGTCGCGCCTGCCATAGCGATTCCCGGCAGGCCCGCGACAAACGAGATGCCCGGCCTCGGAAAGGCGATGGCCGCTATCAGAGTAAAGACTGTGAACGCAATGGCGACGTACATCGGGACGGTGGTGTCGCGCCTGAAAAACGGCAATGCGAGGAAGAAAAGCGCTATCGGGATGCTGAAATACTGTATTCCTCCCCACGACGCGTTGGCGAGGCCGAGCAACAGGCCGCCCAGCACCGCCTTTGGTATTGCGTATTTTATCTCCCTGTGCTTTATTGCCGAGATAAAGAGGTATATCGCAATGAGAGCCAGAAACAGGCCGAGGGGCTCTGACTTGAACCAGCCCAGGTTGCCCCTCAGTATGATGGGGGTGCTGAAGGCAAACATGAGCGACGCAAAGAGGCCGGCGGTGGTGCCGGCAAGGACGCGCACGAGTGCAAACACCACGATGACGGTGAGCGACCCGATGACTACCGGGAACATTATCGTAAAGTCCATGAGGGGCGTCCCTGCGCCAAATATCTGGTACATTATGGCGGCAGTTACGTGCAGGCCCGACTGCGAAGTCGCAGCAATGTCGCGGCCTTCTGGGTACCACGACATCGTGTCGTGCCACTGCCAGTAGGCGTCAAGGCCGTTGTCAAGGATGAATTTCACCGCCTTGTAGTCAAAATACGGGTCAAACTCGTTGAGGTAAAAGCCATACTTTACGGGATACGACCTCATTATCATGGCTACGGAAAACGCCATAGCGAGGACGGCAATCAGGACGAGGTGCCTTGTCTTGAATTCAAAAGATCCTGCCTTGAACAGCGTAGCGCCGGCCTGTAACATCAAAGTTCTGGAGTTGTTGCCGCTTTTTTAAGTTACTCTTTGGCCAGTATCTCCACGGGGCACGCCTTCACCATCTCTTTAAAGCGCTTTGCGTCCTCTTCGCTCCCGACTATGGCCGCATAGTGCATCGGGATTGCGAGCATCTTTGGCTTTATCCTTCCGTCCACTGCCTTTGCCGCCTCGTCTGCCGTCATGACGTACGTCCCAGACACGGGCACGAGCGCGACGTCCGGCTTTACTTCTGACATCTCGGATATCTCGTCAGTGTCGCCGCAGTGGTAGACGCGCAGGCCGTTGAGCGTTATGACAAAGCCCACCTTGCCGTCTTGCTTGGGGTGGAATGCCTTGTTGGTGTTGTATGCCGCGACTATCTCGATCTTGATACCCTTGACAGTCGCCCTGTCCCCCGGCGCGACCTCTGTCACCAAAAGTCCAAGCGGCTTTAGCTGCTCGGCGCATTCCCTGGCCGCCACTATGGCGGTGTCACTGGACACGACTTTTTTCAGGTCCTCCATGCTTAGGTGGTCGAAATGGTTGTGCGAAATGAGCACAATGTCGGCGTCGTTTTTCCCCTGCGCCAGCTGGTACGGGTCGATATAGACGACGGTCTTGCCTGCGACCAGCCTGAAGCCATCGTGGCCTGTCCTGTGGAATTCTACGCCCTTAAAGTCGAGCACAAGGAGTGGCAGCAGAAATTTATTTTAAAGTTTATCGCTTTCAGCCGGCGTCCAGGTTCGGGTTTGCGACCGTGAGCCTGTCGCGGCTCAGCGTGATTACCAGCACCTCGTTTGTTATCAGCCGCCTGCGCAGGTTGGTGTCGATTGTCGCCACTGCACATTTTTCCCTGGTTGAATATTCGACTATCGAGTCGTCGACGTGCACGGCCCTTGGGACCTTTACCGTTGTGAATTTCGAGCCTGCAAGCGCGAGCGCCGTTTTTGCAAGCGTCGCCCTCTTGGGGCCGGCCTTGCCCTCGAGCCTCTTTAATTCGTCGATGACGACATCCGGAACGATAAACTCCAGGTGGCCCAGCTCGTGCTCCACTCTTTCGATGTTCTTTATCGGCTTGGCGACAAGCACCATCAAAAAGCTGGTGTCGCACAGGACTTTCATGATTATACCGCTATTCCAGACCCAATAAGGCGCCAGCGCTCGGCAATCCTGCGGCTGATTGCGACCCTGCTCTTTGGCAGGAGGCACACCGGCTTTTTGAGCTTGACTTCCATCCTGCCGTCGCGCACGCTCGTCACCGTGCCGACCGACGCGGCCGTGCCTATGTTGAGGCGCAGAGGCTCTTTTATCTTGATGGGCTCTACCTTGACCATCTCCGCAGTCCCGACCGCAGTGTCAAAGAGGTGAGTCTCGACGGTGATGTCTTCGACGTCCTTTGGCAGCGTGCCGGGCTTGCCGATGATGGAGCCGATGAGTGAATCGCTCTTTGTGAACGTCGGGTCCAGTTTCGTGCCGATAGCAACGAGGCCGCCGGGCTTGACGTTCTCCACCAGCCCCGCGCCCGTGCCAAGCGTCGCTATCGTCGACGTTATCGGCTCGTACCTCGCCTTCTTTTCGTCAACGAGACCCGGCCTTATCTCGACCTCGTCGCCTACCGAAAACTCGCCCTGCACGAGCGCGCCTCCTAGTATGCCTCCCTTTACCTGCTTTATCGGCGTGCCGGGCTTGTTGATGTCAAACGAGCGCAGGACGTGCATGATGGCCGGGACGTTTTTGATCCTCGCCGGGGTCTTGATGTTGTTTTCCATGGCCTCTATCAGCGCGTCTATGTTGAGCCTGTGCTGCGCCGAAACCGGGACTATGGGCGCCTTTTCGGCGATGCTCCCCTTGACGAAATCCTTGATCTGGTTATAGTTGTCCATCGCCTCCTCGACCGTCGCAAGGTCTGCCTTGTTCTGCACCAGCACCAGCTGCTGGATGCCGAGCACGGACAGCGCAAGGAGGTGCTCGCGGGTCTGCGGCTGCGGGACCTTTTCGTTTGCGGCCATCACCAGAATCGCGCCGTCCATCAGCGCAGAGCCAGACAGCATGTTTGCCATCAGGCTTTCATGACCCGGCGAGTCGACGAAGCTGACCACGCGCAAAAGCTCTGCCTTGCCGCCGCAGCCTTCGCACGTCGGCTGCGTGCTGTAACACTGCGGGGGCTCGCACCCTGAACACTTGTAAAACGCCGCGTCGGCATAGCCGACTTTGATTGTAATTCCGCGCCTCAGCTCCTCGCTGTGGGCGCTTGTCCACACCCCTGTAATGGCCTCGACTAGGGTCGTCTTGCCGTGGTCTACGTGGCCGGAGGTGCCGATGTTGACGCTAGGCTGGTACCCATATTCCTTGATGTACCAGTCCGGCAAAGTCTCTTTCCAGTGCAACTAGTAACCGTGAAATTCTTCGGAATATTAAGGTAGAGGGTAAAAAATTTACTTTTTCTTCTTTTCTTCTTTTGCCGGCGCCGCCTCTGCCGCCGGGACCTCTTCCTTTGGCTTTTCCGGGAGCTTGCCTTCGACAAGGCTGAGGTTCAGCTGGTAAATCTCTTCAGTCACCATGTTGCCCCTCACGAGCTTGCGGATCCTGCCACCTTCCAGGTTCCTGGCGCCGACGCCTTCTGACATCAGCACGTACTTTTTCACGCCGCCGTGCACGTCAGAGCGCATGGGCGTGCCGGACTTGTCAGAGCCGCCAGTGATCTTTACCTTGCCGCCTGCGATGCCGATAACGGAAGAATCGATAACCGAGCCAATCCTCGAGCCGACCAGCGGCTGGGCGGCCTTGTCCTTGAGCTCCTGCGACATGCTCCTGCCTGTCGCGTCAGAGACGACGAGTTTAAACTGTGCCAATGCAAGGGTGAAAACGCATTTTGGATTTAATTAACCTTTGTTTCCAAAGATGCTGCTGACTGTTCATCAGCCTGCAAACCATTCCTTCATCCGCTGTGCCTCATCGACTGGCACTTGCGGCAAACCTCGTCGCGCAGAGGCTCCTTGTCTGCCAATGAATATTCGTGGCTCTTGTAATAGCGCAGGCATTTTGTGCTGGCATTTCCGACAGAATCCGGGTTGGAAGTCTCGGCCTTGCCGATGATTTTTGCGATATGGTATTCAGGATGCTTGCCGCCGCGCGCCAGGATGTAGACGTTTTCTTTTTCGTATGGCGGCTTTTTCTCCTTCAACGCTTTTGTTCACCCTGCCGTGTTCTATAAAAGCTCCGAGGTGCCGCTGATGCCTGGAAGATGCAAGTCGCCGAATCAGCTATTCATAAATATCGCGCCGCTCTACACTTGACATGGAGGCAAATCCTTCTGGCTTCCCACTCAGCATCCCTGATCTGCTGTCCTCCCCAATTGGCGTTGTTCTTGACTATGACGCCATTTTCCTTGAAAGCGACGAGTATGCGCGCCGGGCCGTTGAACTCATGAAAGAAAGGAACCAGAATTGCGTGCTCGTCTCTAACAAGGGCGAAGTTGTCGGAATAGTGAGTGAGACTGACATACTCGAGAAGATGACCCGCGCAAAGGAGATGGAAAAAGTACGCCTCCGGGAAATCATGACGAGCCCCGTGATTGCCGTCGCCCCCGGCACAACCGTTCAGGAAGCAATCACCGTCATGAAGAACCGCAAGATAAAGCAGGTGATGGTCCACGCCTACTCTGCTCCAATTGGGATCGTTTCCATGAAGGACATCCATGAAATGATGGGAAAGATAGCTAAAACGACTATTCTTTGATAGTTCTCTTGTCAATTATGTAAAAAGAATATCCTCTACGAAAAAAATAAGTAAAAAATGCACTTACGGAAAGCCATGAGACCGAAAGCAGGGTACGGCAGATGACCATCGACATCCCTATCATCGCGACCGCCTTTGTCCTCGGTCTGATTATCCTGGTCGTGATCGTCATTATGGCCATGGTGGGCAGCTTTCGCATCTTTGACTAGGCGCTGAACACTAGGTTTGCCATTATCCTGTCGGCATGAATCCGCTGTTCTACGCCGGTCACCACTGCCGCAAGGTTCCTTATTTCTAACATCAAGAGTTTTAGCGAAGCCAGCAAGTTGCCCAGAGAAAAGACCGTCCAGTACGCTCCCATGGTCAGGCGCAACGCGACCTGTTCAAATCCTTTCTTCAGCTGCAATATTGCGTCAATATCGGTGGCAGAGCTGTCCGGGACGATTTCTTTGTAGGCCGTGCTGGCCAGCTCGCCGACGGCGTCGCGGATCTTTTCCGCGCTCATCATGTTTTCCAGGACGCTTTCTGGGATCTTGGTCGTGGTCGCGACTATCAGGTCCTTTATGTCGTCCGGGCCCAGTCCCCAGAACTTGCCCCTCAATACGGCCAGCGCATTATAGGCGTCGACATCGGCGCCGACGATCTTTTGGACGTCGTGCAGCCTGGACTCGAAATATAGCGACCTGTCAAGCGTCCTGAAGAAGGCGTGGTCAAGGTACGTGTCAAACACCCGTATGTCCTTCTTTGCCTTGTAGGCCTCGTACGCCTTGGAGGCATCCTCTCCAAACGCGCTTGCCGCCAGAGAATTGACCGCTTAGTCAAAGTCCTTGGCTACCAGTGCCCTGACAACGATGTCGCGCCTTCCCGTCAACTCTTCCGCCCTGAGGTTGATCTTTGGCAGCAGGTCGTCGTAACTCCTGCCCAGGGCCTTGCCCTTGAGGATTATCTTTTGGTTCCATGTGATGTATTTCAAGAAATAGGCGTCAAGCACTTCTGCCCCTTCTGCTATGCGCATCATTTTTGCATGGACGTTGACGAGGTGTTCTCCAAGCGAATTATCCACTTTTTCAGCCGTCAGGGGCTCGCCGAGCTTGGCTAGCGTATCGACGTACCTTGTGTTTTTCATCCTCGTGACCAGCTCCTGAAGGTCCCTGGATTCCGCAAGAGTCTGGAACTCGGTCCTTGATAGCATCTTGCCCCTCATGCTGTGAGCAATCACAGTACCAAAGACCTTGTTTGGCATGCTGGTGCCGCTCATAGGTAATGGCTGCCCTGCCCTCTGTATACGTCCTCCGCTCTTATTAACAGGATGTCGCGCGGCTCTGATGGCTCGACCCTCGGCTATTTCCAAAAATATGTGCGGAAAAAAGTCTTCCAATATTGCAGGCCGTGTCTGTGGAAGCAGAATTCGCCCTTGGGATCTTGCGCCGCCATTGCCAGTCGAAAAGTAACCTGCGCCAAGCGCGCGCCTCTTTTTAGTTCCGCCGTGCATTGTACCTGATGGCTCAGAGAAGCAAGGCCAGGGCAAAGCGGTCCGCAAGGTTTTCCAAAGCCGAAAAAAGGTTTCTGAAGAGAAATGAACTGTGCAAGGTAGCCACGTCCCACAACGACATGCCGCACGTCACGCCTGTGAACTTTATTTTTAATGGAAGCGCGTTTTATTTTGCGACAGATTACGATTCGAGAAAGTACAGGAATCTTGAAAAGAACAAAAATGTTGGCCTGGTGGTCGACATCTACGAGTCACCCATGGACAACAAGGCGGTAGTGGTTCAGGGGACTGCGGAAATAATTGAAAAAGGCAGCGAGTTCAAAAAACTGTATGGCGCCTTTTACAAAAAATTTGAATGGGTTAGGCAAGATCCCTGGGGAGAAGAGGAAGCGCCGTTTATCAAGGTCAGGCCGCTGCACAAGGCAAGCTGGGGATTAAAGTGACGCCAGCCCTGCAAAGGCTCGCCCAAAAAAAAGACGCGTGAAACTGTCAGACGGCCATCGTGCCTGCGACATCGTCTTTCAGGTTCTTGTCCCGCCTGACTTCTGGCAGTACCACCTTGTCCAGGTATCGCTTTACGTCGCTTTCCTCAAGCGACGGGCGGATCCCAGTCTCTGAAAGCAGCGTGGCCGTACGCTGCTCCGACGCCTTCAACACCATCTTCTCCAGCTCTTCGTACATCTCGGCCGTGCCTGCGCTTTCCAGCATGTCTGCAGAGGCGCCGCGTGCAGACCGCCTGATCTCCTTGCGCAGCGCCGAGTCGTGCGAGACAGAGACGGCGCAATAGTAAAGCCCTATCGCAAACAGGTAGGACGACAGGAGGACCAGCGAGTGGCCTGCGATTCCAAATGTCTGCTGCATGTTGGTGATGCCAAACGCGATTGTCAGTATCATGATGCCTATGGCCGCCACAGTCAGGTAGTCCTTTACCGGCGAACCCTTGCTCGCCAGTGCCAGAAACGCTAGTCCAAACAACACCCCGATTGCAATATTGCCGCCACGAAAGAGCGGGCGAGTCCACGGCTCTGGCGATACTCCGAGCAAGCTGGGCGACTGTCCAAGGACAAAAATCGCTATCGGAAGTATGACCAGTATCAAGAATATCACTCCGTTTACCCGCTTCCGCTGCCTATTGTAGAGGTTCAGCGTATACGAAGTCGCGCCCCACCGCAGGAGGAGCGACGCGAGGCCCGGATAGTTGTTGAGGATCATAAAGGCAGGCAGGGAAGCCAGCGGGACGATGTATGACACCGTATAGTCCGGCTCGATGTCGTTTTTGATCAGCTGCCCCCCCTCAAAGTTCCTGTACAGGAATTGTTCGCGAGAGATCTCGCCGGGTGTCGATTCCTGCGTGCTATAAGTTATCAGAAACTTTGCGGCAAGGTCAGACGCAAGCATCAGCGCAATCGACGCGGCCGTAAAGAAATAGAGCAGGATTATGAGCTTTCTGCTGTACTTTATGTACCATCTCAGGATCTTAAACGCAAACACCCCCATTATCAATATGGCAAAGCCCGAAGTGATGCCGTTGACGTAGGGCGTCATGTATTCGCCGCTCCTGTCAAATATCACAAACAGCATGATGGCAAGCATGGAAAATTGCGTGACGACCACGGCAAGGTGAAGAGACGAGACAAACACCCCCCTGCGCGTTCCAGAACTGGTGGTGGCCTGCTTGACGTAGCCCAGCAGGAACCACGAGCCGATGCCCCAGGCGATTGCGACTGTCAATATGAAGTAGAGCGTCTCCAGCGTGTTGTCATAGGTCAGGATGTTTTGCCGGACCGAAAAAATCACGAGCGACAGCAGCGCCACGATTGCTGCAGACAATATCACGGACGCCTTTCTGCTGGTGACGGGAAAGATGACATCGTCGATGCGGGACACCAGCGAAGGTATATTCACATCAAGCAGCTCCAGAAGGTCGTCTTTGCAAGCAGCGCTCTCTGTCCCTTTTTCATACCGGGGGTGGCCGTATGGCCGCTCCGCCAATAAGCCATTTCTGAAAGAAGTCCAACCTCTGATATAACTACAGCGTGCGCGTCCTTCTAGGGGATTCTGTTCCGATCTGCTTCCGGAATATGCAAATGATCGTGAGGGCGCGCACGCTTGTTGCTAATTCCTCAAGCCATGGCAGAGTAAATCCTAAATACAAAAGTAATGAAATATCTGTGATGGCCCGGTGCATCGCTTTTCACTCCTACAAAGGCGGGACCGGCAAGACTACTCTGGCGTCAAACCTTGCGGCGCTTCTGGCAAAAAAGGGGCACAAGGTTTTTCTTCTCGACCTTGACGTCTATGCCCCCAGCATCCAGGCATACTTTGACACGACGCCTGAATTCTGGGTCAATGACTACCTGAACAATGAGGCCGAAGTGGACGACATCATGAACGATTTTACGCACCTTGTTTCCGGGTCAGGTTCATCAAGCACCTCCGGAAAACTGTGGATCGGCTTTTCCAATCCCAAAAAAGAAGAGATATACAAGCTGGAAGGGATCACGCAGAAAAACCTAAAGTCGCAACTTTTCAGGAGGTTCGTGCAGCTGCGCGAAAAACTGATCTCCGAATATGACGTGGACTATATCATCATCGACACGAGCCCTGGCCTCCGTTTCTGGTCGATAAGCGCCCTGGCACTCTCTGACACCTATTTTCTTGCACTAAAGATGGGCGACATGGACATCAGCGGCACAAAAAGCATGGCGACCGAACTGTACGACTCGCTGACAAAGTACGGCGCCAAGCCTTACCTGCTCCTGAACAAGACTGCCGGCTACTGCACGCCGGACGCCGACCTCATAATGCCCGGCTCCCGCGGCGACCTGGTCCAGAAGCAAGAGCTGGATCTCGGCAGCATGCTTTCAAAACAGCTTGGAATTGAAGTGATCTCTTCAATCCCCTGTTACTGCGACATACAGTTCAGCAAAAAAGAGTTCCTGACAGTCTTGAAATATCCCGACCACCCTTTTGCAAGGAAGATTGACGCGCTGGCAGAATCAAGCAAGATAAGGCTCTGAGCGCACAGGCCTTTGAAGAAAAGCCCGCTGCCGCGGCCAATCGCGCGGCAGGAGCTCTGCATTCTTTATGGGCTCTGAGCGCCGGCTTCGTCAAACACCTCGACCACTTTGGCAATGCACGTCACGCCTGGCGGCGGGTTATCCGGATCGTCGACCTGCAGCTCCAGCCTGACCGTCTGCACCTTTAGTATCTGCCCGACTCCAGTTTCGGTTATGGAGACGCGGTCCCCGTCAAGGTGGGCCTTGCTCTTGAAGCCGTCCACCTCTTCCACGCAACCCTGCGAATCGAGCACTATGAGGTGCCCGTGCCATGAAAGGTTCGCGGTGACTTCGTTGTCTGCATGCTGCGCCTCGTGTGAGTCTGACGCATAAGTCCCGTTGTCAGTCTCTATGACGTAGGCAAAGATGGTCTTTTCCCCAGAAGGCAAGGTCCCTCCTGCCTTGCCATACACCTCTACAAATGCCTCGCCGTTTTCGTCAATGCCGAAGTTCTTGATGTCAAAGTCGTTGAACGCGCTGTCGCCCTTCTGGTCTTTTGACCCCGGCTCTTCGCAGTTAAAGAAGACATTGGCACCTGCAACGTCGTAGCAGCCGTCGATGCCATCCCCACCGTTCAGGCCGTCGTCGCCAAGGTCGTCGTACAGCCTGTCGTTTCCTTCGTGGCCGTACAGCCGGTCATTGCCTGCGTCCCCGACCAGGCCGTCGTCCCCTGCCAGGCCCAAAAGCTTGTCGTCGCCTTCCCCTCCCCAGAGTCTATCATTTCCTTCGTCGCCTATCGCCTTGTCCCCGCCGTCGCCGCCGACTGCATTGTCGTCGCCGGCCCCGCCCCAGATGATGTCGCCGCCCTCGTTTCCATACAACCTGTCATCGCTGCCGTCGCCATGGACAGTGTCGTTGCCGGATTCGCCTGCCATTATGTCCTCGCCGTCATTGCCCCACATGTCGTCGTCGCCTGCACCCCCGAACCCCACGTCCTTGCCGGCATCTCCTGCCATCATGTCATTTCCGTCATGGCCGTACATTTCATCGTCTCCATCGCCGCCCCAGATGTGGTCATCGCCTTCATTGCCCTTTAGGCAGTCGTCGCCGGCCATGCCATAGATACTGTCATTTCCAGCAAGTCCCATGATGATGTCGTCTCCGAGGGTACCCTGAAGGGCGTCGCCGTCTGGAGTGCCGGATATCACCTGGGAGTATGATGACAGCTGCCTGCCGCAGAACAGGTCGCCGCCCTGAGCCATTGCAAAATTCTGCATGTTGCCTGAAAGCATGCCGGCCAAGGAAGCCAGCACGAGCGCGAAAACAATACCTTTAGCCATTTCCTGTTAGCCGCTCTGCGTCTATAAATGATGTCTCTAATCTGAAACCAGTACATTTTTACATTGATCAGGGTCATTTTTGCAATGATTTACCGCCTGAAACTCGCGTATGTATGTAATATACTGGTTCAATAAGGACTTGTTTACTGCCGGATGTTACTCACATATTATATATATAGAACAATTTACTACTATAGGTGACCTTTATGGGAAAGAGATATCTCGTAATTCCCCTTATCGCCTCGCTGGCGCTGATGCTCCTTGCCGGAACGGTGGCAATGGCGCAGGCAGACTCGCCAAAGCGCGACGCAAAAAACGACACATCAGTCGCAGGCCTGAAAGATTTTGACCTAGCTAGATACGGCTTTAAAAAGAACGGCGATCCCTACATCGCAGTATACGGCAAGGCCGGCCAGACGCTGCCTTCCGGAGAACACACGGCATACGCCTATGTGATATACACCGATACCGGTATTTACGCGTCTGACTCGCACGAGGCGCAGCATGCAGACAACGAGGATGTCGCAAACAAGTCATGGCACGGCCACAAGATCGAGTTTAACGACGAAGGTTGCATAGACGAGATTGGCGCATTCAAGAGCGAAGCCATGATAAAGAACCACCGCGTGATAATAACAGACACGGGCGCCACCCAGATATTCAAGGCGCAGACGGTGGAGCTTGAAATAATGGTCGACGATCCGGATAACCCGCCGCCTGGAACAATGTGCATCGTCAGGGTTGCACAGGTGTTTGACGAAGCGGTGTTGTCGCTTGACAACATCGAAGACGACAACGCAAGAGAAGACTGACCCTCCTTCTCACTCCTCTCCTCTTTTTATGATTTTTTAGGCATTTCCTTGCAGATGTGATAGCCTTTCCCGAGCCGTTCGCTGCACTTGGGGCAGAGCCTCGGCGCCGGCGGCGCATGGGTTCGCCTCTCAGGCAGTTGCAGGTTTCCCCTCATCGCCTCGTCCTTTTGCTTGAAAAGCGCGTTCAGCTCGGCCTGCAGCCTGGGCACGTCCCTCTTTGCCTTTTTGTTGTGCATCCTGTTGCGGACCTGGTCTATCTTGTGGTTGAGGTCTCGTATCTTTTTCTTTTTGACGTGGCGGATTGGGTTTGCCAACAGCTAATGACACTGGTTCTCAGGCTGGCAATAATATAACCATTCCACGCTGTGACTGCCGGGATAACATACACAGGCTTAATAGACGATTTCTAGCAAAGCACGCGTGGCAAATCCCTTGGTGTTACTGGTCCTGGCTGCAGTATTATTATCGCCCCTTACGCTGGCAGGCGCCGCGAATCATGCTTTTGCATCTGACAGTCCTACCTTTTGCGGCCTGCCCGCGGAAGCCTTTGCAAGCGCGGTCCCCGGGACGGAGGGCGACGACATCCTGGTCGGGACTGCAAACGTGGACCTGATACGCGGCTTTGGTGGCAACGACCAGCTTCTCGGCAACGCCGGCGACGACTGCCTGGTTGGCGGCGACGGCAACGACGAGATCATCGGCAACGAAGGGGACGACAACATGTGGGGCGGCGACGGCAACGACGCGGTCGACGGCGGGCCTGACAGCGACCGGCTGGTTGGAGACATGGGCGACGACTTTATGAGCGGCAACGACGTCATACTTGGCGAAGCCGGGGCCGACACGCTTGCCGGAGGAGCCGGCAACGACAAGCTGTACGGTAGGGACGACAACGACGTCCTGTACGACAAAGTGGGCGATGACCTCCTCAACGGGGCAACGGGGCCGACGGCTGCTCTGACCCAATGGGCGCCAACAAGATAGTAGAGTGCGAAGGCCCCTAGCGGCGCAACTGCCTTGCCAGCTTTTTTAGCCTGGACCACCGCAGCAAAAGCTTGCCCGCAATTATGGCCGCCACTACTACGGCCCAGACCCACAGAGGGAGAGAAGAAGGACCTTCCACTGTCCTTCTCTACGCGATGAAAATATTTACGCCTGCCCTATGTCGTCCCCCCACCCACTCCGCCCATCATGAACCGCGTCCTGCCAAGCACCGCGGCCAGCCCTATCACCGCCGCCACCGCGCCGACAACTGCGACCGGGAATTCCGGTATCGCCGGTGCCTCTATCGTGTTTTCAATCGTCAGAGTGTCGACTGAGCCGTCAAACGCGCCGACGTTTTCATCGTAGCCATCTTCCGAGTCTGCTGTGTACGCCACCATGTAGAACCTCTCCTCTGTCTGGAACGAATACATCTTGCTCTTGTAGGTGTCGCCGTCAACGGTGCACGCGGTCTCCATCATTATGCCTTCCATGCCGTTTATGGTCACCGGCTCCGGCTCGGAAGGATCGCACTGCGCCTGCGCGTCTTCAGGCACGTTGGGCGTCTGGGCGGACTCGGGCACGGTGTTTTCGTCCATGCTGGTCTTTTCTATTATGGACACGAACATGACGTTGGCCTGGCCGCTGCTGCCCGTCAGGTCGCCCGGAGACGCCATCACCGAAGTCGAACCGTTCACAACCGGGACGGCAAACCCTGCCCATCCGTCAGGCAGCGTTATCTCGAGCCCCGCGTCGTCGTTGACGTATGTGCCGCTTATCTCCTCCATTGAAGGCATCACTGGAGGGTTCTGGGCGCTTGCCATGGCCGGCGCAACGAGAGCCGCTGCGACCAGCGCGATGTAGAATAGCCTCTTCATGTCCCAAGTAAAGGCTGCAGTTATTTAACGACAAAGATCCTCCTTTCCGGCATCCGGTTCTATCGCGCGGCAGAATGCAATATCTAACTAATATAATGTCCCATGCCAACGATAACCGTGCCATACAAGGACTTTGACGACGGCCACAGGACCGGCCTTGACGACGCGATGTCCCACGCCCGGCAGGTTTTCGACCAGGGCCTGCAGCTTGAAGCCATACTGCTTGCCCACGAGTACCTCGAGCAGAGGCTCAACGCGCTCCACAGGCACGACACGATACACCGCAAGTTCAAGCAGGTGATAGACATCCTCAGGTCGCAGGGCATGCTTGAGGAGCAGGACTATCAGACGATGAACGAGTTCAACAGGCTGCGCAACGTCAATTCAAACCAGATCCTTGATACGGCGTTGACTCTCCGGGGGGCCAAGAAGGGTGACATTATAAAGGCGATGAACCTCGCCTACGAGTGTGACCAGGCGATCTCGAGGATAAAGCCGAGAAAAAAGTCGCGCAAAAAATGACTAAAAGCTAGAACGTATTCCTATAGAACAGGATACCATAATCTTAATCCCCAATGGCATTATGAAGGCATTGATAGGTAACATTTTCATGTGTAATGCCAAAAAACTGGGCGCAAACAGAAATCGCGCTGATATATCTCTCCGGGGTTAGATGGGATACGGAAACAACGACCAAGGTAGCGGTAATCATAGTTGGCGGCGCGGCCGTGGCGATGGTCGCGCTTATGTACAATGCCACCGTCATGGAGGCGCTAGGCATGACGGGCGAGGACAGGCCCATAGTGCAGCTAAAGAGGGGCGGCGTCCTGCACGCCGGCTTTGAGGACAGGGACATCTCTGGCATCGACGGCATGAGACAGGCGTACCCTTCGTGGTTCTTTGACGGCTCTGCGAGGGTGAGGGGAGGCGACTACCAGCTGAGCCAGGTGCAGGGCAGAGGCCTTTTCGTAGGGGTGAGCGACCCCAATCCTGCAGACGACGTGTGGTCAGGCATGTTTGCCATGACGCCAAACGACCACGCTTCTTTGCACCACGTCATCATAACCGTGCCGCCGGTGCCCGAGATAACCCAGCGGCCGAGCAACTACATGAACCTCGGCATGTATGTGCAGACTGACACCGTCACTGACAGGATAAACTATGTCGCCTGCACGGTCGACATACGGCCAGACTCGCTGATACTGAGGGCCGAGTCGGGCCTGGGCAATGGCACGGTGGTGACGAGCAGGACCGTGCACTGGGAAAAGGCGGTAAAGCTCGACCAGCGCGTCATGGAATGCACTCTTGTAACCAACGGCGACAACTATTTCCGGGCCATAGTAAACGGCGAAAACGTGTTCGAGTCGGAGGCCCTCGACCTTCAGATGCCAAAGCCGTTCAACGCCTACCTTGAGACGCAGGTCAAGGGACTGCAGAGGGTAGTGTACGGCCAGTTCACCGACTATTACAGCGCCTTTAGCCACGACATCGAGGTGATAAAGCTGAAGCCGGGGCAGGTGGTGAGCCTCGGCAACGTGACTGCGGCGGCAGGCCCCGACGGGGTCGCGCGCCTCGACATCTCCAGCCTGCGGCAGCCCTATTCTGGCAGGCTCGTCGCGCACGGAGACACGGCGAACGCGGTGCTCGAAAAGAAGGACTTTGCAGGCGGCGACATCTACTCTTACGGCCAGATAGACTGGATAGAAAAGTCAAAGTATTACGGCACAAACGACAAGGGCGGCACGATCAAGTCCTGAAACTGTTTTAAGACTTGGATGTGCAGGTTATCTATGCCCGACGTTTCTTCGGCGCGGCACCGTCCGACAGCAGACTCTGAAAGGATAAACAGGGCAACGGAAAGGGTCGCGGCCGGCGATGTCGCGTTTGTGGACCGTGCGGTCAACCGGCTGGAGGGGCTGCAGTTCCCGGCGTTCAAGTTCAAGATATTGGAGCATGTGAAATCCGAACCGGAGGTATCCGCGCTCTTTGAGGGACTGGACGGCAACATAGAATACAAAGACGCGTACCATGTGAGAAAGGCGATAGAGGGAAACGCTCACCAGAATAAATTGCGCAACCAGATTACAGACGAAACCCGGCTCAACCCGAATTTCAAGACGCGGCAGGGCACGGGCGGCGCGAGCACAAAGGAAAAAGAGGCCGTGAATACTCGAGAGGAGAGGGGCGACTATCCGGAGGTGACGCCAACTGCCATGTCAAACTATGTCTGCAACAGGTGCGGCAAGCCCTTCCAGAACCAGCACGACCTTGCTCAGCACCAGGAATTTGAGAGCGGCGCTAGCCGGGATGTAAGAATACCTGGTAACAAAACAATATAAAAAAACTATAAAGCCGAAACCCTTAAGCTTTTTGTGGACGCTTAGATTTTTGAGATTTGGGGAGTACATGATCTTTACATCACTGGC
>JGI10216J12902_103566668_pt1 | contig 18809 bp, 15 predicted proteins | sample KanNatreferecore_FD_12902 | JGI IMG/M metagenome (IMG submission 12902)
GCGCTGAAGCGCGTTTCCAATTATTTTAAGGTCGATATCGGCTTGTTGATGTTGGTCTGGTTCGCCCACATCGCGCCGGGGCGGGACCTGTCGCAGCTTCGGGTCGGCCTGGCGATGGCGGTTTGCCTCATCGGAATCACGCTGCCATCTCGATGGGCCAGATTTGCGGCTTACGCTATTGGCATCAGTATGCACTATTCCGCCGCCGCTTTTGTGGTCGCCTATGAAGTGGCGCTTTGGATTGCCCGCAGGAAATCAGGCCGCGCGCGTGTGGCGTGGCTGTGCATTTTCTCAGCTCTCGCATTCGCTTTCGGACAAATGATATCTTATCTGGGCTTTCTGGATCCCCGCATTGATATCTATTTGAACTGGAACGAAGAGGGGTATGGCGAGGCTGGTTTCAGTTACACTTCGCTCGCTTTGCATCTTGCTATTGCGCTGCTCGCTTGGTCTACGCGCAAGAATTGGTCCCAAATCCCGCAACTCGCGCCCGTCTTTTATCTTCAGATATTTGGTCTGGTGACACTGCTCGCCTTTGCGCAAGCGGCCATTTTTTCCGGAAGGCTGTCCAATGTCGTGTTTTCACTTTATCCTGTTCTCCTCATCCACGCGCTCCAGTCCGTTGGTGTGAACATCGCAGGCCAGCGCGCCGGCAAATTGGCGTCCGGCGTTTTGGCATTGGGTATATTCGTCGCACTTGTCACCCGGCAGGTTTCGTTCACGGTCATCAATCTAGTCGGTTTCTAGGGCAGCAGATGTTCGGCGCCTTTCGGTTTGTGATGGGACTCCTAGTTGTTGTCACGCACATCGGCGGCGTCGAGACTATAGGCGGCATCGCCGTCTGGGGATTCTACGTCCTCAGTGGTTTTCTGATGACGGCGGTGCTCAACACCCGCTATGGCTTCGATCGCGACGGCTTGCTGGGATATGCGGCGAGTCGCGCTTTCCGTCTGCTGCCGAGCTATTGGCTCGGAATTGCTATTACGGCCGCTGCAATCGCCGTGTACGGCGAACGCGCTGACCCTCGACTGATCAATGATCAAATGGACTTGCCGGTGACGCCGCATGAAATCTTTTCCAGCGTCTTCATCTTAGGCAACACTTTTCTTGGATTGGGCCGCATCGACACCGCGCTCAGCCCTCCGGTGTGGGCTGTCGAAGTCGAAATTCTCATGTATGTCTGTTCCTGTTTTTTTCTGTCGCGCAGTGAACGGACCGCGAAGATCACCGCGATAGTTCTGACGCTGTTCTTTCCGGTTCTGTGGGCAGCGGCGAAATTCCTGCTGCCGGGAGACGAACAGTCTTTGGCAAGCGAGGTTATCTACAGCTTCCTTCCCGCGGCCTTGTTTCCCTACGCATGGGGCTGCTGGCTCTGGTTCTCGCGCGACAAGCTACCTCCTTTTCTGGCCCAAAACGCGTGCTCGTTTCTGGCGGGTGCAGGGATGCTCTTCTGTGCGTTTGTCATCAACGAGGTGAGCGTCACGGCTTGCTACGTGCTCTCCGTGCCCTGCGTGCTGGTTCTGGTACACGGCTTGTCGAAGCGGCGCCCTCAAGGGCTGTATCGGCGAGCCGATGACCTTCTTGGGCGCATGTCCTACCCTATATACCTGCTGCACTTTTTCTGTGCATATCTGGTTGTGCTCATCAACCAGAATGCGCTGCCGTTCACCTATCGCATAGGCGAATTCGAGCGTTTCACGTTGTTGGGGTTTTTCGCGGTTTTAGCCGTGATCCTCATTGTGACCGTCGTATTCGCTGTTCTTGTCGAGGCACCTGTTGAGCGTGTTCGTCACCAGGTTGCGAAGGCGATAGTTTCACGCAAGAAAACGCAGGGCGCGCAAGCCTGATACGATGCGCAGTTTCTGAGGCCTTTGACTACGGATGGATAAGCGCAAATGCGCTTTCATTACATTTCGCCATCGTTGTTGCCGTCGAAGAATGCGAACGCGGTGCATGTCATGCACCAATGCGCCGCACTTGCGGCCGAAGGTGTGGACCTTAGGCTTTACGCGAGGCGTGCGATTGCTGACGATGCCGCGTTTCGAGACGAAATCGTCGCCGGGTACGGCGTAAAGCGCGATGCAATCCGGTTCATTACGTTCTACGGCCGCTTGCCGCGAGGCGACAACTTGCGCATTGCCTTGTTCGCGGCGGGAAAAGTTCTGCGCATGAGCGATGTCGGCGCGGTATTGTCGCGCAACCTCTATTACTCCTATTTGCATGCTGTCCTCATGCGGCGGCCGTTGTTGTTCGAGACGCATCAGTTGGAGCACGGACGCGCCAAGGTTATGCAGCGGTCCATCATGACCAAACCCTGGGTCACTACGATTGTCATTTCGCGACGGCTCCAGGAGCTGTTGGCGGAGCACCAAGGCGTATCGCCCTATAGGAGCCTGGTGTTGCACGATGCCGCACCGAGTGGTGTGACGCCCATCGCGCTGGAGCAGCGCCGGGCACACCTTGAGCGATTGCTCGGTGAAGATCTGGGGCGCTGGGACTGCGTAGCGGGCTATTTCGGTCATCTCTACGCCGGGAGGGGCCTCGAAATCATCGAAGCAATGGCTGCTGCACTCCCGGCAAGCTTGTTCCTCGTATACGGCGGAAACGACGCCGATGTGGAAGCGAGGCGAGCGGCAAACAAGTTGCCGAATCTCCGCTACATGGGATATGTGCCGCACGCCATGGCGCAGATCGCCATGCGCTCGATCGATGTTCTTCTCATGCCCTATCAGGCGAGCGTATCTATCGGGGTGGCCGGTCACGATACGGCGCGCTGGATGTCACCCGTGAAGATGTTCGAATACATGGCGACCGGGGTCCCGGTGATTTCATCCGATCTGCCTGTGCTGCGTGAAGTCCTGCATGATGGTCGCAATGCGCTACTCGTCGCGCCGGCGGATGTGAACGGCTGGATTGCTGCGCTGGAACGGCTGATCAGCGACCAGGTACTTGCGCGCGATCTTGGCCTTGCTGCCCACAAGGAATACAGCGATCACTACACGTGGTCTCAGCGTGCGCGCCGCATTCTTGATGCTGCGAAGCAGTTGTGAGCCGCAAAGTCTTCATCCTTCTCCCGGCCCTCGTGCCGACCGGCCCGGTTAAGGGGGCTTTCGCGCTGGCAAATGGGCTGTCTGCGACGCACTCGGTCACGATCGTGACGCTTCGCAGCGGGCCGGGCGCAAACGCTCGCTTGTCCGAGAAGGTGGCCGTGCGAACGCTTGGTGCTTCAAAAGAGCGCCTGGGTCACCTTGTTCGTTGTTATCGGGAACTGCTGTCCGAGGCGGGCGGGCGCTCAGGCGTCGCATCCATCTCGATGTGCTACTCGGCTGATTCCGTAAATCGATACCTGCGCGATCATGCCGTCCTTATCTCGTCGGTCCGGGGAAACCTTCTGCGCAATTATCGGGCGGACTATGGCGTTCTGGGCTTGGGTCTGGCCGTCACGCATTTGCTCAAGCTCCGCGCATACGATCACGTGGTCGCGATGACGCAAGCGATGGGGCGGCAGATCCGAGTCTATTCAGGCAAGCAGCCCCGTGTGATCGGCAACTTTGTCGATGAGGAAGCCCTTGAGGAGCCAAGACGGCTTCGGGCTTTGCGCGGACCATATGCTCGCAATCCAAGACGATTCGCGTTTATCGGCTCTCTGACCGAGAGAAAGCAGCCGCTTCGCGTGATCGAGGCGCTGCATACTCTGCTGGCCGGCGGCTTGGCGGCGACGCTCGATATCGTGGGGGACGGACCGTTGAGGACAGCCGTCGAAGCTCGGGTCACGGAGCGCCGCTTGCAGGATAAGGTCACCGTCCACGGTTTCGTGGCCGATCCCTACCGAATCCTGCTGGAGGCCGACGTCCTTGTCCTGCCGTCCTATTCGGAAGGTGTGCCCCGCGCGGCGCTGGAGGCCCTCTATCTCGGTATTCCTTGTGTGATGCGCGCTGTCGACGGAAATTCGGAGCTCATATGCGAGGGGCGCAACGGCGTGATATTCAGCAGGGATGACAGGCTCGCAGACGCCATGGCGGCCGCGATGGAGTTGGCCCTACTACAGAGTTCGAGCACCAGCTTGCTTCCTTCGAATTTTCAACAGGACCTCGCCGTCCGGAAGTACGCAGAACTGGTAGATGGCGATGCCGGACAACCATGATCCCTACTTTTCCTATTTGCGGCAGCGGAGCAAACTAGGGCTTTGGTACCGCACCTGTTATTTATATCCCCGGCTCGGGCGCTACCTGAAGGAAGGACGCGTGCTTGATGTCGGCTGCGGCATTGGCGACTTCCTCCGCTCTCGCAGACAAACGATAGGCGTGGACGTCAATGCCGATGCCGTCGCATGGTGTCGCGCTCAGGGACTCGAAGCCGTGCTCATGGAATCAGACCGCTTGCCGTTCCCCGACGCGGACTTCGACGGGGCGACGCTCGACAACGTCCTCGAGCACATCGCAGAGCCAAAGCCGATACTCTCGGAAATTCACCGTGTCCTCCGGAAGGGCGGACGCCTTATTGTGGGTGTGCCGGGTCAAAAAGGGTATGCTTCCGATCCGGATCACAAGATCTTCTATGATCAGACCTTGTTGGTTGGAACGGTCACCGCCGAGGATTTTGCGCTGATTCGGGTGTTGCACATGCCGTTACGATCGCGCTTTCTGAACAAGCGCCTACGACAATATGCGCTCTATGGCATCTTCGTCCGAAACTGATTGCGACGTTACCGTTTCGATCGTCAGTCATGGCCAAGCCGGGCTGGTCAGCGCACTCCTGCGTGACTTGGCGAATGTGCCCCAAGTCGCACGCGTGCTGGTGACCGTGAACATCCCGGAAGGTCCTTTCGAAATTCCGTGGAATCTCGAGGACCGGATCGAATTCATCCGCAACCAGGTGCGTCAGGGCTTCGCGCAAAATCACAACGCCGCATTTGCCCGTTGTCGGACGGCCTTTTTTTGCGTTCTCAACCCGGATATGCGTCTACCCGAAAACCCCTTTCCGGCGCTCTTGCGTCATCTTGCTGATCCGAAGCTCGCGTTTGCCGCACCTCTCATCAAGAACCCGGCCGGGGGTGTGGAAGACAGTGCGCGATATTATCCGACGCCCATCGGGCTGCTTCTGCGTCTCGCGAAGCTCCGTGACGGGCGCTATCCGCTCGGTAACGATGCGGAGGCTTGCCGGCCCGAATGGGTTGCAGGGATGTTCATGCTGTTCCGCAGCGAGGCATATCGAGCTGCCGGCGGGTTCGATGAAGGCTTCTTCCTCTATTGCGAAGATATCGATCTTTGTGCCCGTTTGCGCCAGGCCGACTATGATTTCATCCTGTCTCGGCGCACGTTCGCGATTCACGATGCGCGTCGTCATAGCCGACGCGATCTGCGGTACGGCCTACTGCATTTGCGCAGTATGGCCCGCTTCTTCTTCAAGCATTTTGGGCGGTTGCCTCGGCACCTGACTTAGGGCAACTGCCGCGGAGCTACCTGTGATGCGGCGTGATAGCGCGCCGTACGACGGCCTGTCGATGCGCGATCCCCGATCAAAAGGACCGCGGGAATGGAAAGCACAATTCCCACCAAAAGGCCGATCGCCAATACCAAAATAGGCCGCGGCGACGTCGGAACGAGAGAGGCGATGGGCCCATCGAACGCGTCTGCTGCGTAAGAGATATCCGCGCTCGCCGCCATTCGGAACTTTTCCTGTTCGCTGAGGGCTTGCGTGAGAGTCAGTCTGTGTTCGGCGATGTTCACTATTTGAAGCTGCTTGGACAGGTAGCCGATATAGCTGGTCGCGCGCGCAAGGGCCCTTTCTCGGACCATCTGATCGGTTTCGTAGTTGAGAGCCTTCAGGACCTCGACTGCAAACGTCGGATCGGGATGGTCATAGGTTATCAGGACCACTGGCGAGGCCGGGTCCTGCGTTATCTTGACTGCGCCATTCAGATATTGCTGCAAGTCCGCCGCACCTGGCGGCTGCCATGGATACATCGGAAGGCCAAGATAGGGGGCAAGAAAATCGCGCAGCTTGCGACGCGTGGAGGGGGGCGGCTCTTCCCATTGTTCCTTGGTCGCGTTCCATTCCGACGAAAAAATTCGGTGAACCAGATCGTCGTGTTTCATCAATTTTGCTGCGACCTCAAAGGAAGACGGACCCTGCAGATAGAGCGTGAAAGGAGAGACCATCTGCGTCTGCGCATTGAGGCCGGCGAGCGAGGCCAACGCGCTAAGACCGTTTCCCAAGGGTTGGTTTATCGTTGAATCCGACAATGAAGCGGGAATGACCTTCATGCTGGCGGTGTAATTGAAAGTGCTGGTGTGAAGAACGTAGATAGCGCCCATTAGACCTATGACGGCACCCGCAAGAATCAGTAGCCAATGCCGCCTTACCCGCTCCAGGACCTCCCACAGGTCCAACTCTGGTTTCGCGGGCGAATTGGCGTTGCCGTCAATCGTCATGGGGCTTACCCGGGGTTTGAGACATTCTTTTATAGTTTTCCCAAATCACTCGAAGCGCTTCAAGCTGGTGAAATGAGAGCAGGAATTGACCTCAAGGTCACGCACGAAAATAGTGCAATGTCTGCTGCAAATTAGCGCCATGGAGAACCTTGTCACTTCGGCTCAGGAGTGCAAACCAATCCTTTCAATGACGGCTAGAGGCTCCAATACCGGATATGCGCTGGGATCGAGGACGGATCCATTGCCGACTTTATGTCAATTAGTACACCGCCATGCCTCACGAGACGGCACAATGTCTCAGGTTTCGCAATAAGCTGTCGATGCGGAACGGCCAGAATGAGGGCGTGCAAGTCCTCAAGCTCGGACTGAGGAAATAGGGTGATTCCGTATTCTTCGTACGCCTGCTCCGCATCGACCAGGGGGTCGCATATTTTGGCCTCGACCCCGAACGAGCGTAGTTCGCGCGCAATATCGGGAACACGGCTGTTCCGCAAATCGCGAACATTCTCCTTGAACGCAAGACCCACGATGCCAACTTTGGCTTCGCTCATGGGTCCGTCGCAGTGCATCAGCCGCAAAGTCTTGATGGCGATGAACGCTCCCATATTGTCGTTGATCCGACGTCCGGCGAGGATCACCTCGGGCCGATATCCTTCGGCCTCAGCCTTTGCCGTCAGGTAGTAGGGATCAACACCGATACAATGGCCTCCCACCAGGCCGGGTGAGAATCGAAGAAAATTCCACTTCGTCCCGGCTGCATCGAGCACATCGCGGGTGCGAATTCCCAAGCGCTCGAAAATTACGGCAAGTTCGTTCATGAGCGCGATGTTCAGGTCACGCTGCGTGTTCTCGATGACCTTTGCGGCTTCCGCGACCCTTATCGACGGCGCAATATGGATACCGGCATCGATGATCGCGCCATAGGTCTCGGCAATCCTCTTTGTCGTTTCAGGATCCTCACCGGATACGACTTTTCGGGTGCGTTCCAATGTGTGTTCGGAATCGCCCGGATTGATGCGCTCAGGCGAGTACCCAAGCTTAAAATCGATCCCGCGCTTGAGACCGGAATATTGCTCGAGAACGGGGCCGCACACCTCTTCGGTGGCCCCAGGGAAGACTGTCGACTCATAGACCACGGCGGCGCCTCGGCCGAGCGCGCGGCCAACAGTCGCCGACGCGCCCAACAACGCTCGGAGATCGGGTCGCTTTACACTGTCTATCGGTGTGGGCACACAGACGGCAAAGAACGTCGCCGACTTGAGGTCCTCCTCCTCCGCAGTGAACCGGATGGAGGAACCCGTGAGTTCGCGGATCTCTATCTCGCCCGTCCAATCCTTCCCCTGTCGAAGGTCGGAGACTCGCTTTTTACTAATATCAAAGCCAATGGTGCCCGGGAACTTGCGCGCGAATGCAAGTGCCAGGGGCAATCCAACATAGCCGAGCCCTATGACCGCGATTCTCTCTGACATTTCACCCCTTTTGCGTGCATCATTACCCGCTTGCGTCCAGCCCCCGCAATAGCGGCGGACGACGCTGCGTGTCCTGGCGTGGCTGCATGCGGGAAGGCCGATTCGAGACTCCGATGAACCAACCCTCGTCGCCGCGTCAAAGATAGTCCCGCTGCCGGAGAACTTCCGCGACCTAGCAATTCACTATGATAGCCAGGACTTGCGAGAATTCTCACGGGAAAGTACGACGTGCGGGCCACAGGAGACAACATGCGCCGTGGGATCATTCTGGCTGGCGGCTCGGGAACACGCCTCTACCCGTTGACGCAAGCGTGCAGCAAGCAGCTGATGGCCATCTACGACAAGCCGATGATCTATTATCCGCTGTCTACGCTGATGCTCGCGCGCATTCGCCAAATCCTGATCATCACGACGCCGGCTGACCAAGACGCCTTCAAGGCGCTGCTGGGCGACGGCCGCATGTGGGGTCTAGAATTTTCCTATGCTGTTCAGCCTGAACCGGGTGGGTTGGCGCAGGCCTTTCACATCGGCAAGCATTTCATTGGGGACCGGCCCTCGGCTTTGGTGCTGGGGGACAACATGTTTTATGGCCACGGCCTGCCTGAAACACTGGCCACGGCCAATGCGCGGGAGCACGGTGCTACGATCTTCGGCTACTACGTCGCCCAACCAGAACGTTATGGAGTGGTGTCTTTCGACACGAACGGCCGCGCGGAAAGCATTGAGGAGAAGCCAGCAAAACCGAAATCCAACTACGCGGTTACCGGCCTATACTTCTATGACAAACGGGTTATCGAATACGCGCACTCGATAACACCTTCGGCTCGCGGCGAGTACGAGATTACGGATGTGAACAAGCTCTACCTGCAAGCGGGCAACCTTACCGTTGATCGCTTGGGCCGAGGCTATACCTGGCTCGATGCCGGCACGCACGGGTCGCTTCTTGATGCGGGGCTATACGCGCGCGTGATTGAAGAGCGGCAGGGATTGAAGATTTGCTGTCCGGAAGAGATCGCCTGGCGCATGGGATATATTACCAGCGACGAACTGGTTCGGCTTGCAGCGCCGCTGCGCAAGAGCGGTTACGGAGAGTATCTGCTTCGCATTGTCGAGGGGCCACGCACTCTGTGAAACTTCTCTCGACCGCAATCGAAGACGTCAAACTCATCGAACCGCGCGTATTTCGGGACGAACGAGGATTGTTCTTGGAGAGCTGGAATGCGAGGGCCTTCGCCGAGGTTGGTATCGATGCGAGCTTCGTACAGGACAACCACAGCCGTTCGGTGAAACACGTTTTGCGTGGGCTGCACTACCAGCTACCGAATGCACAAGGTAAGCTCGTGCGCGTAGCGCGAGGCCGCGCTTTCGACGTGGCGGTCGATATGCGCCGGTCCTCGCCTTCCTATGGCCATTGGGTCGGCGTTGAATTGTCCGATGACAACCAGCGCATGCTTTGGATACCGCCAGGTTTCGCGCATGGCTTCCTGAGTCTGGAGGACGGTACGGATGTGCTCTACAAATGCACGGAGTTCTATGCTCCGCAGCACGAGCGCTCTCTTCTTTGGAATGATCCTGCGCTCGGAATCGATTGGCCGCTTGACGGAGGAATCCCGCAACTCAGCGCCAAGGACGCTGCGGGAGTGCGCTTTGCGGATACCGAGGCCTATCCATGAAGGTCTTGATCTTCGGCGGCTCCGGGCAGCTCGGCAAAGCCCTGCTGGCGTGTACTCCTGCCGGCAGGTCGGTCCTTGCGCCATCCCGCGATAAGATTGACATCGGGGACGAAAAGGCTGTTCAGGCCGCAGTTGCAGATATTCGCCCCAATTTCGTTATCAACGCTGCGGCCTATACCGCCGTCGACAAGGCCGAAAGCGAGCATGAGCTTGCCAATTTGCTAAATGCATCGGCTGCCGGCTGGATTGCGGCGGCGGCGGCGAAGGCTGGCGCCCGTCTGGTCCAGATTTCCACCGACTACGTGTTTGATGGCCGCACCGGAACCCCTTACGCTCCTCTACACGCGACGGCGCCATTGGGCGTCTATGGCAGGAGCAAGCGCGATGGAGAGCTGGCTGCGCGCCGAGCCCATCGCGACGTATGTATCCTGCGGACCGCCTGGCTATACTCCGCGGCAGGCAGCAATTTCCTGCTTACTATGCTGCGCCTTATGGCCGAACGAGAGGAAGTGAGAGTTGTGACGGATCAGATTGGCTGTCCAACTTATGCGCCAGGACTCGCAACCGCCATCTGGGCCCTCGACGGTATGCCGGGCACGTTCCACTATAGCGATAGCGGCGTAGCCAGCTGGTACGACTTTGCGGTTGCAATCCAGGAAGAGGCGCTATCGCTTGGCTTGCTTACGCGTTCGGCGGCAATCGTCCCGATCCCGGCAAAGAAATATCCATCGGCAGCGCCGCGACCCGGCTTCAGTGTGCTCGACAATAGCGAAACTTGGGAGGTGTTGGGACATGCGGCACCTCATTGGCGCGCGCAATTGCGCCGCGCATTGAAGGACATGATGCATGCGTAGTCTGCTGGTGACCGGTGGCGCCGGGTTTATCGGAACGAATTTCGTGAGTTATTGGCGGGCGCGAAACGCGTACGACACGATCGTCGTGCTCGATACGCTGACATACGCGGGGAACAAAGCCAATCTCGCTGACGTCCCGCAGATCATTTTCATTCAGGGGAATATTTGCGACACCGCTCTGGTGAAACGGTTAATCCAGAATCATGGCATCGACGTCATTGTTCACTTCGCCGCCGAGAGCCATGTCGACCGGTCCATCGACGGACCGGATGTTTTCATTGAAACGAACGTCGGGGGAACGCATTCATTGTTGAAGGCGGCCAAGGAATGCTGGCTCGACCGTGGAAGCGGACGAGACCACCGGTTTCACCACATCTCGACCGATGAGGTCTTTGGCAGTTTGAAAGAGAACGATCCGGCTTTCCACGAGGACACACCGTACGCGCCAAATTCGCCCTACTCGGCCTCGAAGGCCGCCTCCGATCACTTGGTGCGGGCATATCACCATACGTTCGGTCTGCAGACGGCAATAAGCAATTGCTCCAACAATTATGGCCCCTATCAATTCCCGGAAAAGTTGATACCGCTCTTTTTCTTGAACGCGGTCTATGGCCGGCCTCTGCCGATCTACGGGCAGGGCATCAACCGTCGGGATTGGCTGCATGTTGAAGATCATTGTCGCGCCATCGAGGTTATTCTCAAGAACGGCACGCCTGGCAGAACATACAATGTCGGCGGCAAGACTGAACGAACCAACACGGAAGTCGCACGGGCAATCTGCGACCTAGTGGACCAGGCTTTTCAAAAAAATGAAATGCTCGCCAAACAGTTTCCAAATGCGCCCGCTGCTTCCGGAAAATCGACCTGGGATCTCGTGACCTATGTTGCCGACCGGCCGGGACACGATTTGCGGTATTCGGTCGATACGCGCAGGATCGAGAACGAATTGCACTTCACATGGAAGCATGACTTTGCGACAGGCCTTCAGTCGACGCTCAATTGGTATCTGGAAAATCCTCACTGGAAAGAGAACGTGGCTCATCTGCGCCGACACGTAGCCTCGTAGACGCCATCGCAGAATGCGTATCCACTTCACCTATCGGACGATCGAAGGGCCCTGGGGCGGAGCCAACAATTTCACCAGGGCGTTTAAGTCATATTTGCGGAACTCTCCCGATGTCGTCTTCACGGAGCGGTTGGAGGAGCCTGCCGATATTATGTTCATGAACCAGCTGGGGCAGGGACCGGGGAGTGATGGCCGGAAATTGACGCTACGCGAGGTTCGAAATGCTTGCCGCGATCATCGACGTGTCGTCGTCCGTGCAGTGAACCTCGAGCGGCACGCTTTTCGGCACGGGCCGCGAAATTTGGTCTTCGGTGTTCTCAATGACAGGGCGGTCGTAAAGCTATTGAACCTCGCTGACATCGTCGTATTCCAGAGCCTATATCAGCGCGATATCTTTACTGCGGCGGGCTATAGGGGAAGATCAAACACAATCATTCACAATGGCGCGGATCCGGTCTACTGGAACGACGCCCCGCCTGCGGCCTTTGAGGCAGGACAATTGCGAATTGTTTCCGCATCGGCTTCTCCTCGTGCGAGCAAGCGCCACGATATCGTTGCCGCGATGTCTCGTTTGGGGGGCGTGAAAGTCATGCACTGCGGGATGTGGCCAGAAGATGTGGATCCGCGCAACGTGCGCCTGATAGGCAAGCTGGATCGTGCGGAAATGGCTCGCGTCTTCGCCGAAGCTCACTTTTTCCTGCATCCGGCCGTCAAAGATCCGTGCCCAAATGTGATCTTTGAAGCGATCTGTTCCGGCCTTCCGGTGCTGTACAATCCTGGCCCAGGATCCAGTGCTGAAATTGTCGGGGGAAACGGGGTTGCGTTGGATTTGGACAACTTGGCCGACACGCTGGCCTCGGCGGTCAGTCAACTGGATAGCCTGCGTGAGAACGTTCGAGCGACTCGCGATTACTATACGATCGAGCGCGCGGCGCGACAGTACCACGACGTGTTCCGGGCTGCTCTTAACGGCGGCGGAGCCATGGAAGGATCATGATCGGGATTGTCACGCTCATTGTCACCTTTGCGACCGGATGATCGAGCATGTCGACGCCCGCGCCGGATTTCGAACTGTATGCTGATCAGAAGCCGTTCAATGACAGCATTGCGCCAGGTTGGGAGGCAGCGTTTCGCAACGCGGTCTCTAGTACACACCGGGAACCACGGCAGATACGGTTCCTTGACCTCGGGTGTGGCGATGGGAAGTACTTCCGTTTTCTCCTCAATCAGGGGCTAAGGCCGGAGAATATTCACGGGCTTGAGATGTCGCGCAAACGAATAGAGCGCTGCCATGCACTCGGTTGGAGTCAAGTGTTCTATCAGGAGAATCCGACAGTCATTCCATACGCGGACGGCGGTTTTGACGTGGTCAATTTCATGGAAGTGATCGAGCACGTTCCGATATCGGCCGCACCCAAATTGGTGGCGGAGATCGCACGCGTTCTCGCACCCGGCGGCCGGCTGCTCATTTCAACGCCAAACTATCCGATCAAACGATTATACGATGTCTCCGACGCGTTCTTGCATGGAAAATGGAAGCGGTTGAAAGACGATCCCACACATATTACGTTCTACAATCACTGGCGATTGTCCGCGCTTTTAGGAGCCTATTTCAAATCTCTCCAAGAATGGTCGTTTAAGGACGGCTTCATTTATGAGCGCATTCCGCGTCCTTTTTTCCGGCACAAGATACTGTACATCTGCGGCGATGCTCGTTATCCGCTGACGCTGCAACCGCGCTAATTGCAGTAATGCTCAAATTACCGACAGCTTTGAGGTTCGCCGGCAACTTGGTGACGGCCTGGGCGCACAAGGTCGTATCTCTGGCCGTGTCGCTCGTTGTAACGGCAATTGCCGTGCGGCAATTCGGGCTAGAGCAGATGGCCCTTCTGATCTTGGCTACGCAGGTCTCAAGTTACGCGGCTCTCCTGGAGCTAGGTATTCCTACAAGCATGTCGCGACAGCTGCCGCAGCATTTGTCGTCGGGCGATTTTGGGTATGTGACGAAGCTTTGCTCGACGTGCCTTGTTTATCTCATTGCGGCGGGATTACTCCTCGGTTTTCTGTCCCCCTTTTTCGCATACGGTCTGACACATTTGTTCCAGATAGATGAGTCGCTCCATAGCTTGGCGATCGTTCTATTCGCAATCTCACTGCTAGGAACAGCCATAGGACTGCCGCTGCGAATTGGGTCGGGTTTGTTGTTTAGCGGCCACAAGTTTTCGGAATACTTCCTGATCGAGACGATAAGCACGCTGCTGAGGCTCGTTGCTGTCGTAGTTGCGGTATATTTTTTTAACGCGCCAGTATGGGTTTACGCGATCATCGTCGTTCTCTCCGTTCTTCCCGGATCGTTTGTCGAGTTTGTCATCGGTTCGCGTTCGTTGCCGCAATGCCGGCTCCGGCGGTCTGAATTCAGTCCGGCAACCTTCAAAACCGTATTCTCCTTGGGTGCTGCCAGCCTGACAGGGACGTTTTCGGTTACCCTCGCGTTACAGGCTGGTTCGCTCATCTTGGCGGTAATTTTGCCGCCGACGGCTGTTATGGTGTTTGCGCTCCCCCTGATTATTTCGACGAACGCGATGGCATTTGCAGCGGCGTTTTCCGGGGTGCTGTCGCCTATCGCCAGTCAATTGAGGGATACCGACACCAAGCGTATTTTCGCAATCGCGCGCATATCCACCAAGTATGCTTTAGCGATAGCCTTTTTCGTCGTTGTCATGGCTATAGTTGCAGGTCGGGAATTTATTCGGCTTTGGCTTGGTGATGACGCCGTAAGGGGCGCGACGCTCGATCAGATGTATTCGGTGTTGATAACGTTGACGGTAGGTTTGGCTGTTGCGATCGTCGGTAGCCCGTCGCGGGGAGCTCTTTTCTCGCTGGGTGATCACTGGAAAGTTGCTCTCACAGAATTGCCTTTTGGTGTTGCCGGATTGGTTTTTGGCTTGATCTTTGGTGCGATAGCGAAAAACTACCCGCTCGCGATGGCGCTATCGATTGCCTGCTTTGTCGGCCTTCGGGGTTGGGTCCTATACACGTATCTCGCGAAACGGCTCGGTTTGCGGGCAGATATTGGGATCTTTGGTAATGCCCTGGTACCGGCGGCGCTAAGCCTCGTGGCCCTGAAATCGTTTCAGGTAGCGACCGCAATTGACGGACCGTACTCGGTGATCGTGAGCACTATTCTTGTAGCTGTTGTCTATGTTGTCGTGGCGTTTTTCTGGGTTTTTGAAAAAGCGCACCGGAGTAAAATTAGCCTTGCCTTACGCACGAGATTCTCTTCGCATCACCGATAGCGAGTAGCTGGCCCACACCGGGCGGCCCGAAGCGCGATCAGCTCCAAATCGTCAGTGTAGTGACCGATGTCAGTGTAGTGACCGATAGAGACTCATCCAGCGCGGAATTACGGCGACGGCGGAGTAGCTCTTTTCGATCAGGCGTCTGCTCGCCCGGCCACGCTCAATGCGTTCGTCATTGGACCAACGGAACGCTTCGCCGAGTGCCGCGGCCAGGGGGACGACGGCGGGTTCGATCGTAAGCCCGCCGCCCTCCGTCCAGTCTGTAAGACCAGCGCCGCTGGTCGTGATCGTCGGGGTCGAGCACGCCGACGATTCGAGGTTCACGAACGAGATAACGTCGGAACGCGACGGGACCGCAGTGATCCATGCCTTCCGCATCAATGCGTATTTCTCGCTGGCTTCCCAGACGGGGCCTCGCAGCTCTATGCGGTTCCCTCGGGGACTGGCAGCGATGGTCCGGCGCAGTTGGGCCGCATAGGCCGCATCGACGAGAGGGCCAGCAATAATAAGACGCAACTCGTCTGGAACCTCGGCGACGTTGAAGGCATCGATCAGCACGTCGACGCCCTTGGCGGGGTGCAGCTGTCCGAGAAAAAGCACATAGGGCTCATCCTGCCGTTCCGGGGTTTGCTGCCCTATGCGGTCCACTTCATCGACATCTATGAAGTTCGGTATCGTTTCGATGCGCTTGCCCGGAAAAAGTCGATGGAGACAATCGCGATCCGACGCGGTAATGGCGTGCAGAACCGACACGGACTGGAAAAGCCTGTCTCTCATGAGAGCGAGGTAAAAGCGCTTCTTGAGCGCACCAATTCGGTTGGGTTGCCGCAAAGCCCATTGCAAGAGTCCGTGGTTGGTAAGCACGCTGGGTACACCGTGCCTCCGAGCCGCCCGGGCAGCGGCGAACTGCGGATACATCCATGCGCCGTGAATATGAATGAGCGAAATGCTCTCCGTGCGAATGATGTCGTCGCACATTTCGCTATAGTGTGGAGCGTAGCGCCAGATGGAAGTTAGTCCACTGCTCGCTGCCGTGGAGATATGGCGCATCTGACGATGAAGGGGGGTGTCAGTCGGGCCTACGCTGAGAAGATGGACTGAACCACGTGGCGCGACTTCCGGTAGAGTTCGCGAAATCAGCCCGTTCACCGCAACTGAAATACCCAGATTCATTCTGGTGTGAAAATCGGTTGCGTGAAGGATGTTCATTGCAAGGCAACCGCCCTCAGCCCTGCGAAGGGGCTGCGCCTTGGGTTTTCACGATCGGGCGGCGTGCGATCACCTGCCCACGACCGCGACCGACGCTGCCGTTACGGCAAGCTGTGAGGTGATCTGCGTGGCATCGCGCAAGAACAGTCCCAGATCGAAGGGGCTGAGATCGCGTGGAACGACGATCGTCGAGCCCGGCGGAATGAGGCTGACATTGCTGTACGAGAACCAGCCGCTCTGAACGGGCTGCGCGGTTCCATCCGGCAGGATGATGAACGTCCGTCTGCGATCGGCGGCCTGTGTGATGCCTCCCGCGCGGCTGAGGTAGTCGGCGAGCTGCAATCCATTTTCGAACTGGAACGACCCCGAGTTGAGCACCTCTCCGGTGACCGTGACGGTCGCGGGCCGGACCGGGATGTAGAGCGTGTCGCCGGGTTCGAGAACGATGTCGAGCTCCGGTCGCGAGCGCAGCACGGCGAGGTCCGCTGTCATCGTGATCCGGCCGAGCACAGGTTCATTGCGCACCTGCTGCCCCAGGCTGGTCAGGAACGTGAGCGTGTCTCGGTTGGCGGCACCGGCCTGCGGCGTCGTTGCGAGTGTCGAGAGCTGGGCATCGATGGAGCGCGCCTGACGGATGTTGCCTTCGCGTTCCGCGACAGCCGCGCGCTCGCGCGTGAAGACCGCGCCGTAAGGGTAGGCCTGATCGGTCAGGCCACCGGCGCGCTCGAGCAGCGACGACAGCCGTTCGCCCCGCGTGATGTTGAACGCGCCCGGATACTTCACTTGGCCGTTCACGCTCACCTGTCCGTTCTCGCGGTCGGTGAAGACGGAACGCAGCCTGATCACGTCGAGGGGCTGCAAGCTGACGCGCTGAAAGTCGCCCGCCTGGCCGCGATAGCTGCTTCTCGCCGTGCGCGACGTGCCCGTCTGCGGATCGATCTGGGTTGAGGTGACCTCGATGGAGGTGAGATCGGCTTGCCGCAAAAGTCCGCCCGCGGTTTGGATCATGTCGGCGAGCGTGGTGCCCTCCGCCGCGATATAGGTTCCCGGATCGCGGACGGTTTCGAGCACCCAGACCAGGTGATCTCCGGCGACGCGAACGAGCGCCTGCACAGAAACGTTCAAACGAGCAGCGATGGCCTCGACGGACGGAAGCTGTGCTGCTCCTCCCGTCAGCGACAGTGCGGAGAACGCGTTCTGCTGCGAGAGCTGCGCAGCCTGCGCGATGGCATTTGTTCCTGCGGTCAGCTGCTGCTGCGCGGCCTGAAGCCTCAGATCGACCCCTGGCGTGCCGAGATTCGTTCCGTATTGAGGCACGAATTGTGGGCCGTACCCGTACTGTGGATTGGTGAGAGGGACACCATTCGGCGCCGTGGCGATGCTCTGCGGATACTGACCGTTATACGGCGATTGCGGAATGCCGACACCGGCACCGGGCGGCGGTTGCATCGGGTAGACCGGACCGTTCTGGGGAGGAATCACGCCCGACGGGGACTGCGGAAGTCCTGGTCCAACACCATTCGGGGGACTAAGTCCGGGGTTGGGCTGGAATGGATATGGCTGGTACGGATATGGCTGTAACGGATACGACTGGAACGGGTACGCTGGTTGACCCGGAATCTGCCCGCTGTTGGGAAGACCGGTCTGCGGATTGATTGCGCCGCTGGCCTGCTGTGTTCCATCAGCCATCTGCGTGGCGATACCGGCTTGCGCCTGGAGCGCCAGCAGGCCTTGCTGTTCGCGCACGGCCGCATCGGCGAGCAGCCGGATTTCATCGCGGTTGAAGATGTAGACGAAATCGTCGTTCTGCAGAGTGATATCCTGGGCCCCGGACAACACGCGTGTGAGGGAGAACGGTTCGAGCGTTCGCACATTCAACCGGATGTCCCTGCGCACGATGACGGCAAAAGGCGTGTAGGCATCAAGCGTGAGATCGTCGATGCTGCGGATGAGCCGCGCCGCTGACGAGGCGACCGAGCGCGGATAGATACCGACAAGGCGGATCGATCCTGCGAGACTGACGCGTTCGAGCGACACATCCGTCATCGGGTCGACGAAAAGAATCTCGCCGCTCGCGACGGGCGCCTGCGCCGAAATCGGAATCAGCCGGGTCGTGCCATCGGCGTCGATATGCGTCGTCGAATAGCGGTAATTGCCGGGTATCTCGAACCCGCCCGCGAGCGCGACCAAGGCTTCCGCGGTCATCGTCGAGTGCTTGTCCTCGAGCTCGTAGATGCCGGGGCGGCGAATGAAACCGTTGACGGCGACCGTGTTCTTGAGCGGCGGCACCATGATCCTGTCGCCGTTGCGCAGGGTCGGGATCTTTGTGCCCTCCGCCGGCGTCAGCACCGAATAGAGATCGATCGGGATCGTCTGGTCGCCGCGAATGACCAGTGCATTGCGGAGGCTGCCGGTCTTGGCGACACCACCCGACACCAGAATGGCGTCCAGAGGCGTCGCGAAGGCATTCAGGTTGCGGACACCGGGCGCGCGTACTTCTCCGCTGACGAAGACCGAGATCTGGCGCACCTCAGCGAGCGAAACGAACGCGTCGGTGGAGAGGTAACCTTGCGCGACCTGCCGTTGCAGCAGCGAGCGAAATTCGCCGAACGTTCGTCCGCTGGCCGAAATTGGAGTCAACCGGGGAAGGATCACCTCTCCTTCGCGATTGACGCGCTGACGATAGGTTACGTTCTCCTGTCCGCGCAGGACGACGACGATCTCGTCGCCTTCGCCCATCATGTAATTGTCCGGCACGGCCCCGGTCTGGACGATCGACACCGGCGTCGGCACGCCGAGCACCTC
>JGI10216J12902_102252360_pt1 | contig 18790 bp, 20 predicted proteins | sample KanNatreferecore_FD_12902 | JGI IMG/M metagenome (IMG submission 12902)
TCGATTCCCGGCTCTCGACTCTCGATTCCCGGCTCTCGACTCTCGATTCCGCCACCGTCCGGTTTTGGATCGAGGACAACGGCATCGGCATCGATGCGAAAGATCAGAAGCGGATTTTCATCATGTTCGAACGCGTGCATCCCGAGAGCGCCTACGAAGGAACCGGGATCGGCCTGGCCATTGTGCGCAAAGCCGCGGAACGGATGGACGGCAGCGCGGGAGTGGAGTCGGAAATCGGCAAGGGCAGCAAATTCTGGATTCAGTTAAGAAAAGGATGACCTATGAACGGAACTATTCTCCTGGTGGAAGATGACGAGAACGACGTCTTTTTCATGAAACGGGCCATGAAGCTGGCGGGAATGCTCAACCCGGTGCAAGTGGCCTCGGATGGGCGAGAGGCGATTCATTATCTCGGCGGCACGGGCAAATACAGCGACCGCGCGCAATTTCCTTTGCCGCGTCTCGTGCTGCTCGATTTGAAGCTGCCGCACGTCATGGGCCTGGACGTTCTGAAGTGGATCCGCGAGCAGCGCGAATTGAAAACCTTGATCGTGCTCGTTTTTACTTCGTCCAATCTCCCGCAAGACATCAGCAAAGCGCACTTCCTGGGCGCGAACTCCTATTTGGTCAAACCTTCGTCCGCAGCGGAACTTCCTGAGATCGTCAGGACCATCAAACACTATTGGCTGGAGCTGAACCAGTCAGCGCCCACGCCGGAGTATGTCGAGTCGCCGGCCCGCATGGCGAACCTGGTGCGCGGAGCTGTTCTGGTTGAGGCAGAGCGCGGCACCGAGATGGCACACCACGGCGGATGATTGGATCGGAACCGGATTGTGAGCCGGGGCGGTCGAACAAAGGAGAACGAATGAAAATCATTTTGCGTGAACGCACCACAGGACTATGGCTCAAGCCGTGCGGCCGATGGGAAGCGAACTCAGCAAACGCGCGCCAGTTCGCCACGAGCGACGACGCGATCCAGTGTTCGATCGAATTGCGTTTGCCGAACGTGGACGTCTGCGTCGTCTCCGATGGTGCCGTAACCGAAAATGCCGGCGCGGATTCTTTGGCGAAGAAAATCATTCCCATCCGTTCGGCGGCGTGAACTCCGTTTTGAAAGTGGGCGACCGCGCCGAAATTTGCGCCTGCACGAGCAAGCTCTGGCGAATATGCAAACACAACTGACAAAGATAATCGAAGAGATGCAGCAACAGGCTCGGACCTGTGAAACAGTTGCTCAGGATATGGCGGAAGAAGCGCGGACGGGTGCGTCCTGCGACCAGGAAAAGAACACGCAGGAGGCCAAAGAGTGGATGATTAAGTCGAAGGTCTGGCTTGAGGCGGAAGCGGTCGTGCGCGGATTTGTTTGACCGGCAAAGTTTTCAAGCGGCGGATTCGCCCCTTGGCTGTCCCACGGACAAGGGCGCCTGGTCTTCACACAATACTCCTAGGGGTAACACCCCATAGAACCCGTGAGCTTCCGCATCCATTGTGCAGGCTGTGAGAAAGAGAAAGCTCTCCACAAACGAAAAACAAAACACGGAAGAAATATCAAAACATGAAACAGAAACTTAAATTCATCATCAGTGCCTCCGCCGCCTCGGTCCTGGCGTGCTCGGCTCTGGCTCAGGACACACTCAATCCCAAAACGGACCGATCGGATTATGCACTCCAACGCATGGCCCATTCGCGGGCGGACCGGCTGAACGGCGCGGCCAAAGCCAGCGACGTCATTGGGATGACAGTCAACAACTACCAGGACGAAAAACTTGGCAAAGTGGAAGACCTCGCAGTGGATGTGGAATCCGGCCGGATCGTCCAGGTGATTCTGTCCACCGGCGGATTGGTCGGCATTGGCGATACGCTGACGGCAGTTCCACCGGGAGCGTTGCACCACGATGTCACGAACAAAGTCCTTCATCTGGATGCCAGCAAAGAGAAGCTGAAGGCCGCGCCTAAATTCGAGATGGCGAAGTGGGCTGAATGCTGCGACTCCAATCATCTGTGCGAAGTCTATCGCCATTACGGCGAAGAACCCGCGTTCAAGTTCATCCACAAAGGAGATGCGCCCGACACGGTTTCAACCCGTAAAGCGGATGGGACATGGGACAAGGATCGCATCTCGAGTGAGAGCCAATCCATGATTCCGGTATCGCGCCTCAGCCATGTCCAGAGGGCCAGCAAGATCATGGGCACGCCGGTCAAGAACCTGCAGGATGAAAAGTTGGGCAAGGTGGAAAACATCCTGTTGGATTTGCCATCGGGCCGGATCGTGGCGGTCGTCGTTTCCTCCGGGGGATTCCTCGGATTGGGCGACGAACTCAGCGCCATTCCTCCGACCGCGCTTCGATTCAATGCGGATCGGGACACGCTCCAGCTTGACGCTTCGAAGGAAACGTTGAGCAATGCGCCGCACTTCAAGGCCAATCAATGGCCTGACTTCGCTCAACCCGAGTATGCGGGCGGAGTTTATCGTGCCTACAAGGTTGAGCCGTACTTCACGACCGACACCGACAATACGAGGCGCAACGTTCGCGACCGCGATGACCGGACACTCACGCCGATCGCTCAAGGCGACAGCAAGGCCGACGTGGACACCGCGGCGCAGATTCGCAAAGAAATCAGCGACGGGAAAAACATGTCCGTGAACGCCAGAAACGTGAAGATCATCACCAACAAGGGCCACGTCACCCTGCGCGGACCGGTCAACACTGCCGAGGAGAAACGTCTTATCGGCGAAATCGCAAATCGGATCGCGCGCTCCGAGAATGTGGACAACCAACTCGAAGTGAAGTGAAGCGCACTCCGTAACTGATTCGACTTCCCTGCGGCTGAGATAACTTGGCCGCAGGAGAAGGCTTTTATCCGCTCAGAAGGCTTACAACAAACAAAAACAAATGAGGAACGATATGGAAAAACAGATACACAAAGATGGTAACGACATAGGCACACTCGCCGCAGACGCGCGCGCGTTGATGGCCGCCACGGCAGACGTGGCCGGAGACAAAGTCGGCGAAGCGCGCAAGCGTCTTGCCGCGGCGCTGGAAAGCGGCAAGGAGCTGTACAGTCGCGTGCGCGATAAGACAATCGAGGGTGCAAAAGCCACCAATGAAGTTGTCCGCGAGCATCCCTACCAGGCGATGGGCATCGCATTTGGAGTGGGTGTGCTGATCGGCGTTCTCGTCAATCGCCGGTACTCTCGCAGCGACCGGGAATGATCCGGGCTATGGAACAGTCCACCGTCAATCTCGCGGAGTTGGCCGCGGCCTCGAAGCGCTTCGCGGTACGGCTCATCACCACCGGCGAAAACCGATTGGAATTATTGATGGTCGAAGTGCAGGAGGAGCGCGAGCGCCTCCTGCACGCCATGCTTCTGGCGCTCGGCGTGGCAGCGCTCGGTCTGCTCGGCGCGATGACGCTCACCGCTCTCATCGTGATCTTGCTCTGGCCGTTCTCGCCTGTTGCAGCGCTCGTGGTACTGACCAGTCTTTACACAGCGTTCGCGATTTATTGGTACCGCCGTCTCACCGTGCTATTGCGCGACTGGAAATCTTTTCCTGCCACGCTCGACCAACTCAGAAAGGATCGTGAATGCCTGGAACGAAACCTCACGTGAGTCCGCTGGAATCGCGGAAGCAATTGCTGGTCGCGGAAAGCGAACTCAACCGCGCGCACTTGATCGAGGACTGGCAGGGGATAACCGATGGCGTTCGGACTTTCGGCGCGCGCTTGAAATCCGTTGGCTCCGTGGCTTCCGCGTCGGCGCTGCTGTTGGCAGGCGCATCGGCGTTTCGACGCGAACGCAGGTCATCCAAAGGGACAATGCCTTCATGGCTGCAAGCAGCACTGAAAGGCGCGAAGCTCGCCAGTTCCATCTGGTTGGCCTTCCGCGCGCGGTCTCGATGAATTACTGACGGCGTCTCCGCCCTGCGGTCAAACTCGTCCCTGACGTACAATCCCATGGGGTGAACACCCCATACCAACGCTTTCCTGTCATGGCCTAGTTTGGATCGATGGAGAATGAGATTCACATTCGCTCAAAACTCACAGGGAGGTACTTGAATCCCGGCGGAAGCCGGTCGGCGCTCCGGGCTGACGCTCGGAGCTTCCTGGCCGCCACCGAAGCCAAAGACTGGTGTGTCCAGGCACGTCTGGTAAATGTCGAGATTATCGTCGTCCGTGACGCGCTCATCTGCATGAGAATTCCCGTGAGTGAAGGCTGAATCACAGTTGTAAGTCCGCCACCCTTGATTCGATGAAAAGATTCTTTTCCGCATTGCTCCTTCGGATGGAAAACCTCCGGAATCTTGCCCGTTCCAAAACTGCAATTGCCCGGCGCGCCGTGTTAAGAACCGAAGCTCGCGAGCGGGAAGCCAAGGAAGCCGAGCGCCTCGATCGTCTGCGAAATCCACATGACTATCGCGGGAGATAAAGATGATTGGGGGCCGCCGCCAATGAGAGGAGAGCCCAATCCGTCAATAAACTCAGTTTAACTGCTCGCGTGCCGCAGCACGAGACCGATACTCATCCATGCGAAAACTTTACGTTCACAAGACCACGGCAGGAGCGTTCTACATTGCCGAGCAGGATGGGCGATTCCATCCCTTATTTCGAAACGAGAGCCTCGGCAGTTACGCCACCTCTCAGCAGGCAGTGGATGATTTGACCGGCGGCCATCCTCTCAACCCGATCGAAGGCCTCGATACCGCCTCCCTTGGGATTCCTAATCTCGTGCAGGGATGGGCGCGACTGGTTTATTGAGCCTGGCTCGCGCTACTGGTTTCTCATACGCAACTGAGCGTCGAGGTCCGCAACCGCGGACTGGAGCAACGGATCGGTACCGTTCCCTCCGTCGGCCGCGATGTAATCCTCACCGGAAATGTCGAACGAGGCGTAAAAGTTGCCGCGGTCATATCGCATATTCCTGGTCCGCTGGCCAAAAATCCGGATCGTTCCTGGCAGGATCATTCTGAACGCACAGGTCCCGTTCTGTGGCAGGACCCTGAATGTCATTTCTGGAAAAAGCGCTTTGAGCCGTTCTCGAATCTGGTCGCACGCGAACTGCCCGTTCTCTGGAGAGTGATCACTCATGCTTCATCGAACGCCACGGACAAGCTGGCGAGATTTCATTGCGGAGACGCCGAAATGCGAAGATCAGATCTGGCCAGTCTTCGTATAGACGCCGAGTTGAGTGAGCCAGATGCCGCCCGTTTTTTCCGCGCGCTTGATGAGTTTCTTTTTCATCAGCTCCGTGATCTGTTCTTCCGAGATGTGTGGCGTGGTGGCGACCACTTGAAGGTCGCACAGGCAATCGTGTATTTCTGCTCTAGTCATGATTCACTTTGCTCGATCCGCGGAGTGGAAACGAGTGAGAACTAGTGGGGTGTTCACCCCATAGCGGGGACTGGTTCCTTTGAGGAATGCCTTGTGAAACCACTGCCGAGCCGTTTTCGCCGGCCTTCACGTCAAGCCTGTCGCGAAGCGAGACCATTCTCTGCGCGGCCACGTCCCACACCTTCAGTCGCAAACACCGCCAAATCTCCGCGGGGTGCAGCGACGTGGTCCTGGCGGCTTGCAATTCAGGCAGCGCCTTCATCACCTCGGGCAGCCGGTAAAAAGGAATGCGCGCGTTCAAATGGTGCACGTGATGGTAGCCGATATTGGCCGTCACCCACGCCATGAACCGATTCATCTTCATGTAACTCGATGAGGTCAAAGCGGCCTTCTCGTAAGTCCAGCCTGCGTTGTCGCTGAAAGTGACGGTCGGGAAGTTGTGCTGGGCGTAAAACAAATAGCAGCCAATCGCAGTGGCGATGAAGTAGGGCACCAGGATCGCGAGCACCAATGCTTGTGCACCGAGGAACACGGCCACCAACGTGGCGAGCACCACATGCAACACGAACGCGATCAGCGAATCGTAGTGCTCGCGCGGATTGTTGAAAAAGGGATACACGCACATCCCGAAGAGGAAGATGAACACGTAGCCGAACAGGATCGTGAGCGGATGGCGCATGAACAAGTATTTGAAGCGCCTTCCGCCCGAGATTCTCTCGAACTGTTCCCTTGTCATGATTGGGAAGGAGCCAATGTGCGCGCCGCGCAGCTTGGAGTTGTGATGGTGATGATGGTTGTGCGAACTGCGCCAGATGCTGCTGGGGCTCAAGATGAAGAGGCCGAAAATCCGCATGAGCACTTCCGCCAGGCGTGAGCGCGGCAGAATCGCGTGATGCTGCTGATCGTGGTAAATGACGAACATCCGCACCAGCAATAGCCCGGCGGCGATGCTGCACACGACCTTGGCCGCCCAATGGAAATTGATGAAGGTCCCGGTGAGCGCCGCCGCGAGGAGAAATGCCGTGGACACCACGTGCCACCAGCTCTTGATCGTTGAATCGACGGCGAAGGGCCGGGTCGCCAGCAATAATTCTTTTCCCGCTCGTACGCGCATCAGAAATGGGAACAATGCGCCTTGAGCGCGGAACAGTCCCGCTCGAACTCGAAATATTCTCTTTCCGCAAAATGGCGGATATGGATGAGCCTCATCACAACCCCGTAATAAAGCAGAACTCGCGTGCGCCCGGTATGGGGTGTTCACCCCATAGCACACGCCAACTGGTTGGCGAAGCCGTCCCGATCATTCCTCGCTCTGGCTTAACCGGGCAATAACATTGAAGTCTTCCAGCGTCGTCGTGTCGCCTTTGATTTCACCGCCGGCGGCAATTTGTTTGAGAAGCCGGCGCATGATTTTTCCCGATCGGGTTTTGGGCAATGCTTCTGCGAACCGGATGTCATCGGGCTTGGCCACGGGGCCGATTTCCTTTCCGACGTGCTGGCGAAGTTCTTCGCGGAGTTCGGGCGCGGGATTGATTCCTGATTTCAACGTGACGAACGCGACGAGCGCCTGGCCTTTCAAGTCGTCAGGACGACCGACCACCGCAGCCTCCGCGACTTTCTGGTTGCTCACGAGCGCGCTCTCGACTTCCGCCGTGCCAATACGATGGCCCGCGACGTTGAGCACGTCATCGATGCGGCCCACGATCCAGAAATATCCATCCTCGTCCTGCCGGCAGCCGTCGCCGGTGAAATAACTGCCTTTCACTTCGCTCCAATAAACTTCCTTGAACCGCTTCTTGTCGCCCCAGATGCCCCGCAGCATCGACGGCCACGGTTTGCGGATGACGAGTTTGCCGCCCGTGTTGCGTGGTACGGCGTTGCCCTTGTCATCCACCACTTCGGGGAACACACCGAAGAACGGCAGAGTGCCGGAGCCGGGCTTCGTTGGCGTCGCGCCCGGCAGCGGCGTGATCATGATGCCGCCGGTTTCCGTCTGCCACCACGTATCCACAATGGGGCAACGTTTGCCGCCGATGAATTCGTGATACCAAATCCACGCTTCGGGATTGATCGGCTCCCCTACCGTTCCGAGCAGGCGCAGCGATTTCAAATCATGTTTCAGCGGCCAGTCGATGCCCCATTTCATGAAGGCGCGAATCGCCGTCGGCGCAGTGTAGAGGATCGTCACGCCATACTTCGCGATGATACGCCAGAAGCGATCCGGCTCCGGCCAGTTCGGCGCGCCCTCATACATCAGGCTCGTCGCGCCATTCGCGAGCGGCCCATAGACGACATAGCTGTGCCCCGTGACCCAGCCGACGTCCGCCGTGCACCAGTAAACGTCTGTGTCCTGAATATCGAAGACGTACTTCGTGGTGAGCTTCGCCCCAAGCAAATAGCCACCCGTGGTGTGAAGAATTCCTTTGGGTTTTCCAGTTGAGCCACTCGTGTAGAGAATGAAGAGTGGCGCTTCGCTGTCCATTTTCTCCGCCGGACAATCCGCATCCACGGATTCAAGTTCCTGGTGCCACCAGACGTCCCGCCCTTCGGTGAAGTTGACTTCGTTGTTCGCGCGTCGCAGCACAACGACCTTTTGAATTGTCTTCGCGAGATGACGGCCCTCGGCATCTTTCAACACGAGCGCGTCATCGACATTTTTCTTGAGCGGAACGACTGCGCCGCGACGGAATCCGCCGTCCGCCGTAATCACCATCTTCGCCTGACAATCGAAAATGCGATCGGCGACCGATTGTGCGCTGAATCCGCCGAACACGACCGAGTGCACTGCGCCGATGCGCGTGCAGGCCAGCATCGCAATCGCGGCTTCCGGGACCATCGGCAGATAAATGATGATGCGATCGCCGCGCCGGATGCCGTTGCGCTTGAGCACGTTGGCGAAGCGGCACACCTCGCGGTGCAGTTGCCTGTAAGTGAGAACCCGCTCTTCGCCCGGTTTGCCGTCCGTGGCCGGTTCGCCTTCCCAAATGAGCGCGGCTTTGTTCGCGGTCGGCGTGCCCAGCCATTTGTCGAGGCAGTTGTAACTGACGTTGAGCTTGCCACCGACAAACCATTGCGCATTCGGCACTTTCCATTTCAGCACCTGCTTCCACGGCTTGAACCAGACGAGTTCATTCTTCGCCTGACGCGCCCAGAATCTCTCCGGCGAACGAATCGATTCCATGTAGAGGTCGCGATACTGCGACAGCGAGCGGATGCGGGCGCGTTTGGAAAATTCTTTTGACGGCGCAAACACCCGCTTCTCGTTCGAGAGCGAGGTGATGTTCATCGCGTTCTTATCCGGCATAGGGCCGGGAGTCTAGGAACCGCGCCGCGACCGTCAACGCCGATTGCAGTTGGCGCCATTGCAGCCCGCAAAGAGAAGAGCCGGAGAGTTGGACTCTCCGGCTCCGAGTGGTGAGAACATTGCCGCCGCCACCCGGCGGACGGTCACTTCCAACAAGACGGGTTCTGAGGAACCGCTGCCTCGTTCGCCTTGTTGCGCGCCGTTCTCTGCGCGTGCAGCAGCGGGAATGTGGTTGGGATTTGCCGCAATGAAGCCCAAAACAACGGAAGACGGACCAGGAAGACAGAAAAACCGGCCTGTGCTCCTCCCACAAGCCGTCCATCGCGGACAGTGACCAAACAATTCCCCATAATATAAATACGTTTGAAGCAGGCCCGATCTATCAAAAATCTGAAAAAATCTTTTGGAGGGCCGGCAGAGCGAACGTGCAACCGTTCCCGGCAATGGCTCAGTGCGGCGGTCATCAACACAAACGCGACGAATGCCCAACGAACTTGCCGCGTCAGAGTGGATTGAAAGATTGAAGGATTCTCGAATGAAAACATGTTTCCACACGCCGGGCGCTCTCGTCGTTTTGCTCACAAGTCTCAGCATTGGGCTGGCTGCGCCAAAGGTCTCGCTGGTTCGCACTCCGGACAATGGTATTCAGCCGCAGGCCGCGGTGGACCGCGAGGGCATGGTCCATTTGATCTATTACAAAGGCGACGCGGGCGGTGGCGATGTTTTCTACGTCCGTCAACCAGCCACAGGCGAGGATTTCTCCAAACCGATTCGTGTCAACAGCCGATCGGGAAGTGCCATCGCGGCGGGGACGATTCGTGGCGCACAACTGGCCATCGGAAAGAACGGACGCGTCCACGTCGTTTGGAACGGCGGCAAAGGCGCGAGCAAAGTGAATGTCGGCGGCAAAGATGAAACGCCATTGCTCTACACGCGCTTGAACGATGCGGGCACGGCGTTCGAACCTGAACGCAACGTCATCACTTACGCCGCGGGACTCGACGGCGGAAGCTCCGTCGCCGCGGACGCGCAAGGCAACGTGTACGTGGCATGGCACGGGAGTGCTCCAGACAATGCAGACAAAGAAGCTGGCCGTGCCGTGTTCGTCTCGCGCTCGATGGACGATGGCAAAACATTCCAACGTGAAAAGTCCGTTGCTCCAAAGAAAACCGGCGCGTGTGGTTGCTGCGGGATGCGCGCCTTCGCGGACAGCCAGGGCGCCGTTTACATTCTCTACCGTGCCGCCACGGACATGACGGAACGAGGCCAGACTCTTTTGATCTCGCGAAAGCCCGGCGCTGAATTCGAGGTCGCCTATTCTCATCCGTGGAAAGCCACGACGTGCCCGATGAGCAGCACCACGCTGACGGAAGGAAAGAGCGGAGTGCTCGCTGCCTGGGAAACAGGCAATCAAGTTTATTGCTCTACCATTGATCCGAAGACCATGCGGGTTTCACAGCCGTTTGCTCCGCTGGCCGGACTGAAACGCAAACATCCCGTCGCGGTCGCCAATGCAGATGGTGAAACGCTCTTCGTGTGGACCGAAGGCACGGCTTGGGCCAAAGGCGGCTCGGTCGCGTGGCAAATCTTCGACAAAGACGGAAATGCGACCGCCGAAAAAGGCCGCACGCCCGGCGTCCCGGTGTGGAGCCTGCCCACGGCGTTTTCAAAGGGCGACGGCACCTTTGTCGTGGTTTATTGAAGCGGGACTCGCGCAATGGCAACCAACCGGAAATGCAAACGCCGCTCAAGGCAATTGCCGGTTGTGCCGAAACGGCTTATCAAGTATTTGTTTTCTCGTGAAGCGACTGTTGCAAGTCTTTGGAGTTCTTCTCGCGCTGGCGTGGGTGCCCGTCACCTCGCACTGCGCATGGGAAAATCTTCCCGGCTTCCAGTTCTTCCAATGCGCAACTGACGCGGAGCAGGATTCGGATTGCGAGAGCGACGCCTGCGTCCAGGTGGAAAGTGCTTCCTACAAGGTGTCCGAGACGCAAACGACAGTCCCCGTCCCGCCACTGACGGTTTTGTTTCAAGTTTCTCTTCTCGAAATGCTGCCGGCACAACAGCCATTGCCGGTCACAGCGTCGCCGCCTGAAATACCATTGGGCTGGCAATTCTCTTTCCGCACCGCGCTGCCGCCGCGCGCGCCTTCTTTCGTTTCGTAAGCCGTCCTCGCGCTGAGGACTTCCGGTGTTCGCAGGCGTCATCGCACGCCTGTCGTGTTCCCTGATGTATCGGTCGGTTGATGTGTCCGTATGTGCTTATGAAACGACAGTTTTGTCTGACAATTCTTTTCGGTGCCGCGCTGCTGCCGGCAGATTGCGCCCGCGGGGCGGAATCATTCGGGGCCACGAATGCGCCAGCCTCTGATCCTGTCTTGCTCCACGCGCTGATTGCCGAAGCGCTGGAGAAGAATCCCGAGCTCAAATTTTACGAGGCGGAAATCGCGGCGGCGCGCGCTCAGGCAAAAAACTCCGGCAGGTTCGCTGCACCAGAAGTGGAAGCCAGCGTTGGCCAAAAGAGCGCACGCGATGACGCGAACCGATTTCGCGGCGAAGGCGCGGCGTGGAGCGTGGCGCTGAAGCAACCCATTGAATGGCCGGGCCGGCTCGGCTTGCGCAAGGCCATCGCCAATCGCGACGTGGCGCTGGCGGAACTCGGGCTGGCGCGATTTCGCTCCGCGCTCGCCGCCAAAGTCCGCGCTGCCGCGCATGATCTCGCCGTGGCGCAACAGCGCGTAGCCGCCAGCCGCGCCGTGGCCGAGCGCCTGCGCGAATTGCGCGAAACTCTTGTGGCCCGTGATCCGGCGGGCCTCACGCCGCTGTTGGAAACGCGCGTCATCGAAGCCTCTGAAATCAAAGCCGAACACACCGCGGCCGAAGCCGAGCACGATGTCGAGCATCTCGCGATCGAGTTGAATTATCTGCGCGGTCAATCTCCCACCATACCGCTGCGCGTCGCCGAAACACCCTTGCAGTTTGGCGCCGGCCCGACCCTGGCCGATCTCTATGCTGCCGCCGCGACGAACAATTTCGAGTTGCGCCTGCGCGTGGCTGAATTGGAGCAGCAAGGTTTCAAGGTTTCTCTCGCCCGCAACGAGCGTTTCCCCGCATTCAGCATCGGTCCCATGATTAGCGAAGAACGCGCCAACGACCGCGAGCGCATCATAGGCGTCGGCATTTCCCTCCCGCTCCCATTGTGGCAGAACAATCGCGCGAAGGTGGACGTGGCGGAAGCGCGGCGAGCGCAAGCCGAGGCGGTTCTGGAATCCTCCCGACGCCAGGTCGAGCGCGACGTGGCGGACTACGCGCACAAATACGAGCACGCACTCGGCGTGCTGGCGAAGTCGCGGCCCGATGCCATCCAGCATTTTCGCGAAGCCGCTGAGTTGGCGGACCGTCATTATCGCCTCGGCGCCGTGCCGGTCAGCACCTATGTCGAGCTGCAGCGCCAATACGTCGAAGCGGTGGAAGCGCTGCTCGACGCGCGCAAGGAGGCGCTCGCCGCAGCGCATCAACTGGAGTTCCTCTCCGGCCTGCCGCTGCCGCTGGTGAGTGCAACGAAGGAGGCGAAGCCATGAAATTGGATCGCTGTTTCATCTGGCTTGCGGTTCTCACTGCCGCGGCGATTTGGACTGGATGCGGAGATCATCGTCACGCCGGCGCTGACAACGATGAGCACTCAGTGAACGGCGCGGCTACAACCGACCACGGCTTCAAGAAAGATCGCGGCGTCTTCGTTTCAGAAGAAACGCGGCGCACGATTGGGTTGGAACTGGCCGAGCCGATTGAGAAACCGATTTCGCGGCGAATCGAAGCCGTGGCGCGGATTTACGCGCCGGGAAAAGCGACGGCATTGTTGGATTCAGAAAACGCCGCCGCGTTGACCGCCGGCCAGCGGGTGGAACTCACGATGGCGAACAACCTCACCGTGACGGGCACACTCGCGCGCATCGATCGCCAGCTTGAGCGCTCTCTGGCGCAGGCGGAAGCGCTGGTCGAATTCAAACCAGACGAGTCGTTGAAACCGGGGAACACCGTTCGCGCCGCATTTCCGTTGAAGGGAGAAAACGGTGTTGCCGTTCCGCGGAACAGTCTGCTGCACACGGGCGAGGGTGCGTTTGTGTTCGTCGTGAACGGCGATCACTTGCAGCGCACGCGAGTGCAAACCAGGGGTGAAGAAAACGGCTGGGTGCAAATCACCGATGGACTGCTCGCGGGTGATGTGATCGCGACGAACGGCGTTCAAGGACTGTGGTGCATTGAACTTCAGGCGACCAAGGGCGGCGCGGCGTGCTGCCCAGTGCCTTCCAAAAAATGAGCGCGAGTCACTTCTCACTCCCTGCCAACGAACCTGAAGGTAGGGCGAGCATTCACCGGCCATGATCAACCGCATCATTGAATTCGCGTTGCGCCAGCGCGTGTTCGTGTTGATCGGCGCGGTCGCGCTGATCGCGGCGGGTGTGTGGTCGGCAACGAAATTGCCCATCGATGCAGTGCCGGACATCACGAACGTGCAAGTTCAGATCAACACGGTCGTGCCCGCGCTATCGCCGGAAGAAGTGGAGCGGCAAGTGACATTTCCCATCGAGACTGAGATGGCTGGGTTGCAGGGTTTGGAGGAAATCCGCTCGCTCTCGAAGTTTGGGCTGTCGCAGGTCACGATGGTGTTTAGCGAAGACACGGACATTTATCGCGCGCGGCAACTTGTCTCGGAGCGATTGCTGAACGTGAGCGGCGAATTGCCGGCCGGCACGCAGCCGCGGCTCGCGCCGATTTCCACTGGTCTCGGCGAGGTTTATTTCTACACCGTCGATTACCAGCCTGACGCGACGAACAAGCCGGCTTCGCGTTATGAGCAATTGCTGGAATTGAGAACGATCCAGGATTGGATGGTGCGGCCTGCGATGCGCAGTGTGCCGGGCGTGGCTGATGTCGAGACGTTTGGCGGCTACGAAAAACAGATCGTTGTTCAGCCGGACCCGCAAAAGCTTTTCAGTGCCGGACTTTCGTTCGAGGAGTTGGCGCAAGTGCTCCGCGAGAACATGCAAAACGTCGGCGGCGGCTTGGTCAATAAAGGCGGCGAGCAAATCAGCGTGCGCACGGTCGGGCGCGTGCAAAGTCTCGAAGAGATCGCAGAGTTGCCGATCAAGTTCGGTGCCGGCGTGCAGCCGCTGCTGGTGAAAGACGTGGCCGAGGTGAAGATCGGTTCCGGCTTTCGCGCGGGAGCGGCGACCGCGAATGGAGAGGAAGCAATCCTCGCTTATGCGTTGATGCTCACGGGCGAGAACAGCCGTGTGGTGGCGCAACGCGCTCACGCAAAGTTGCAGGAACTGCAATCGAAGATGCCCCCCGGAATTCAACTCCAGTCGGTTTACAATCGAAGCGATCTTGTGAATCGCACCATCACCACGGTACGCAACAACCTTTTTGAAGGCGCGGTGCTCGTCATCGCCGTCTTGTTTGCCCTGCTCGGCAATTGGCGCGCGGCGCTCATCGTCGCATCGGCCATTCCGCTTTCGATGCTGTTTGCCGTCACCGGAATGGTGCGCGCCGGCGTGTCGGGAAATCTGATGAGCCTGGGTGCAATCGACTTCGGGCTGATTGTCGATGGCGCGGTCGTCATCGCGGAGAATGCCGTGAGGATGGTCGGCCAGCGGCAGCAACAGCTTCGCCGCCTGCTCACCGGGGAAGAACGGCGCACGACGATTCTGGAGTCGTGCCGGCAGGTCGGGCAGCCGATGGTGTTTGGCGTCGCGATCATCACCATCGTCTATGTCCCGATTCTCGCGCTGACCGGGACGGAAGGAAAAATGTTCAAGCCGATGGCGTTCACCGTGATCTTTGCGCTGCTCGGTTCGCTACTGCTCGCGCTCACGCTCATCCCGGTTCTCTGCTCCTGGTTTCTTTCGCGCGGGGTGGCTGAGGAAGACAACCGTGTCATGCGCTGGGTGAAACGAATCTACGAACCGGTGCTCCGCTGGGGACTCGCGCATCGCGGCCCGCTGGTGTTGATTTCCGTCCTGCTGTTTGCGGGCGCTGTTTTCATCTTCTCGCGCCTGGGCGCGGAATTCGTTCCGCAGCTCGACGAAGGTTCGGTAATCATTCAAATGGTGCGGCCCACGAGCATCAGCCTGGATGAGTCGCTGGCGATGCAGATCAGGGCCGAGAAAGTAATCCGGCAGGAGTTCCCGGAAATCTCAGGCGTCTTCTCGCGCATTGGCACGCCGGAGATCGGCACCGATCCGATGGGAGCGAATCTCTCCGACACTTTCGTGTTCTTCGCGCCAGAGAAGCGATGGCGCAAAGTCAATGGGCGAACGATGACCAAGGACGAGTTAATCGATACGATTACGAAGACGCTGCGCGCGCGCGTTCCCGGCCAGGATTATCTCTTCACGCAGCCCATCGAAATGCGCTTTAACGAAATGATGGAAGGCGCGCGCTCTGACATTGCCGTGAAAATTTACGGTGAGGAATTCTCGGTCTTGCAACGGATCGCCGGGGAAGCAAACGCAATTCTGGAGAACATTCCGGGCACGGCTGAGATCGAATTGGATAGTGACAACTTGGGCTTCGCGCCCGTGCTGGACATTCGGCCTAATCGCGAGGCGATGCGGCGCTACAATCTGCACGCGGAGGAAATCAATCAAACGGTCGCCGCGGCCCTCGGTGGACTGCCCGTGGGCAACTTCATCGAAGGCAATCGCCGCTTCGAAATCGTGGTGCGCATGTCGGAAGAAAATCGCGGCCGCCTGGATGAGATCAGCCGCCTGCCGGTGCGTGCCGGGGGCAGCGGATTGATTCCGCTCGGCAAAGTCACGACCAACTCGATCCGCGATCAGGTGAACATGATCGAACGCGAAGGAGGCCAGCGGCGCGTGGGCATCGAAGTGAACCTGCGCGGGCGTGACATCCAGAGTTGGGTGAACGAAGCGAAGGAGAAGCTGAAGGCCATCGACGTTCCGCAGGGTTACTACATCGAGTTCGGTGGCCAGTTCAAGCAACTGCTTCAGGCGCGTGAGCGACTGATGTACATCGTGCCCGTTGCGCTGTTGCTCATCTTCATGCTGATCTTCGCCGCGTTCGGGAGCGCAAGCCAAGCGGTACTCGTGATGATTTGCGTGCCGCTCGCCGTGACTGGCGGCGTGGTTGCGCTTTGGTTGCGCGACATGCCTTTCAGTATTTCGGCAGCGATCGGATTCATTGCGCTGAGCGGGATCGCTGTGCTGAACGGGATCATGCTGATCAGTTTCATCAATCAACTGCGCGCCGAAGGCCGGCCTTTGCACGATGCCGTTCGGGAGGGTTCGCTGACTCGCTTGCGCCCGAAGCTCATGACCGCACTCGTCGCAAGCCTGGGCTTCGTTCCGATGGCCATTGCGACTGGCGCGGGCGCGGAAGTGCAACGGCCACTCGCCACCGTCGTCATTGGCGGCATCATCAGCTCCACTTTTCTCACGCTCGTCTTGCTCCCAGCGCTTTACGAATGGGTTGAGAAAAGAAGAGACAGAACAGACACGAACGTTGTTCCCGGTCCTCTCGAAACATCAAACAAACTGGAACCATGAAGACATCACTACTCACACTGGCCGGCGTTCTTTGCGCCGGGTTACTCACCGTCAATGCGGCCGAGAAAATCCAGGCTGGTCCCAAAGGCGGACGCATCCTGGAGAAAACCATGCCCAAAGCGGAATTCTTCGTGGAGAAAGACCGCACCGTGACGATCGCGTTTTACGACGAAAAATTGCAAATCGTGCCCGTTGGCAATCAGGTCGTCACCGTGATCGCGAACGCGAAGAGCGGGAAGACTACGCTCGCGCTGGCGCGGAAGGACGGTCGCCTCGTTTCTCAAACGCCGCTGCCCGAAGGCGAGGGTTACGATATCGTCGTGATGATCAAAGCCCGAGAGGACACGAAATCGCAAAACTTTCGTTTCAAGCTGGACACCAGCACCTGCGGCGGCTGCAAGCGCGCCGAGTACGCCTGCACTTGCGGCGAGTGAGACGTTCGCGGGCGCGGAAGCCTGGAGTTATTTCAGCTTGCTCGATTGCGGCGCGTCGCAAATCGTGGGCGCACTCAAAGCGCCGTGAGCGAAACTTCCATCGTTGAACTTCGAGGCGTGGCGGTTGGTTACGATCGCCACGCTGTTTTATCAGGGGTCGATCTCTCCATCACGCGCGGCACTTTCACCGGGTTGCTCGGCGCGAATGGCTCGGGCAAAACGACGCTGCTCAAAGCCATTGCCGGGATTCTCCAGCCGCTCGCGGGCAAGATCACTTTTCATCCACCCGCGACGCTCGGCTATGTGCCGCAACGCGATCAGCTTGATCCGGTTTACATTTTCTCCGCGTTTGAGGTCGCGCTCATGGGAGTTTGCGGGCGAGTCGGTCCGGCGCGGCGGATCGGCCGCAGCGAACGCGAGCAGGTTCATCAATGTTTGGAACAGACGGGCGCGGACAGCTTCGCGCGCAAACGGTTCGCTGAACTTTCCGGCGGGCAAAGGCAGCGCGTGTTGATCGCCCGCGCGCTCGCCGCCGAAGCGGATTTTCTTTTGCTTGATGAGCCAACCGCGGGCATCGATGCCGCGACCACGCGATCGATCATGGAGTTGCTCCTGCGCTTGAATCGGGAACGGCATCTTACCGTGCTCATGGTGAATCACGATCTCGCCGCCATGCGGCAGTATGCGGGTCACATCGTCTGGGTTCGCGACGGCCGACTTGTCGAAGGACCGGTGAATGAAATGTTGCGGCAGGACAGGATTGCCGAGTTGCTTCACTTGCAATTTTCCTGACATGGAAATCATCCGCGAAGTGCTCAGTCCGGATTTTCTGTTGCGAAACTCCATCTATGTCAGCCTGCTCATCGGCCTCGTCTGTCCGCTCGTTGGAACTTATCTCGTGCTGCGCCGGCTGATCTTCATGGGTGTGGCGCTGCCGCAGATTTCGTCGTGCGGCATCGCGTTCGCGTTCGCGCTGCACGCCTGGCACGTCGTTCCACACCTCGAAGACCGCAGTGAAAACACGCTGGCCTTTGGTGGTTCGCTGATCTTCACGCTTGCAGCTTTGTTGATCCTGACGGTGTTGCAGCGGCGCTTCAGCGGATTGGCCGAGGCGCGCATCGGCACGGCTTACGTGCTCGCGGGCGCGTGGAGCATTCTGCTGCTCGTCAAAAATCCTTATGGCGAACACGGACTGCTCGACCGTTTGCGCGGAGAAATCATCGCCGTCTCAGACACTGATCTCGCAATGACGGCGGCGGCCTTTGGCATCGTGGCGGTCTTGCTGATCCTTTTTCGGAAAGAGTTCCTGCTGGTTTCGTTCGATCCCGAAATGGCGCTCACTCTCCGCAAGAACGTGGTCGCCTGGGACAGCCTGCTCTTTCTGCTGATTGGCCTTACTGTTTCGATGTCTGTGTTGAGCGTCGGCCCGCTCGTCACGTTTGGATTTCTCCTTATTCCTCCGCTCATCGCCCGCGCGCTCGCGCGCAGCATGGTCCAATTCGCCGTCATCGGCTGCATCGTGGGCGTCATCTCGGCGTTCGCCGGCTTTTGCCTCGCATATCACTGGGATGTTCCCGTCGGCCCCACTGACGTCGCACTGCTCGGTGTCATTTATTTGCTCGTGGCCGGCACGCAATCGCTCTGGCGGCTGAGCCAGCGACGTGCGGTGCCGCATGCCTGACGGACAGCCGCCCGCACATCTTTCGCAGGCACGCCGTTTGACACTGAATTTTCCCGCTGTTAGTTTCGCTGCGTGAGTATGAGCACTGAAACGCAAACCGAACCCTCAGCCGTGACGCTGACTGAAAGCGCGGCCAGGCAAATCAAAGAGATGCTGACCAATCCCGAGAACGCGGGAAAGAACCTGCGCGTTTATGTCGAAGGCGGCGGCTGCTCCGGCCTGCAATACGGCATGGTGTTCGACGAAAAGCGCCCGGATGACGTGAGCACGGATTTCCACGGCGTGAGCGTGCTCGTCGATCCGTTCAGCGCGAATTATCTCCGCGGGTCCGTAGTGGATTTCTCGGATGCGCTTACCGGGGGAGGTTTTAAAATTTCCAATCCAAATGCTCGACAAAGCTGCGGCTGTGGGAAAAGCTTTGAAGCGTAAGCAGTAGCTAGCTGCAACGCTGAAAAATGCCGTTCCGTGTG
>JGI10216J12902_111081240_pt1 | contig 18773 bp, 8 predicted proteins | sample KanNatreferecore_FD_12902 | JGI IMG/M metagenome (IMG submission 12902)
TCGAAGCTGTAGGCGTCCTTCATGATGAACTCCTTGGCGCGCATCAGGCCAAAACGCGGCCGGATTTCATCCCGGAATTTCACCTGAATCTGGTAAAAATTTCTGGGGAGCTGCCGGTACGAATTGATTTCGGCAGCGACGAGGGTGGTGATGACTTCCTCGTGGGTCGGTCCGAGGACCCATTCCTTTTTCGCGCGGTCGCGAACCTTGTAGAGCACATCCGCGGCGGTTTCGTAACGGCCGCTTTGCTGCCAGATGTCCGACGGTTGGAGCGCGGGCATCAACACTTCGAGGGCGCCGGCACGGTCCATTTCCTGGCGGACAATCCCTTCGATTTTGCGGAGCGCCCGCAATCCCAGCGGCAGGAAGGTGTACAGACCGCCCGTGAGTTTGCGGACGAGACCGGCGCGGAGGAGCAGCTTGTGCGACGCGATCTCGGCGTCTGCCGGTGTCTCTTTGAGAGTGGGAATGAAAGTCCGGGTCCAGCGCATGGAATTTTACGATTTACGGTTTACAGACTTACGAAAGCCGCCAAGGTGCGAATCGCGGCCTGCCTCGTCAATCGTAAATCGTAATTCGCAGATCTACTTCACGGTGTTGACCAGCGGCGCGAGTCCCTGGATGCGCACCTCGAGGCGGTCGCCGGATTCGATCAGCCCGACTCCGCTGGGCGTGCCGGTGAGAATGACGTCGCCCGGCAACAGAGTCATGTTGGTCGAAATGAAACTGACGAGCTGATAGGTATTGAAGATGAGCTGGCTCGTGTTGGAGTTCTGGCGGAGCTGGCCGTTTTGAAAAAGCTGGATCGTCAGGTCATGCGGATCGATCTTGGTTTCCACGTAAGGTCCCAGCGGGGTGAAGGTATCGAACGACTTGCAGCGCGCCCACTGGCTTTCCGAGTTTTGAATGGTGCGATCGCTGATGTCCTGCGCGGCGGTGTAGCCGAAGATATAGCGGGCCGCGGCCGCGGGCGTCACATTGCGAATGCGCCGCCCGACGACAATCGCCAGCTCCGCTTCGAAATCGGTGCGATGATGCGGAAACGGAATCTCGATCTTGCCGCCATCCGGCAGCAGGGACGTTGGCGCCTTCAGCCAAAACAACGGCTCTTTCGGCACCGGCTTGCCCGATTCGCGGGCATGGTCGGCGTAGTTCAGACCCACCGCGATAATCTTCGACGGGGCAACCGGAGTAAGGGTCTTGACTCCTTTGACGGGAACAGGTTTTTTTTCGTACGAAGGGGAACCAAACACATCCCCTTGCAGGCGAAAAAGTTCGCCATCCACGACTTTTGCGTAGAAGATTTCGTCGCCTTTCTGGAATCGCCCGATAGCTGCCATAGGTGCGGTTTTATGTAACAAATCATTAGCGTCAATCGCAAGATGAAAGTCGGACACAGCATGAGTCCCGACGCTTGATACACGCGCGGAAACGCTGTGACAGCCCTGGATTTACGACTGTTAACGCCTTGCGCCGGATGCTGTTAATCAGCCCGATCCCCGTTTCCTGAAACGCCGATGATCCTCCCGGAAGGCATTTGAAACGTTTCTATCGCGCAGATGTCTCAAATTCAGTAGATTTGGTTCACATGGGCAGAGGAAACATTCTATTCGCGGTTCTCTTGTGTGCGCTTCCGCTGTCGGTCCTCCCAGCCTCGCCGCCTGACGGGACCAACGGAATCCACTGGAACATGGCGAACGAGAAGGTCGATGCCCGGATCGAACAGTGGCCCCTGGCCAAGGTGCTCGAAGGCATCGCCACTTCCACCGGCTGGGACGTTTACGTCGAACCCGACAGCCGGCAGACCGTGTCCACGCGTTTTCGGGATCTCGAGCCCGCCGAAGCGCTGCGACGCCTGCTCGGCGAATTGAACTTCGCCCTTCTTCCACAAACCAACGGGCCGTCAAAACTGTTCGTCTATCGAACCACGGTCCAGGGCGCGACCCAGTTTGTTCCTTCCGCAAACCGACCTAAGGCGAAGGCCGAATCGCCCAAGCCGATTTCCAACGAACTGATCGTCACACTCAAACCCGGCGCTAAGCAGAGCATCGAGGAACTGGCAAAGAAACTGGGCGCCAAAGTCGTTGGCCGGATCGACGAACTGAACGCCTACCGGCTGCAATTCGACGACGAAGCGGCGGCGCAGAAGGCCCGCACGCAACTCGGCAGCGACGAAGACGTCGCTTCCGCGGACTACAATTACTCCGTGGCGGCGCCGGGCCAGTTGCAACCCCTGGCAATCAGTTCATCCAGGCCGCCATCGTTCAGACTCAACGCGGCGAATTCCTCCGACAAACTGGTCATTGCGTTGGTCGATACCGCCGTTCAATCGCGCGGCGCGCCGTGGGCGGACTTTCTGTCTTCCGTCTCGCTCGCCGGAGAAGCGAATCTCGATCCCGCTCAATTGAGTCACGGCACCGCCATGATGGAGACGCTCTGGGCCGCGCTCGGCAAAACGCTGGACGACCCGGCCTCGGCCTCGCTCGGCTTCCTGTCGATCGACGTTTATGGCAACAACAGCACCACGACCATGTTCGACGTCGCGCGGGCCATTGTGGAAGCGGTCAACAAAGGGGCCCGGATCGTCAACCTCAGCCTCGGCGGTGATGGCGACTTTCCTTTGCTGCGCGACGTGCTGGCACGGTCGCACGATCAGGGCGTCCTGTTCGTCGCGTCCGCCGGTAACACCCCAGACACCCATCCAACCATGCCCGCCGCCGACCCCAACGTGCTGTCGGTGACGGCCGGCAACCGGAACGGCGCCATCGCTCCCTACGCGAACCGCAGCGACACTGTCGATCTGATTGCTCCGGGAACTTCGATCGTCTTTTTCAACGGGCAGGCCTACCTGGTCACCGGCACCTCAGCCGCGGCAGCGAATGCCACGGGCGCGATCACCGGATTGTCGATTAACAATCACAAGAATCCCAGCGAGGTGAGTTCACAAATCACAGAACTGCCCGGTTTCTCCCCGGTCACGAAACGCTAAACGACCGGCGCGAGGCGTCTCCCTCTCCTCCTCGACCGAGAGGGTTGGGGTGAGGAGTCGAGTTACGCGCTGAATTGCGCCGGGACTTTCGCGTGATCACACTTCCCGGAAATCTACCGACGAGCAAGCTCAACCCCCCGCCTTCCGGGTCAACCGGACTGCAACGTAACGCGTTTCGGGCAGAATGAACTTTTTGACCTCCACCGACACGCTGCCGGCGCCAAATTCCTTCAGGATCATCCGGGCGATGTCGTGCGCCAGCGTCTCGATCAACTTCCAGCTTCGGCCTTCCCCGAATCGAACGAGCCGCCCCGCGACGGCGTTGTAGTCGATCGTTTTTGTCACATCATCCGACGCGGTGGCCGCGGAGAAATCCAGAGACAATTCCGCGGTGATCAGCAACCGTTGCGCGCCGGCCCTCTCCTCGTCGGGCACGCCGACGTGATAAAACACTTCGAGGTCTTTGATGACAATTGTATCCATCCAGAAGGCGAGTGGGGACTATGACCGCCGTTTCCGTCCGTGTCGGACGGCTTCAATCAACACACGGGTGGGGCCGTTCAGCTCCAGGGACCGCGCCTCGTCGAGGGTGGTCCAGCGGAACTCCTGCGCCTCCTCGTTCAGTTGCACTTCCGGTTGACCGGTGCAACGGCAGGTGTAGTTCAACAGCACGAAGTGCGCGTCTCGATAGAACTCCCTGGAATGAATGCAGTCCTGCACGAGCACGAACTCGATGTCGCGGGCGTCGAGATTGGTTTCCTCTTTGATCTCACGCCGCAGGGCCTCGATTGCGGCTTCGCCAGATTTGATCTTGCCACCGGGAATGCCCCAGAGATGCGACCACTTCCGCGTGCGGATCATGAGCACCCGATCCTCTGGATCGAAAATCAGGGCACCCACCGTCACGACCGGCTGAAGGTCGCACTTCCCCGCGAGCCGGCCGTTGGGCGATTTCAGTTCCAGCCGGTTGTGTTCGAGGATTTCCTGAAGCTCACCCAGGTGTTCGACGATCAAATCCGGTTCACTGGCCCGCAATTGCTCCAGCCGATTGTAACCGGTGAGGACCGCGCAGGAATGAATTCCGCCATGGCGCGCCGTCTCGATGTCGTGCTGCATGTCGCCGATGAACATCGTCTCGGCGGCGCTCAATCCGTGCTTCTCCAGGATCTCGAGAATCTTCGTCCGCTTGTCCCACACTTCGATATAGGGATGTTCGAGGAATCGGTCGAATCCGTTCGCCGCCGATTGCGCGGCGAAGTGATCGCGGTGAACGGTGCTCAACAGGAATGTTCGAAGACGGCGTTCACGGCAAAACTGCAGAAACTCGCGGGCATGAGGGATCTCCCGCGTGAGATGCTGTACTTCACGAAAGCTGCCGTGAAACCATTCTTCGAGCTGGGGCAACGCCACGTGCCCCACGTAGCGTTCGTAAAATCGTTTGAACGGCAGGGAAAACTCGGAACGAAACTCGTCGAGCGTCAGCTCCGGAACGCCCGCCTGCCGGAAGACATGATTGGTTGCGCGCCAGACCGCCGGCAGGTCATCCACCAGCGTTCCTGACCAGTCGAGAATGATGTTGCCGATCACACGGTCAGTCTAAAAGGCCACTGTGCTTCTGGCAATCACCGCCGTTTTGGAAATCGCGGCCGGACGCCTTTGTTCCCCGTTATGCCGTGACCTCAACACCGAAATGTGCTAAGACGAGCCGGTGCAAAGGTTCGTTCTCGTCGCGACCGTGGTCGCCCTTTGCCTTGCGCAGACTGGCAGCACTGCCACAGCCCGGGATGGCGGCGCGCCCGGCTCGGGACCAGGATCAAAACCGCGGCAGGCCAATGGAGCCTCTTCGGCGCGTCCGAAATCACCCGCGACTTCCGCGATCGCGGCACGTAAGCCGGAGCAACTCCCCTACGTCGAAGCGACTCCGGCACAGATGGGATTACCCGAAGACCTGTCCGGAAGCTCTTCATATCAAGTGGCGGACAGAGAAGTTCCGGGACGACGCATTCCCGAAGCAACAACGCTTTCTGATCTCGCAGCGCCTGAACTGGCCTCCAGGGCCATCCCGCTGCCGGAAGCCAACACGCTTGCCGATTCCAATTACCGGCGCCGCGTGTTTGGCCGGATTCGCAGCCCGGACGGCAACACCCGTTTTTTTTCACCGCAAACCGTTTTGGTCAGGTTTCACGCGGGTCCACAGGTGGCCGCCCTCCGCGTTGAAGCAATGCGCGAACTCGATTCGGTCGAAACGCTCCGCGCCAGAGCCGATGTGGCATTCGCGGAATTGGATTTTCTGCAGGTTCGTCAATTTACTCCCAATGACACTGCGCTCTCCAACCAGTGGCATCATTCGGTTATTGAGAGCTTTGCCGCCTGGGAGAAAAGTCTCGGCAGCGCGACCATTCGCATTGCGATCGTTGACAGCCCTTTTCAAATGGACCACGCCGACCTGGCGGCGAATGCAGTCGCCGGCTGGAGTGTCGTCAGCAACGCGGCTATCACCGCCAGTCCGGGCATTGCGCATTCAACGGCCGGCGCCGGCATGGCGGCCGCCGTGGTCAACAACGGTCTCGGTGTGGCCGGCACGGCCAATTGCTCCCTGCTACCGATTCACATCAATGGATTCACCTCGGAGATGTACAATGCCGTGGTCTGGGCCGCCGATCACGACGTGCGCGTCGTCAATATCAGTTGGAGCGGCGCCGACAGTCCTTCTCTCAACGAAGCCGGCCTTTATCTGAAGAATCGGGCGCGCGGCCTGCTTGCCATGTCCGGCGTCAACGGCATCGGCTATCTCGCTTATCCTGGCTATCCGCACATTTATTGCGTTTCCATGACCGACGCGGCAGACAACATGCAATCGCGCAACGGCGATCACATCGATTTTTCGGCGCCCGGATTCAATGTCTATTCGACCACCACGGGTTCCGCCTATGCCCCGGCCAATGGAACCAGCTTTGCCACCCCACTGTTTTGCGGGGTCCTCGCGTCGCTGTTAAGCATCAATCCCACCCTGTTCCCTGACGAAGTCGTTGAGATCCTCAAGGTCTCCGCTGAAGATCGCGGTGAACCAGGTTGGGACCGGTATTTCGGTTGGGGCCGAATCCAATTCGGCCGGGCCGCGGCGGCCGCGCAATCCACGCGGCCGGACATTCGGCAGGTTGTCTGGACAAACAGCGAAGCGGTGGTCACTGCCAATTACCGGGCAGGGGTGGAACACTCCCTATGGAAATCAACACAGCTGCCTTCTCCGGGCTGGTTTCATGTCACGGACGCCAGCGCGGTCACCAACGGCAATGTCATTGTGTTGACCGATCCAAATGCCGCCGGCACGAGTGCCTATTACCAGGTACGCGCCGCAGTCGAAGCATCTCCGCCTCCCTGATTCAATTCTGCGGACCCACGCCGGCCGTGAGTCACGGTTTGACGATCCGGTAGATGATGAGTGAATTCGTAGGATTCAGTCCGCTCACAAAGCGGAAGGCGTTCGTCAAAGTATAATCCAATTGCGGATGCCAGGTGACGACACCCGAAAGATTCGTCGTGTGTTGCAACTGATAAGAGGCGCCGGCCTGTCCATAGAGAACAAGCGAACCTTCGCCGCCGGCCAGGAAGGCGTCGAGCAACGGCGGATTGGCCGTGAACTCATACGCACGAAAGAAAGCTCCTCCGGAAGGGATACCACCTGGAACGATCTGATATGCGCCCACCAGCGGGACGCGCGCCCAGATCGTCCAATTGCCGCCTCCGGCCAGACTGCTGGCGATCTCGACCTGATAACTCGATCCGGGCGTCCCGTGCAGCAGCAGAATCGGAGAGCCTCCCGTCACGAATTCGAGCCGCGGTTGTTGAATCTCGTATGCCCGGAAAAACGCGGTCGCCAACAGAGGACTGACACCGGAGATAACCTGCGAAAGATTCGTTGGCGACACGCGCGTCCAGTCGCTCCAGTCGCCATCCCTCAAGCTGCTGGAGATTTGAATCTGGTAAGTAGCGCCGGGTATTCCGTAAAGGATCAGGTTCCTGCCGCCGTCCGAAGCGAACTGCGCCTCCAGCAGCGGCTGCCCGGCAACAACCGTTATCCGGCCGCTTTGTCCGAACTGCGTGGCAAACGATGAACTGTCGCCATGGCGGCCGTCGATGGCGACCAATTGCAGCGGCACAAAGGCCGACGATTGGCCGGCCACCGCGGTGAAATTGATCTGCGCCACTTGCTGAGTGCCCGTGAGCGTCTGACCCGGCTGAAACGTGAGCGCCACTTGCCATCGCGTCGCCGAGGCGGGCTGGATCGTGGCGGTTTGAATCGCCGGTGACAGCGCCTGAATTGTCAGATTGGTGAGGCGGCCCGGTGGCGCGTCAAAGGTGAAGTTGACGCTTCCCAGGGTCCCGGATGCAGAGAGGGATACAGGCACACCGCCGACGGCGCCGGCGCGCAACACCGTGGAGCCCACACCAACCAGCAGCACGCCGGTGGCCTGGTTGGTGCCGTAAACCACGCTGGAAATGTCCGCCACGGTGAAGGCCGGCGCGAAGTTGAGTGTGTAGCGGTTGGCCCCGCCGCCGGCACCGAGCAGTTGCACATCGAATTGCTGGTCACCCACCGGAATGAAGTTTGTATTGCCGATCAGCGCGATCAGGTCGCTCAGGTTGAAATAGAACTGATTGGTGCCGGCACCGTCGCCGCCCACGGCCGCCAACGCATAAGCCGCGTTGGCATGAGACAGCGTCACGATCCGCCCCTCGGCGTCACCGGTCAGTTCGACGACGAGTTGTTTGGAGCTTTTGACAAAGGCGGTTTCGGTGGCGGTTGTGACCGCCGGAAGCGGACCGTTCGGCGGCCAGACGGTTTCCTGTCCATTCGTACCCGTCGCCCGCACGCGATAATAGTACGTCGCATTCGGCTGGCACCCGGTGACACGCACGTGGCCCAAACCGGATGTCATCGACTTCTGCCGGATGACCGCGTTGTTCTGGCGTCGCTGGTACGGCTCGGTCAACGTCGGATTGCCCGTGTGCAACGGCAACAGTTCGATCCCGACCTGTCCCGCGAGATTGGTCAGCCCGCCGGCGTCAGCATAGACGGAGAGGCCCGAAGCAATGGGTTCGGAGGCGCGAAAGACCACCGAGAAACCATCGGGCGTGACATTGACGGTTGTCGCGTCTGAAATGGTCAACGCCAAAGTCCGACCGATCATTGACGTGAGCATGCTGAGTAACAACAAACCCCTGCGCCAGCGGACGCCGACGCGCCACTCACCGCGCGGACTTATGGTGGCAAACATGGTCGTCATTTCTTTTGCTCCTGAACGCCGATGGCGGTACCGGTGCGTTGCAAGCCGGGTCGGCCGCCTCGCGACAGGATTTCCTCGCCGCCCGCCAGGATCACAACCCGTTTGATTCCGTTCGCTTTCAGAGTCCGGGCCATTTCCTGCGCCGAGTTGTCAGGACCGCCATCGTCAATCAAAACCAGCACCGGCCCCCCCTTCCCGCGTTCCGTTTCACCCTGCCTGGCCTGCGGCACGTCGAACGGCGATCTCGTGATCGGCACTTGAGGAAATTCCTTCTGCAGATCAGTCAACGGCGGCGGCGCCGGGGCATCTGCGTTTTGCCCGCTCGGCCGCACGCGAGAGCGAGGTTTGCGCAAGTCCACCAGAACCAATTCCGCGGGATTCGTCTTTTTCAGTTGATCGAAAGTGATCAGATTCAGTTCCTCCTTTTGCAGACCCGGCTCGCGCGTCGTTGTTCCCTGCAACGCTTCCCAGCCGGCGAACCCGCCTTCCAACACTTCTGCCGCGATGCCTTTCTTCAGGTTCAACACGGCAACGGCCGATTCCGCGGTGGTCTGCCCCAGCCCTTCGTCGCACACGACAACCTTTCCAAGCGGCGGCAGTTCTTTTTCCGGAATCAGTGCCGACGGGACGTTGATCGCGCCCGGGATATGCCCCTTTTGGAAGATGGCGGTGGACCGAATGTCAATGACCGTGATTCTCGTCCCGCCGGCAAGCTGCCGTTGCAGTTCGGCGGGCGACATGGCCGCCGCGCCGGGACAGGAAATCCACCACAGGGCGGAGATCATCGCCGCACGCAATGGACTGAACGCAAATTTCTTCATGGCGGCTATTGAGGTTTGAACTGGTTGACCGGCGCGGCCATGTCGAGCAACAACACCGCGACGTTGGGGATCAGGAAATCCTCGCCCATCAACGCGCCGTTCTGCACGGAGGCGACAACCCAGCGGCCCGACTCGGCGTCCAGCATGCGCACCCCGCGAGCGTTGCTCAGTCCGAGTTGCTGCAACAATTTGAACGCCCTGAACTGGCCCGGGAATTGGGTGTAACTGAGCACGTTCACACCCGCCGACAGATTCACCGCGTTCCCGCTGTTCAGCCCGAGGTCCAGCACACGGCGGCCGTCAAATCGCACCCAAACGAACGAGCCTGGCGTCAACGCAAAATTGTCGCCAGCCGGCTGACCTGCAACCCACCGCGCCGATTCACTGACGACCTGCGGCACCAGCGACGAATAACGGACAATCTCCTGGACACCCGCTTGCGCATTCCAAAGGGTCAGCAAGGCGTAGGCATTGGGTTGATACGCCGCCAGCGTGTCGGTGATCGGGATTGCGTTCTGGTTCTGGAATACCGCTTGAATGGCCGGCAATCCCGCCGCCACGATCCGCGTGGCATTGCCCGCGTTCTCCTGCCAGAGCACCTGCCCGGACGCCAGCGCCGGACGGCTCTTCATCGAGGCCGTCCGCGTCAAGGGCACCGCGCGCAGACTCGGCAGATGCACCAGCCGCACGTTGGCGGTCAGCGCGCCCAGCGAATCCTCTTCGCACACGAGCCACGGCCCGTCCAGGAACGGCCGCGCCTCGTTCTCAGTCGTGCTGGTGACCCGAATCTCTGCGTCGCGCAACAGATCGAAGCCGTAGATATCCACGGTGCCGTTTCGGTTATCCTGCCAGACAATCCAGCGATCAAAAATCGCCGGAAAGTACTGTCCGAAAGAGTTCGTTGTGATTCGCCGCTGCTCGCCGGTCTCCAGGTCCTTGAAATAGATTTCGCCGACTCCCACATCGCGATGATCCTGCCAGACAACACGGCCCGCCTGCACATTGGCGTCCAGTTGGTCCTGTTGCCCGGGATAAACATCCGTCGTCAGCCCCGTAACCAGGTTCCGCGCCCGCAACTGCCACGGCGCATCCGGAGTCCCGGCGGGTTTGCTTTGATACACCACCCACGGCCAATCGATCGTTGGATTGATTTCGTCAGTGTCCTCGGTGCCGGTCACCGGCTGCGCCGGATTGGGCGAACCCAGTTCCTTGAACCGGACATCCCAGTTGCCGTTCACCTGTCGTGCCTGCCAGACCACGTATCGGCCATCCGTCTTCGGATTTTCCTGATTCAGTGCTTCGCTCGTAATCGCGCTGGCTGCCGTATTGGTTTGTGCCAGGTCCAATGCGTAGATTTCAGAATTGCCATCGCTTTGATCCTGCCACACGGCCCAGCGCCCCCGCGAGTGCGGATTGCGCGCCCCGCGGGGGACATCCGCGAGCACCGTTTGTCCGCCGGACAGCTCGGCGATATTCACCAGCCGCGTCGCGAACGAGAAGCGGCCCAATTGATCGCGCAGGGTGATCTTGATCAAATACCAGCCCGGTGACTGGAGAGTGCCGTCGTCGCCGCGCCCATCCCAGCCGAAGTTCATTGCGGCGGCGCCGATGTTCGTAAAGTTCGCACTGCGAACCCGCGCCAATGCCGAGAAGTCGCCACCGTAACCCGGATCGATGCTCCAGCTCACGGTCGTCGCGTTATTGGTCGGTTGGAGGATTCCGCCAACCTTGCCAATGACCGCCACGTGCTGTGTTCCCGTCAACGCGCTCAAAACGAGCGGATTGGCCACCGCCGTCTCGGGTCGATAAAACCCGTTGTTGATCGTCCACCGATAGTCCGTCACTCCGGCGCCGCCAATAATCAGATTAGCCGAGCGATCATGCGTTGGCGTTGCCGGAGTGCCCGTAATCCGCGTGGCGGGCGCCGCCGGGTCAACCACCCAACTGGCCTGAATCGCGTTCGTTTCCGGCAGATAATCTCCCAACTGCGACCGTCCCAGGATCGACACCGTGTGCGCGCCCGCGCCAAGCCCGGTCAGATCGATCGGGGATGCACCTGACCGATCCGCACTCCACGCGCCGCCATCGAGCCGATACTTGTAAAAGTCCACGTTTTCTCCACCGACGATCAACAAAGCGCCATTGTCGCTCGTGGGTGATGAGGGCACGCCGCGCACATTCGCCCAGGCTACGACACCGCGGAAGATCTCAATGTCCGCGTCCACTCGGGTCGGGTTCGGCAACGCCTGGAATGAGAGTCCCGCGTCGGAAGGCCGGATGGATACTGCATCTCCAGCGACGACAATCGCCGGCTGCGCGACCGTCGCGCCTGCGAGAGCGGGAGGATCGTCATGCACGACCAATGTGGTGGAGTTGGTTGGCTCACGATTGTTGCCGACGTCAGTGGCGTAATATCTTAGCGAATACTCTCCCGGCGTGCGCAACCGGAACGGCAGGGCTGGCAGGAACGGGCCGTTGGTCACGCTATAGACGATGCTGACCGGGCTTTCGTCATCCGAAAGGAAAAACATCTGCGTGTCCGGTGTAATGTAGTATTTGCCGCCAGTCTGCGTCACCGCGCCGGCAAAATTCAGCGTCGTGACGGGCGGATTGGTGTCCACCGCCGACGGCGCGTACGTGAGGGCGTAAGTGTAGGAACCCAGTTGCACCAAATCCAAAATATTCAGGTAATCCAGACGCGCGTTGGATGAAGGGTCGTAACGGTAGTTTGTCCAGACGTTGTTCGTGTTGATAACCTTGCCATCCGAACGCACGACGCTGGCAATACGCAATCGCGCCTGGCCGGGGTCGGTTAACCGCATGTAGCCCCACCCTTCCCGATCGGCCGTGAGGTCCACCTGATGGGTCAAACCGCTCCCGCTGATGGCCGCGTTGGCCAGATAGTTCACCGGCAGCGTGTTGCCTTCACTTTCGTAGAGCGCGTCGGGGATGATGTCCGGATCGCGGTCGGTGTCGGCCAGGAAATCCTTGATCCGATCGCGGCCCGGCTGGTCGTTCAGCACTTCATGCGCGATAAAGTGCGCCGTCAGGGCCTTGATGACGGAGGTTTCTTCACCGCCCAGATCGGAGGAGTGGGTGTAGGACGCCTTGAACTCGGTGAACTCGCCCGACAAGGTGGTAATCATGTCCCAGGCGCCTTTGCGCGTCTGACCGGGGTTGATGTCGCCCAGGTCCACGAGCAGATTGGCGTTTTGCAACGGCGAATCCATCACGCGCGCTCCGAGCAGTTGGGCGATGATGAGCAGGCTGGTTTTGTTTTCCACGATTTTCGGCTGCTGCGAATTGATCTTCACTTTCCGCGCCTGGCCGTACCCGGAATTCTTGACCAGCACTCCCAGGGTGAAGGGAATCGGACTTTCCACCTGCGGCGTAAACGGGTCGTCCCCCTGAACGTCACGCGGCTGGAAATACGTGATTTCGAGTTGCGGCTCCGGCTTGACGAAGATGTCGTCCGCCACCACGCGCAAAACGTCCTGGGTCAGCTCCACACCCGCCATTTTGGCGCCCAACCGGGCTCCCACTTTATATCGAAGGCCGGCCGGGCTGGTGCCGCCGGCGCTGATCTTCGGGATGATAAACCAGCGGACGATGGCCTTCTTCGTCGGGCCGATGACGCCGTCTCCGCCGACACTGCTGACGTTTTCGAATGTCGGCGCCCGAACGAAGAAGAGCGTCGAGGAATCGTTTTTCACGGCGTTCGTCGTCAATAACGGATTCTCGAACGTCAACTCCGCCGAGAAATCGGTGATGGGTTCGTTTCCATCATTGTTGGTCAGCTCCAGCGTGGCCTCGAAACCAATGCGTTCGATGGTCAGTTCCTGCAAAATCTGTATCTTGACTCCGGCGCAAACACCCTGGAACTGCTGCTGAGCGTCCGCGTGCGGGCCGCCCGCCAACAGCGTCCCAAGCAACGCGAGCAGACCCAGCCGTTTCCGGCCGTCATGCCGCTCGCGGCGACGCTTCAACATCAGTTGGACAAACCGGTTCATGGTCGCGCCTCCTTCATGATCACCGGCATAGTGGACGGCAGCGGCCCGCAAAGGTCGTGGACGAGGATTCCATTTGCGTAAAACGCGTTGTCTCCGCGGAGCTGCAAGGTGACGACCTCGCCGGGTGCGTAGTCTGTTTCATTGGCGGTGACGGTAACCAGGCCGCCGGTGTCCGTGGACAGCCAGTCACCGACCCGCAATTGATTGGCCGCGGTCCAGCCCTTGCCGTCCACCCAGAACAGGTGTTCGTCCGTAGACCGCAGTATTCCGCCCGCGCCATCTCGTTGTTCGAACTGGATCAAGCGCAACCGCTCCGCCGTCCGTCGGAACACCTGGGCTACCGTGGCCACTTCGTTTCTGCCGACGCCGGTACGCACCGAGTCACCGGTCCGCAATTCGCCAATGAACCGCCGCGTTCCATCCGCCATCCAGACTGCGGTTGTCGGATCGAAACACGCCGGCCCACCCTGTCCGTAGCCTTGCGTCGTGCCCTGGCCCGGGCCGCTCCCTCCTCCGGGACCGCTGAAGCCGCCGAAATTGGCCAACAAGGAGCCAATCACGCATCCGATATACGAGGCGACTTGTTCGGCAACGCCGGCAAACAGGCCGGTGATATCCGCGTAAATCTTCATTCCCAGGGCCACACCCCCGGCGATGGCCAGAAGCGAGTTATCTTTTATGCATCGCCCCTCGGCGTTGGCGATCGCGCTCAGACCGGCAATGAAGTCGCCGATGTAGCCGAAGTCCGGTATGCCCGGCAAACAATCCGTCAGCGGATTGCTCTGTTGCGACGGGGCGTTCGTGCCCCAATACACCACCTTGAACGGAATCTCGATCTCCTGCTGCGGCAGCAACACCGGCACGTAATCGATCAACGGCATAAACGACGCCGACGCCGTCTGCTGACCGGTGATCGTCAGGTTCTCCATTTGGATCAACCCGTGATTCTTGGCCGTGACAATGTAACTGGCCTCGAAGCCCGGTGTCACGTTGTTGAATTCCCGGTAGGCTGGCGTCATCACCAGCACCGGCAAGGGCACGTGGGTCTCGAACGTCTGTTCGAGCTTGATCTCGTACTTGTCCGTGTAGGGCACCGGCACAACCGTGAAATTGATCGTGACCACGCTCTTGTTAAGGCGCGTGTCCACGCGCACGGTCTGGCTGGGAATGACATCGATGACACCGACATTCGCCGAATGTCCGGGAGCGGAAACCTGCCACGACCATTGTCCCTCCTGGAGATTCGTCACCGTTACCAGAGCAGCGCTGTCCGTGTAAACGGGCGGCAGCTCGATCTGTAACTGCGTGTTGCGCAGACGCACCGTCGCGTTCGGCACGTCCTGTGACAGAATGTTGTCCACGTAGAATTGCACCGCGCCCTTTTGCGATGACGTGACCAGCGGATAAACGTTGACCTTGAACACGGCCGGTGTGTTTGTGCCGGTGATCGCGAAGAAATCGGTCGTCGGCCCGAGTGGCGTGCTGGCGGGCGGCGCCAAGACCACGGTGAATGTGTTGGATTGTCCGACGCCGATGTCCGGCAAATGGATCTTCCCGTCCGCGCCCCGCGGCAGGTTGACCGCAACCCACGTCAGGTTTGTCGGCGGAACCAGCTCCACGCCTTGAAGTTCGCGCAGCCCGCGATTCACCACCGTGACCTGCCGGCTCAGGAGCGCGCCGCGGTCCACGCTCGTTTCCAGATAACCCACCGCCGGGCTGATCACGGTCAGGACCGGGATGGCCTGCAGCAGCGTGACGTTGGCCGTGAGAACCGCGACTGCGCCTTCGCCCGAGGTGAACGTGAATTCCACGACGACATTGTCCGGGGCATCGATGGCCGCCGCCATTTCCAGGGTGACATCCCGTTTCTGTTTGAAGCCAAGCGCGAAATCCGCGGGCAACAGGGCGCTGCCCGTCACGTTCGTGATTTCCGTCCGATTCGTCCCGCTCAACACATAGGCCCGCGCGAAGGCGGTGAAATTCGAGAGCCCGACGTCGCCCGGATTCAGCAGCCCGATGGAGAACCGGATTGTGTCGTTCTTCGACATTCGGACATCGCCCCGGGACGGCGTCGCGTAGAGGCGGTAGATACTGATGCGCGCCTGGTTCAACGCGTCGAAGACCAGCGGATGCGCCGCCCACAACGTCAGCGAGCCGCCCAGTCCGGGTCCGGGGTTGTAAGTGTATTGATAGTTACCGGCCGAGTCGGTGGTGACCTCGCGATACCAGCGATAGCCGCCGCTGGCGAATCCGATCTTCAACGCGGCATTCGGCACGGGCAAACCGGTCGTGCGATTGACGGCCTGGCCAGTAATGATGACCGGCTGCTCGTTCGCGTAACCGGTCCGGTCGGTCAGCGCCGTCCCGTAGTAATCCGTCACGGCCAGCGCGGAATTCATCGTGCCATTCAACGAACCGGACTCCTGCTGGTCCGACGAGCCGATCCGGTGGTAGATCTTCGCGACAACAGCCTCAAAACTGATCAGCGCGTTGCTCGACAGTGAATCAGGAACCAGAACGTTCGGCACGGTGAGGAGAACAGAGGCGCCGGGCGCGACACGGACATAACCCCGGCCGTCGCCCAGGAACGAGGTGCCGGAGGGTGTGCCGTTGAACTCGCCGCGGCTCACTTCCTGGCCCTGCGCGTTCTTGACCGATACGTAAACGTCGCCCGGCTGCGATCCGTTGTTGCGCGTCGTCACGATGTCCACCGGCGCGCCGCCGCGATTGAAGACGCGGACCTCGAACGCCGACAGCCCTCCGGCCAGCGGCAACTGGTTCGCGAAAATCTCCACCATGTCGGCGGGCAGATTGACCGTCGGGAAATCGAAAATCCTCTGGTAGATGACCTCGCTGCCGCCGAAGTCGGTTTCCTGAATGGCGCGCGCGCGCACGGATTGCGCCGCGTTAATCCCGGCGCCGGGGAAGATGAGGCTTTGATCGAGCCAGTTCCCCTCGCCGATTGTCGAGTTGACGGCCTTGGTCCGCGCCAGCGCTTCGCCGCCAAGGATGGTGCGTCGCAACTCCACTTCACGCAGCGGCAGGCTCGCGCCGACCGTAAGGTTGGACACGGTGACGCGGTATTCGTCGAAATAACGGGTGATCGGATTGTTTCCGGCGAGCGGATTTGCCGCCAGGCGCAGATCGACCGCATGGACGTCCACGAGCCGGGGCGCGCTTTCCTGGCCGCCTGCGTTCACCGCGCGTACCCCGTACTGGACCACGGCAGTCCCCAACGGCAACAGGTCGACGAAATCGGTCGTCGTCAATGGCGATGAATTCTGCCTGATGCCGCCCCGATAGACGTTGAAGCCCACGGCGGCCGGGTCATCCGATGTCCAGGACAGGGCCGGGGCCTGGCCGATGTTCACCAAGGCCTGCAAATTTTTGACAGCGCCCACGAACAGCTCGATGGAGGCGGGCGCGCTCAGACTTTCGTTGCCCGCGGCATCTGCGGCCGCGACGGTGTAGTTCATTACACCCCGCGGCGGCCCGTCAATGACCGGCGTCGCCGTCGTGGCTGTTCGGATGAGGACTCCGTTGCGATAGACATGGAACCGGGCAGGCGATTCCCCACCGCCAGGTTGCTGCCAGGAAATCTGAATGCCCGCCGCTGCAAGCTGCGCCAGGACATTCGTCGGCGCGGAGGGCGGCGTCCGGTCGGAGTTGCCAATCGCTACGTTGGAATTCGGGCTTTCGGCTCCCCGACGGGCCGCGGTGACTGCGTAACGATACAAACCATCCGACGGCGGCAGGTTGGTCGTGATTACGTTCGTCAAATTGTCCGCAACCAGCACCGTCGGTGCGACGTTGTTTGTCCCCGGTTCGCGGTAGAGCCGGTAGCTCTCCGCGTTGGTGCTTGGATTCCAGGTCAGTTTGATCTGACCGCCGGTCAGCGTTTCGGTCCGTAGATTGGCCACCGTTGCGGGCGGTGTTGGCACCGTGGTGTTGTAAATCTCCAGCGTTGCGCCCGCGGTGATGTTGCTTCCCACATTGTCCACCACGTCGCGGGTGTTCATTGAGAAGCGACCAAAGCCGGAACCCATCAGCGGCGTGACCGTCAGCGTTCCCGTCCAGTTCGATCCGCTGCCGCTCATCGGAACGGCAATTGACGAGCCGACCGGCGGCAGGAACGACAGCGTGGGTGTTGTTCCCGGTTTGGCGGCTTCGGTCAGCGCCAGCGTAACTGCCACGTCGGTGGAATTGGTGCTCTGGATCGGGCCGGACGGGGCGGTGAGGATCGCTCCGGCAGGCGGCACCACGTCAATCACCAGATTCGCGCCGCCTGGCGTCCCGGTGAATGCATTGCCCAACACGTCCTGCGCCGAAACCGACAACTGCGCCGGCCCGGACGGAACAAACGCGTGAACGTTGAACACGCCTTCATACGTATTCAGCGCACTGTTGGTCAGATTCAGCAGTGTCGGTGAAGGCGCACCCGCCGGTCGAATGGTGAAAGCCGGCGTCCCTGCGAGCGCTTCATTAGCCGTCAAGGTCACACGCAGCAGGCCGGTCCCGACCGGCGACGTCCGGTCAAATTGCACAGTCAACGCGGGCGGGGCGGCGTCATAAACAAAGGAAATCAAACCCGACAGCGGGCTGGCGTTGCCGGCGTCGTCGAAGCCGACGACACCGAAGTAATAGGTGCCATTGGCCAGCCCTTGCACCGTGTAGCTCGACCCGCTCAGCACGAGGCTGTGGCCGCTGGCCTCGTTGGTTGTCGCAAACGGCGCCGTGTGCCAGTGAACCTGGAACCGCGTCGCCCGTTCGCCCGTCGTCGGAAACCGCCAGCTCAACCCCAGGCCGAGGCCGGCCTGATAGAGCGGCGCGTCCATGATCAACGCGGCCGGGGCGCCGCTGTCGAGCAGCACACTGCGCGCGCCCGAACTGGTGCTGCCCACCGGGTCAAAGGCCACAGCCAACAGGTCATTCTGTCCTTCCACCAGCGCAACGTTGTTCACCACAAAGCCGCCGGCGTTGTCGGCCGTCACTGTGCCGACCACTGATCCGTTCCGTGTCAGGCGAACCTCAATCAATGGTTCCGCGGTGCCGCTGACGTTGATCCGGTTCGTGGTGACGGTAATATTTCCGGCCGGAACGGTGATGATCGGCGCAGGCGGCGGCGTAAGGACAAAAGCCACATTGCGCTCGAGAGTTGCGATGTTGCCGCTGGTGTCGCGCGCCAGCAGTTTCACCCGTCGGATGCCGCTCGAGAACGCGCGCGGGTCGAGTCGTTGCGAGTAACTGCCACCCACCGCGGTGTTCTGCAGAACGTTGTCCACGTAAAACTCGATAGCCGACATGCCCAGGGCCGCGGTCGCCGAGCCGCCGACTGTCACCGGCCGGCTCACCACCTGGCCTTCGGCCAGACTGAACAATTGGATGACGGGACCGGCTGTGATGTAAGTCACCGCCACGGACACAGGCGGGTTGGTATGACCGGTGATGCTGCGGAACTGCGCAAAGATCGTCTTCTGTCCCCCGCCCTCCGACAATGTAAACGGCGCCCGGTTGGTGAACGGCGAGAAGAACACGCCGAAGAACGAACTGTCTTCGCTCGCGCGCATCTCAACAGCGGTGCGACTGGCGAAACGCAGATCCATCGTGCGGCCGCCAGTCTGTGTTACTCCGCCCACGGTGCCAACAGCCGGAGTCAGGATCGGCT
>JGI10216J12902_105588147_pt1 | contig 18772 bp, 30 predicted proteins | sample KanNatreferecore_FD_12902 | JGI IMG/M metagenome (IMG submission 12902)
TGCTGAGATGCTGGCTTCAGAAGGCGGTGGTAAGACCCTGGGCGATGACTGGAAGAAGAAGATTGTTCCTCTCGTCATCTCCAAGACGGTCTTGACTGGGATCATCGCTCTCCTCGCCGAAGGTTATGAGCTGTTTGATCAACACGAAGGTCATGGGATCACGATCCTGAAGTCGGGGACAGGGACTGACACGGATTACAATGTCAATCCCTCTCCTTCTCCCGTTCCCTGCCGTTATGACTCTCTGGAGCAGCCGACCATGTCTCTGCTGGAGTATGCAGAAGAACTCACCAACCGCTCCGAACAGCGTAATGGTGGTGGCTCCTCTTCCGGCGTCAATACTCCTGAAGAGGGTGACTGGTAAGATTCAAATGGGAGGGCAGAGGAAGCTCTGCCCTCCTGGAGATCATCTATGAATATTCGTGACTACTGGCCCATCTCAACTGAAGAACTCTCTATCCCCACTTGGGAAAAGATGCTGACCATGCGTCTGCAGACTTTCCAGGGATTTGCAAATATCGAAAAAGATCGTGGCTTCATTCAACCCAAGATCCATATCCATACTTCCCAGGGACAGGAAGTGATCCGTATGCTCTGCTTCAGATTCCTTGAAGAGGTCGGCGAGGCTTTTGAGTCAGGGGAAGATGATCACTATTACGAAGAGCTGATCGATGCCTTCAATTACATCGTCTCTATCCTTCTGTTAGCTGGTGAGGTCCCCACTGATCTGGCAGCCAAGCTCACTTCTGTCTGCATCGTTCTTCAGTCAGAGACAGCTAGATCAATGGAAAAGGATCTTACTCCTGCATCGATTGGCTGGATGACGATTTCCCTGGGAGCCAAGCTCGGAGATAGCCTCCGCAACAGAGCTTGGATGAACAACTCCCAAAACACTTTTGTCGACCTGGATCTCTTCGAGTTCCTGCTTCCCATCTTCTCATTCATCATCTGCCTGTTCCCAGACTTCAAGACTTTCTATTCTTATTTCGTTGCGAAGGATAGCGTCCTGCAGTTTAGGCTTCGGAGCAAATACTAATGGCTGAATGGATTTCCACTCCCGTAGATCTGATCATACGAAGATCAAGATCTCAGATGGACGAGATCTTCCATACTTCAATGGAAGGGTCTGTGGAGAAGTTCGGCTATGGTTGGTATGAGGCTCATCGAGCTATCACTACTGAGTTGATGCGATTGGCTTTACCTTATGATCACTGGTTCATCCGGGCTATTGCTGCTCGGGTAGCTTGGGTTATTTTCAATACTCTCCAGAAAGAAGGTTATCTCAATGAGGCTTTACCAAAACTTAACCGAAGCGATGTCGGAAATACAACGGGACCTGTACAAGGGTCCGAAGGTCATGTCGACCCGGGTCCAGCAAAGGACTAATCAGAAACTCTCGGGCCGGGAACTGCTGGGGTACTCTTATCTTATCGAGAAGGGAGGTATCCCAGACTCAGCTCAGGAAGTCGTAGAGTTGGGTTCATCCATGGGCTTCCCGATTTATAGAGCGGATATGGAGCATGGGCTGAAGATCTTGAAAGATTGGATGGCTCTTGAAATCCATTATCGAAAGCATGGGGTCCTGGGAGATATGAACGAGAAAGATCATCCAGCTCTGAAGACTACCATTGAGGGCAATTGGCCTTCATATACTTACGGCGAAAGGCTAAGTGGAGCTCTTGAAGCTCTTAGCACTACACTTGAGCTCAGCCCTGATTCTCGCCGGGCTTATTGGCCTATCTTCGAGCAGCATGACTCTCTCAGGGCTATGGCTCCTACCCGAGTTCCATGTTCCTTAGGCTATCAGGCAATGATCCGTAATACTACTCAGGGTCCTCAGCTGATCTTGACTTACCTTCAACGCTCCGCTGATTTCGATACTTTCTTCCTCACAGACATCTGGTTGGCAAATCAATTCCAGAAAGCTTTGGCTGAACGTCTGGAAGTAGCCTCGGGTCAGTTTATGCACTTCATCACGTCACTCCACAGTTTTACAGTCGAAGGAACGGAGATCTATTGATGAAGAATAGATACATTTTCCTTATGATCGTTCATTGTTTATTCCTGGCCGCTATGGCTGTCTCTCTGACTTTGGTTCATCATCCATGGGCTCCGTTCTTGATCCTTCTGGGTTTTGCATGGGGGTATCTTCTCACATGGAAATAGCTACTTATGGATTCGACCCTGGATTGGGTCATGGAGCAATTCTCCACTGTGTCTGGGAGCTTACTGAGAAATCACACAAGTTGGTTGCTTGTGAGACGGTCTCTGCATGGATCAAGAAGGATAAGAATCCTCTCAATCGGTTGCATGCTAAGTCCACTCCTTTGGAGATTAGCCAGTTCGTTCACAAGATTCTTCCGATGTTCTCCAAGCCTGCTATCTCTGTTGGGATTGAGTATGACCCTAACTCGGTTTACTGGAGAACTCAGAAATCTCAGATTGTTACCTTAGCTTTCATGCTGGGTGCATTATGTCATGGACTTCAGAGCATGGGTTTACCAACGATCTTCATCAAGCCCCACCAGGTCAAGAGTGCTTTTGGTATCTTACCTAAAGAAACAAAAGATCAGTACAGAGTTAGACCTCTTCAAATGGTCGACTCTCCCAAGCTGTTGGGTGTCAGCTCTGGCAAGTTCTTACCTGATCTTTCAGATGATGAATACGATGCACTCATGATCGCTTACATCGCAGCAGTTGGTTCATTCAGGAGTCAAAATGGTTAGTAATCACACTTCAGCTCGTTTGCTCTATCTCGCACATGAACTTCGGGCTCCGCTTCCAGCTTCTCTGATCAAGTTCATTCCCCAGGGTGAAGTGGTCAATGCAATTGCTAGCTTCGGAATTGCTGGGGTTGAAGCTGGGATGAAGCTCAGCAGACCTCAGATCCAGGAACTGCTCAAAGCGGGAGCTAAGGATGGTAAAGCTACTCGGGATGAATGGAAGTACATCATCTCGAACCTAGTCACTGACAGTCTAATCGAGCAGAAAGACACCATGAAACTCTCAGAGTTCATGGCGAAGACAGATCTTCTCTCCAAGTATATCAATGGCGGAGCTTCAATCATTGCTACTGAAGAGGGGGGCTTCTCTGCTGATGGAGAGAACATCGAGAAATGGGACTTGGGCTTCGGTCCTTTCGACAGTATCTTCGAGGGGTTCTATCAGGGTCTCTTCGTTATCCTGGGCAGTACTGGAACTGGTAAGACCTCTCACATGCTTTCCCTGGTTGAACAGCTCAAGAAGAATAAGCTCTGCTCTGAAGTCTGGTTCTTCCAGACAGAGATCCCACGGAGGATGTTCGAATATCGGCTCAAGCCCATCCTGGGTCGAGGAGCCAAGTTCGTCAAGGGTAAAGATCGTATCTTCTACGGTCAGCAATCACTGCCCGAGATTATCGAGATGGTCAAGGCTAACCCTGATCCGAACCGGGTTATCTTTCATGACTCTCCCGATGTATTGGCTTCTTCAGCGGAAGAGGGTCGAAGGTTCGAATTGGAATCTCTTTATCGGGATCTAGTTATTCTCAAGGCTTTATGCAAGGCTGTATTCGTTGGATCACAGGTTCGACGTAAGGACAAAGCTGTCAAGATCACTTCTGCAGCCGAGTCGTGGGCGAAGGCCTGGTACGCTGATGGAATGATCGGTATTCAAAAGCTTGGCTTCAAAGGTACCAATGCTCTGATGAAAGCTGTAGTGGTCAAGAACCGTTTTGGTCCAGCAGAATTCGAGATCACGTACGAATACAGCATGACCCAGTTGACTGGAACTCTTACACCTAAGAGTAAACCTCGGGCAGCTGGATGGCAAGATGATGAAGATGGAGGCGATGATGACTGGTAATGAACAACCCCTACCCGAACATGATCAAGACAGCAAGCCCGTATTTCCTGAAGTGATCAAAGATATCGAAGCACGGATGGCCCAGGGAATTCGGACGTATGGGAAAGCTCTTCACACGTTCAATGGTCGTTCTGCTCTCCAGGATCTCTACGAAGAGTTGCTGGACTCGACGGTTTACATCAAGCAGATCTTGATGGAACTGGAAGCTCTTGATCTCAAGGAGGAACAGGATGCCGAAGCTAAACTCGATAGTGCATGACAACCTTTATGTGAGGTGTCCCAAGTGCGGAGATTCACAAAACCCGAATCATGCCCATCTGGGGATCCAGTTGCATACTGGAGAATATAATTGTCTCCGCTGTCATTTCAAGGGAAGGCTTACCACTCAGCTTCTCTTCGAACTTCAGCTGAGGGACTTTCCCTCACTGGACTATAACTCAAGTTCACCCCTCCCCGAGATCTTCAGGGGCCCTGGGTCAAGTCGAAAGAGCAAGCTGGCCCGGTATCACTCAGATGCTGGGGAAGACATCTTCTATTCCTGGTGGAATGACTCTCATGTGGGCTATTACATGAGGGGTCATAAGATGAAGAAACTCTGGGGCTTCTCCGGGTTCAACTGGGCTAATGCTCCCAGCCCCCTGATCTCCAGTGAGGATAATCCTCTTCACTTTGTTGAGGGTCCTTATGATGTACAGGATGATAGAACAGTTTGCTTCTTTGGTATTCCCAGTTACCAGAAGATCAATCAGTTCTTCAAGGAACATTTCTTTATCTTGAAGCCCGATGGGGATATCTGGACTCAGCCGGGTAGATTCGGTATCTTCAAATCTATCCTCCAGAGGATCATCGAAGCTAATATCGGACTCATGGGTGTAGAGTTCTTACCGAAAGGTGCTGACCCTGATGAAGGGTACACCCCGAAATTTATTCCAGTCGATTTCTTCAAGAGGCAACTATGGCAAAACACATCTTCATCTTTGAAGGTCCAGCAGGAGCTGGCAAGACTACACTCATCAATGAACTAACTGAGTCGGGTCATCTGAACTCGGTGGAGTCTACTTTGCCTCCCCTCCCAAGACCTCGCTCTTACGATGAAAGTCCCATCAAGGACTCTGGAGCTACTCTCTCTGCTCTGAAAGATACTCTTCGGATGATTGAGGTAGCCAACTCTCAGGTCAACTATGGGTATCTGGACCGGTGGTACATCTCTCAGCTGGTCTATCATGCAATTCGCCAGAATGACTATGATGGGTTCCGTGAGTCATTCATTCGGATTGATACTCATCTCTGGGGTGTAGTCGATACTCTTATGCATGATTATGCACGGAGGATCTTCAAGCCTCTCTCCCGTACCTCAGCGGCTTTCAAACTTCACTTTCTGTTCTATCTTCCTGATACGAATGTAACTCGGCAGCGCAGGTTGAAAGCTGGTAAGACTTATCCATATCCGTTGGCTTCTGAGCATTCTTATTACGAACTAGCCTATAAGTCGTTGCCTACTAGCTGGAGAATCGGATCAGCGATCATTCAGAATAAAGCTGGAGCTGCTGCTTACATCGAAGATGTCAAGCTTGAAGAAACTCAGGAGGTAATCTCCCATGCGGGCTAGTCATTACTTAGATCTCAGACCCTCCGAGTCTGAAGCTGCTCCAGGGAAGGGCATACTAGAAGCTGACCGTATCATCGTTGGCATTGCTCCTTCTCCCAACAGACCTCATGAACGTAGGAACGAGCCTTTTGGGGCTAAGTCCCACGAACTCATCCAGGCTCTGGCCAAGAACTTCCCAAGCATGTACGTTACCAACTTCCAGAAGACTCCTCTTGAAATTGGCAAAAAACTAGTGGCAAAAGAGCAGAAAAAGTGGGCACCCCTGCTATATGCTGAGCTGGCCCTGTATGTGGTCCCTGGCGTCACTAGGATCCTTACCCTGGGATCTGAGCCTTCGAAGCTTTTATGCCCAGGATTCAAGAGTCTAAGGGAGGACCATGGAACTGTCTTCTACAATCCGGAGTTGGACTGCGAAGTACTTCCTACATTTCACTTCGCTGCGGCTATGAGGAATCCCGAACAGAAGCCCTTCTTGAAACGAGATCTTCAACGTTTCTTCGAAGGAAACTTTATCGAGTCCCAGAAGTTCATCCTAGCCGCTCCCCCTTCGCTTCCTACTCCGGAAGTCTACTTGGATATCGAGACTACAGGTTTAGATATCTATGAAGATAAGATCATCTCGATCGGTGTAGCTTCTGACCTGGATCAAGCCCCTGTCTACATTGCCCTCAATCCCGGTGAGAAAGTTTTCAAGAAGCTTTATGAGATGGTCAAGAATAAAATCTTGGTGGGTCACAACATCTCATTTGACTTGGCTTTCTTGGAGCATCATTCTCAATTACCCTGGACAAAGATCAAAGTCAGAGATACTATGCTGGCTGCATTTGTCTTGGGCGAAACAGTCCTCTCGCTGAAACATCTGGTTACAGCTTACACTGATCGAAAAGGAAGTCATAGTGGAGGTGGATTCGAAGATCCTCAGTATCTAGCAGAGGATGTAGCTGGTACTAAAACTGTGGCTTCAACATTCCTCAAGAGGGCTAAGCAGCAATGGATCAGCTCTCTTCTTTATCAACTTTCTCCTCGTATTGCCCGTATGAGATTGAATGGGGTCCACATCGACTGGAAGCTTGCTGAACAACTTACTCGGGAATACGAAAAGAAGATTGTAAAGGCTAAGGCTGAACTAGATCATGTTGCTGGTAAGGATATCAACTGGAACAGCAATGATCAGGTGGCTAAGGTACTCCTCAAAGCTGGAGTCCCTCTCACTGATATGACTCCAACGGGTAAGTACTCAGTCTCAGAACCTACGCTTCTCAAGTTCAAAGAAGACTATGGGATCATTCAGACTTACTTCAATCATAAAGATCTGGAGCATGACCTTAGTTTCATAGCCTCTTATCACGATCTTCGTGGGACAGATCTGATGCTTCATCCTAAGTTCAATCTTATGGGTGCTGCTACTGGCCGTTCTTCCATGACTGATCCCAACTTACAACAGGTTCCCCGGTTGGGCCCCATCAAACTTCTCTTTACTTCCAGGTTCAAGAATGGCTTCTTCGGTCTAGTAGATCTAGCACAGGCTGAACTACGCATTGCTGCACTCATGGCTAATGATGATGTCTTGGCTGAGTCAATCATGTCAGAGGATATCCATCGGCTCAATGCTGCAGCCATCTATGAAATACCCATGGAAGAAGTTACAGCTTACCAACGTAAGAAGTCGAAGGGAGTTACATTCGGTCTTCTCTATGGTGGTAGTCCCCAGGGTCTGGCTACTCGAGTTGGAGTTTCAGTAGCCGAGGTAGAAAAGATCATGTACGTCCTTCTCAAGAGTAAGTACCCCAAGTTAGGTAGGTACATTCAGGATCAGAAGGATATTGCTGTAGCAACGGGTCAGAGTACTACCCCTCTGGGTCGCATCAGGGATCTTCGATTACTTACTGAGCTGGAGGGAGAAGGATCTGCTGAAAGGAAAGGCATCAACTCCCCTATCCAGGGCACTGCATCAGATGTGATGCTGATCATCCTCAACTCATGCTTTGAACAAACTGAAAAGCTTCAGACACAGTCACTACCCATCTTCGGGGTTCATGACTCTAGCATGCATGATATTCACCCCAGTGAGAAAATGAAATACGTTGGCATAGTACAAAATGCTTTCAGGGCTCTCAACGATACACCCCTCAATCAGTTTCCTCTTTGGGGTCAACTGCCCATTGAAGGAGAGCTTATCTTGGGTAGGAACTGGGCCCAGGTAGAATCGACTAACGAGGAGAACTACGCTCCTCTCTTCTCATACCCATGCTCTAACTTGGAGTAAATCATGAAACAAATGACTGCTACTACAGCTGGAGCACTGATTGAGAACTTGGTCTCAGCTATTCTCTGGGGTACTCTTCCCTGGGATAAGATCGTCAAGAATGATAAGTACATCTATCACGATGTAGAATTCATCTTGAGTGCTCCAGCTAATGATCTGGACTTCAGTGAAGTCTTATGGACAAAGCATCGCTGGGCTAGGTTCTTCAGGGAGTATCTCTCCAAAGATGAACTCGATGCTTGGATCAGCTCATGTAGTAAGGGTACACCTGGGATCTCAGAACTCGCAGAGAGGGGTTATATCTTTCAGCAGAAGTCTGCTTCTCCCGGTCATAAGCTTCTGGGCAACTGTCTGCTGGGGATGAGCTTCAGGGGTTATCCCTACCCCATGATCACGATGCATAGCAGATCCAGTAACTTCTTTCCTGTAGCTTATCTGGATCTCTCTCTTGGTAGTCTTCTGGCTGTAGAGATTGGGAATCGAAGAAAAGAATTTCCCGTGTCACTCACTTGGAAGATCACATCTCTTCAGATAGATTTTCAGTGGTTGTACTCATACTACAAGACTACCTGGCTCAGGTACCACAACAAGAGTGATGTGAAGGATCCCTTTGTAAAGAAGGTTCTCTCACTCTTGACTCTGAAAGAGAAAGCTATGAGATCCGGCGAGATTACGAAGTTCTCTCGGAAGCGGGAAGATCGTCTTTTCCGTAAAACGATTGAGAACTCTGATCCAACTTTCTTCCCAAGTTTAGAGGAGATCGAATGATACCTTATTCTGATGTCATCATCAAGAAGATAATCGATGGGGGTTATCTGACTTGGGCTCATGGGGCTATTGGGTTCAAGTCTTGGCAGACAGCTCGAACCAACTACTCCCGTAGAGCTGGCGCACTGATCTGCTTAGATAGCCGAAGATCTTTCCGAAAGGAGTTTGATCCTAACTACAAGTCTCACCGTAAAGATAAGAGGGAGCAACGGCCCAAGATACATGAGAAGGTGATGTTCTTTCAAGAATACATCCGGGAAGACCCTACGCTTCGTACTTGGGAGGTGGACGGCCTGGAAGCTGATGATCTTATTGCCATTCTAGTGGGTAAGTTCAAGCTACCCGTAACCGCTCTGGATAAAGATCTACTCCAGATACCCACTATCCAAATGAATAAGATTGATAACACGGAGGTCTTGGTAACTAACTTTGCCCTTCGGCAGGCTAAGATGATCAGGCCCTTGGTTGAACAGAATTCCGATGTTCTCTTTATTCTAACTCTCTTGGGAGATAAGTCTGATGATATCCCTCGGCTTATCCCTTCTCGTAATCTGGACCTATTGGTTAGCCTCATGAGATCTCCTTCTCCCTGGGAAGCTGCTCTTGAGTTATTCGGTGATCGACTGCTTCACAATCTCTATCTGGCAGTTCTTCCTGGACCTTGGTGTTTCTACCCTACACCGTCTCAGAAAGAAGTGTTCAAACAGGTCTTGCAAGGTACCTGGCCGAAGGGTGTCTTGCGATATAATATACAAGAATTCATTCAAGACAAGGAGACTCCATGGCCACAGACTACGTCGAACAAATCGAAAAGATAAAGAACGATTCATCTCTCTCAGCGGACCAGAAAAAGAAGGAACTCAAAAGACTTCGCCGTATGATCCGTAAGAATCGAAGTCCTGAAGAGAAAGCTGCATCTCGCCGCCGGGTAAGAGCTGAGGGTCCAGCTGATCCGAACACCCCGGTTACACGGGCTCACAATCGGCCAAAGACTGTGATCGTTTCAGATGAGCCGGCTATTCCTCTACCTGAATTCATCGAGAAGCTGGAATCTGAAATCAAATCTCGTAAGCTAAAGCAGTTCGATTCCAAGAAGCAAGCTGGATTGGCCTTTCCTTTGGTTCTCTGTCTCAAGCAGAGCATCACTGAGCCTCAGGTTCTGTTCGATAAGTTCAAGGCTCGCTGGGGTAAGGAAGCTACAGAGTACAGCTTCATCACACTTCCAAAAGAAACTCTCTTCCTCCTGGGGCCTGTAACAGAAGCAGGGAGGTAATATGATCTTAGTTCTGTTTCCTTTTACTCCGAGAGATCCTCTCAGTATCTATCGGGCTCGGATCATCATCGAATTGCCTGAGGATCCTGGGATAGAGTTTACGATCATCAAGCATCCTATCCTACTCGAGGGTACTAAACTTTCACTCTTCAGTTTGGGAACTTGGCTTACTCAGCAGGAGCCCCTTCTGGCTCAAAAGTAGAACACTCGTTCTATTTACAAATCGACGATGTCGTGATATAGTTAGGGTATTCTAAATAAAACAAGGAGACCAAAATGATCAATCACACTTCTATTTTTCCTCAATTCCAATTCAAGCTAACCTTCAACCACAAAGAAACTCGAAACGATGCAGCAGAGATCCTGAAGAAACACATGGGGCGCTCTCACTATCGTTTGGGTAAGAACGTAAACATTTTCTTTGCTAATAAAGATGCTCAGGTGGCTGCAGCAGGAGTTCTCTCCGCTAACGGCTTCCGGGGATTGGCTTCACAGGTATAATTCAAAACCACAAGGAGACCCACATGCCCAACTTTAAGAATCCAGCTATACAAGAATTTGCACAACAAAAGCCCTCACTTCGATTTGCTTCTGGCGAGGATGCTCTAGCTTCTCTCAACTACTTGATGATGAACTCTCCCCTCAGAGCTAAGCTCGAGGGGGACTCTCTCATTTTCGAGACAGCCACTGACCTCAACTTTGCCATCAAGATCATTGACCCCTTTGGGTTCAAGACGGTTGGGAGTCTGTAATGGAAACTTCCAACTTAGATCTTACTCCAGTTGATCCCCAGGATGTGGAACAGGAAGCTGAGCTCCTGAGACTCCAGGGGATCAACCCTCACAAGGGCATCATCTGGAAACGTTTAGCTCACAAGGAAGCTATCTACGATGAGATACCTTCGGGTGCATCACTCCTCTGGTCAGATGAACCCTACCCAGATCCTCTTGTTACTGAGGAATTGGTCAAATGGGCTATGGGTCAATCAGAGGCTATCTCTGAAGTCATCTTCAACTTTCTGGAAAGTCCCTCGGATGAAGGAGTGGATGAAGTCACTCAACAGCTGAAGTCCCTGGGAGTGGATCTTTTCTCTCGGGAGGTAAAGAAGGAGAAGTCACTGACACAGATCATTCTGGAGCTCCTAGAAAAGAAGGCTTACTCATTGGTGGAACTCTACGAGATAGGCCGGGCTCTACAGCCAAGCAATCGTCCAGAAGCTGCTGTCAGGCAAATCATGAGAAGGCTTACTCGGGAAGATCGGGTCAAGCTGATGGGAGAACTCTTCATGCTGGTGGATCATGGATAAGAAAGACCCAGGGTATATCGCTCACGCTCGTTACCAGAAGCTGATCAACCGGATGTGGGTCTTCTTCAAGGAAGTCAAAGCCTCAGACTGCGCAGGACTGGCAGGGCAGGGACCCAAGACGGAGTACACCCATCTCCACCGGAACATCAAGAAGAAGGGGGGTAAGCCTCCAGCAGATTACACCGCAGTTGAAATGATGATTGACTTCAAGTTAGAAATGGGAAGGCATAACTACGATGATGCCATACCTCTGTACTATTCACTCAAACGTATGTTGAACTGGGAGTAACACATGAGCTTTATAACACTAGTATCTGTAACATGTGACCATACTTGGCTAGATATTGAGGGGCATAGCCAACGTTGTGATGAGATTATTCTAGACTCTGATGATGCTGATCAGGCTATGGATAGACTAAAGGCTCAGGGATGGATTACTACTCGCAAAGGCGAGTTCTGTCCTAAGCATCGGGAGGCACACGAACATGAAAGGTAGTTTTCTGGAGGAGCTGATCCTCAACAACAGAAGGCCTCAACAAACGATCATGGCAGAGCCCAAGCTACAGGGAGGGAAGTCTTACTTCTTGACTTCTCTCTTTCTCTATCAGGGTCCCATCATTGACGGTAAGATACCCACAAAGGAGGAGTCCAATGAGACTGGACAGACTACGGAAACTGTATAGGCACCTGATGAGGGGAGAGCTGGGGCATAAGGAATTTGACTTCTCAGGGTATAACAATGTTAGAGCAGGCCGCTGTGGGACTGCGGGTTGTGCCCTGGGTGAGATGCCAATTCTAGACCATGAGAATTGGAAGTTCAAGGTACGACCGGGGCGTCAGTATTCTCAACCGACTCTGAGAATAGATCCCCCTGCAGAACCCTTCTGGCCTCTGGATCCTATCCGAAGCGCTGAGATCTATTTTGGGATTAGCGCTGATCAAGCTGCTCACTTGTTTATCCCAGGTGGGCAAAGACCTAGAAGCTTCTCGGGTAAACATCTGGAGGGTGAAGCTACTCGTTATCAGGTAGCTGCTAATCTGAAAGCATTCATCGATAAATATGCCAAGAAGGCAAAGGAAAGGAGATTACGCAATGAATCTAAAAGGCGCAGAACGTCTACTCAAGCTCGTTGAGCATCTCGAGAGTGGAAAGCTGGGACAGGATGAGTTTGACTTTACGACTTATCACGGCCTGAAGATAGACCCAGAGACCGAGACTATCTGTGGTACTCGTGGGTGTGCTATCGGCGAGTTACCCCATGTCTTCCCGCAGGATTGGGTCTATCCCAATGCATACACGGGACCCTACTGGTTCAACGCTCCAGAAGAAGTCCTGATGGAAACTCGAAATACGAGTACTCATGGTCAGATCTTCTTTGATCTAACCCGTGAAGAGTATCAGCATCTCTTCTTACCTTTTCACCAGGTGGGTGATCAACTAGAAGGCGATGCTACTGCTCTAGAGGTAGCCCAGGGAATCCGGAAGTTCTTGGCAGATAACGGGTACTCTGTACTCGAGGTTATCGAAATGCACAAGCATGAGGGAGGGCTTCATGAATAGACAAGGAGCACTACGCCTCGCTCAGCTGGCTAAACATCTGGCTGAAGGAAAGCTGGGTCATGCTGTCTTCAACTTCGGTATCTGGAATGGGGATATCGACTCTCAGACACTCTCTTCGGTAGTTACTCCTCATGTCTGTGGGACCCAGGGCTGTGCAGTAGGGGAGGCTCCTATCCTTTGGCCTTTCGACTGGACTTTTGATCTTGGGGGTAAGCCTCTCTTGACTAAGTATCTCTCTGAATCTGATTCAGGATGGGCTGGTAACTACTCTGTCTCTCTTACTTCAGCAGCAGATTGGTTCGATCTTACTGTTGATGAAGCTGATCAGCTCTTTGCTCCTCATGCTGAAGAGATGGGTAGATACTACTTCTGGGGAGGTCCAGTTCTTACAAGTAATGCTTCGAAAGAGGCTGTAGTCAATAATCTCATTCAGTTCATCCGGCATGAAGGGTATGATCCGGATGAACTCATGGAGGCAAAATGAACACGATCTATGCAGAACGTTTGGCTATCCTGGCTGACCATCTGGAGCATGGGCAACTGGGACATTCCTTCTTCAACTTTGGAGCTTGGAACGTAGGGCCTGCTGTTACACCCTCAGGTTGTGGTACAGCCGGATGTGCAATCGGGGAATGCCCCATCGTCTTCCCAGAAGAATGGTCTTTCCACCCCAAGACCCTTGCTCCGGGTCTTCACGAGGAGAAACAGTACTTTACTCCAGAAACTTCAGGTTGTCTTTTCTTCAGTCTTACTGAGATAGAGTTTGGGCTTCTGTTCATGCCCTATGCGGATGACCTGGATAAATCTGAATGGCCTGATTGGTATGAGCGCTTAACTGCTGAGGCTACCAGGGAACAGGTGGCAGAGAACATCTGGAAGTTCCTCGAGCATGAGAGGGGTAGGAGCAAGGCCAGCTTCTCGGCTACTCTGCAGGCTGCTGCTATCTCACGTAAGGTTCGGGAGGTTGGTCCTGATACTATTACTTCTCAGATCAATTCTTTCAGGAGTACAGTGGGTAGACTTATGGGAGTAGACCCCGCACTTCCTGGGTCAGAGCGAACTGTCTACTTCAAGGGTGATTCCGATGAATAGAGCTGTCAGTACTATCATCCGCATTACTCCTGAGGCTCTCAAGGGTATAGCAGCTCTGCTCGAGAAGTACCCGGTAGTGGAGGTGGATCTTCCCAACTGTCAGGTCTACTTCGAGGCCTCTAGCTGGCTAGTGCAGAAGGGTTCAGCTACTCTGGAGGCTGCCAAATGTTGGGTAAGAGGGAAAGATGGAGAGCTACTAGACGTTACTCCTTGGGGTAAAGGATCTACTCCTCCTGATGTCGAGGTAGTAAAGGCTGTGAAGGAGGTAGTCCAGCTTACTGAGGATGGGTATAGCCGAAGGAACTTGATCGTAACGGGTCAGAGGCTGGGAGATTCTATTGTACTTATCGATGTCTCCAACGATTTTCGTCAAGCTCTTGAGCAGGGCTGGATGACATACAGGCGCCAGGTCTAACGAGGCACACGAGACTCATGGTATAATACGGGGCAACAGGACTGTAGTCTCCTGATCTTTATACCGGAGGAACTCATGGCGAAGTATCAAAAAGGCGAATCAGGCAACAGGAACGGAGCACCGCCCAGGGAGAGGGCCTGGGCAGCTCTGATTCGTAAGTATGGGGTCAAGAAGGTCACACTCTACGATGGAACAGAACTCCCTGCTCAAGACATCATTGCTCAGCTCACGATCCAGGCTCTTATCACAGGAGAGATAGTCTTTCCACGTATGCAAGGAGATCCTGCCAAACGTAAGAGGCTGCTCATGAGGGCAGATGACTGGATCCGTTTCTTGGGTAAGACTCGAGAGCATATGGATGGGAAGATCGTGGATGTCACAAGTGGTGGGGAACAGCTGGGTGATAACTCGGTGATTGTCTATCTCCCAGATAACAAACGTGAGGATAAGGATGAAACAGGAGACTGAAGTAATTATCAAGGTCAATGAAGAGGTTATCGAAGCTCTCAAGAACTGGGGCTCTGCACTTGCTGAGATCTCGAGTGATGTCTTCAAGGCAATCAGGAAAGCTTATCCCGAGTTTCTACTTCTTTCATTCCAGAATGACGAAAAGGCAGCGGCTCGATACTTGAAGAAGATGCGTAAGCAAGTTCGATACAACGAAAAGATGAGGAAAAGATATGGCCACACTCGCAACTAAAGATCGTCTCGCTCAAGACCTCAGCGAGATCAATGGGATGCCTGCTGAGATAGTCAATCGGGCATCACAGGGATACTATGATGACTATCTAACTCCCTTGTTGGATCCAAAGACTCAACTAGCTAAAGACCTCACTCAGGCGGGTTTTCCCCATCTAGCTGAAAGGGTTCGAGCGGGTGAGTGGGACAATACAAAGGAAGAAGCTCATGAGTGGCGAGAGTCTGAAGAGGGACGTGAGGCACTCTTTGCTGCTTGGGATCAAGCGAACCCTATAGGCCCCACCCTGGGGCAGACGGGTAAGATCAGTCGACTGAAGAAACACCACACGCATAAAGTATGACTGCTGATGTAGTCTTCAAGCCTCAATCTCGGCAGGAGCAGTTCTTATCCTCTCCTGCCGATATCGTTATCTATGGGGGTGCTGCTGGAGGGGGTAAGACTTACGCTACTCTCCTTGAACCTTTGCGTCACATAGACAACTCAGAGTTCGGTGCTGTCATCTTCCGTCGTACTGTGCCTGAGATCATCAAGCAGGGGGCTATGTGGGATGAGAGCATGAGTATCTACCCCCACTTCAACTCTCACCCTAATCGGAATCAGCATCAGCACGTCTTCCCTTCGGGGGCCAAGATAACCTTTGACTCTCTCCAGTATGAAGATACAGTCTACAACTGGAAGGGTGCCCAGGTACCTCTGATCATGTTCGATCAGCTGGAGAGCTTCACTGAGTTCCAGTTCTTCTATATGATCACCCGTAATCGTTCTACCTGTGGTGTTGCTCCCTACATTCGAGCTACATGTAATCCGGAGCCGGGTTGGTTAGCTGACTTTCTTGACTGGTGGATTGCAGAGGATGGCTATGCTGATCTAGATAGAGTAGGTAAGATCCGCTGGTTCGTCAGGGCTAATGGTGATGAGATAGTCTGGCGGGATACCTATGAAGAGTTAGAGGCTGAGTATCCCGAGCTCATGCCTGCTAAGTCAGTTACTTTCATCGTCTCTACTATCTATGACAACGAGAAGCTGCTGCAGAAGGATCCAGGGTATCTTGGTAACTTGAAGGCTCAAGACCTAGTCTCTAAGGAACGTCTGTTGGGTCATCCTCAACGAGGTGGCAACTGGAAGATTAGGCCTTCTGCTGGTCTACTGTTCAATAAGGACTGGTTCCAAGAGATCCGGGCTGATGAAGTTCCAGAGGGAGGGATCACTGTTCGCTTTTGGGATTTAGCTGCTACTGAAGAGAAGTTCTCTAAGAAGATCAAGAAGAGTAAGGGTAATCCTCTCAAGGGTCCTGACTATACAGCATCAGTCAAGATGAAGAAGGTAGGCACTACTTACTATATTCTTCATGCAACTAACGAACGTCTCTCTCCTACTGCTGCAGATAGAAGGATGAAGGAGCTTGCAGAACTTGATGGTCCCTGGGTAGCACAACGCTGGGAGATGGAGTCAGGGGCCTCAGGTAAGAGAGACTCCTCGCATATCTCTGCTCAGCTCGATGGCTTTGATTCAGGAGGCATCAGACCTCAGGGAGATAAGATCACAAGAGCTAAGCCTTTTGCTGCTCAGGCTTTCAATGACCATGTCAAGATAGTCAAAGGTAACTTTACCAAGATGTATCTTGAGCACATGCATGCACAGCCCGAATGGCCCCATGATGATCTCATGGATGCTTCCTCAGGAGCTCACAAGTACTTGGCTAACCCACCGAAGAAGCCTCAGAACAAACCTGGATAGTGATATAATACCGGCAGAAGCTTTTGTGCTTCAACTTTTTGTGAAAGGGATAACCCATGGCAGAAGAAGACGTCAAGCCCTCTGTTCAAGCCATCTTGAACAAGCAGCCCGAATACTTTCTCCTCTACGATTACTACGAGGGGGATCATGAACTGAAATTCAGTACCAAGAAACTGGCAAAGGCCTTTGAAAGCGTAGGTATCTACTTTGCTGAGAACTGGTGTGCTGTGATCATTGACTCAGTACTGGATCGGCTCACTCTCCTGGGCTGGACTGTCTTGAAGGATAAGGAGAAGACTACTCGCTTATCTACTTTCTTCCAGAATCTTCACATTGCACTGGTTGCTGATGAAGTCCACGAGGCAGCCAATGTAGTGGGTGAAGGTTTTATGATCATGGGTAAGCAGGATGGGTTCTTAGAAGCCTATGCTAATGATCCGGCCTGGACGCATGTCTTCTATGATCCGAGCAATCCTCGTAAGAAGATCCGGGCAGCTAAGCTTTACATGGATGATGGAGTTGCTACCCTCATTTTGTACTACCCAGACAAGATCGAACGATACGTAGCTTCCCGCCCCTCGGGTAAGAAGGATCAGTCTCTCTTGAACTGGTCATTCACTAAAGATGGAGAAGATATTGAGAATAGCTATGGCCGTATCCCCGTCTTCCACTTCAGGAACTCTCAATCGAATAAGAGGAAGATAGACCTCGATCGGGCTATTCGCTCCATGCAGGATGCTATCAATATCTTCTTCTCTAACATGATGGTGGCTAATGAGTTCTTCTCAATGAAGCAGAGGGTTATCATCTCAATGGCTGATCCTGGGGACCTAAAGAACAAGGCCGGAGAGAACTGGTGGATCCCTGCTGGAGAAGAGGGTGGACCTCAACCCAACGTTCTTCAGCTGGATGCTGCTAACCCTGATGCCTTCATCAAGGCTATGGATAGAACCTCCTCAGCGATGGGCGTGGTCACGCGTACACCCAAGCACTACTTCTTCTCTTCAGGTGGTCAAGACCCTTCGGGTGAGGCTCTCATGACCATGGAGTCACCTTTGGTAAAGAAGACTACCAAGAGAAAGAATAACTATGACGTCACATGGCTTGAAGTAGCAGCCTTTGCTCTTGAGCTGATGGGCTTGAGGGTAGAACCCGAGAACATTCAGTCTCAGTGGGGTCCCATCCCAACAGTTCAACCTCTCACTGCTGCTCAGATCGTAAAGACCGAAGGCGAATCGGGTATCCCGGTCAAGAACTCACTACGTCGTCAAGGTTGGAGTCAAGAGGATCTAGCTCAGTTTGACAAAGATCAGGCTGAGGCCCAGAAGAAAAGCTCTCTCGCTCTCAAAGCCCTCCAGGATCTCAGAGATGAGGGTACTGACAACACTCAACCTGATGGAAGTAATCCTGACGAATGACATTCCCCATCGTACCTACACCCCCTGAACCTGAAGTAATCAGAGTTATCAGGGAATATCGCCTAGGCATCTTAGCTAGAGAAGAAGAGCAGACCCGAAGGTTAGCCCAATCCTGGATCCAGATAGAACGTAATCTGTACCCACACATGGAACTTCTGGCAAGACAGATAGCTGATGCTAAGGCCAATGGATCACTGATCACCGAACAGCTGATTGCTAAGCAGGAAAGATACCAGATACTTCAAGCTCAAATGAAAGAGCAGATCTTGAAGTACTCAAAAGACATTGCAGTACCTGATATCGAAGCTGAGCAGTTAGCTTTTGGTGAGATAGGCATCAAGCAGGCTACTCAAGCTATCTCTCTTGTCTCTTCGAACTTGGGTATGGGTGCCCAGTTCGATAGGTTACCCGTCAGTGCAATCGAAGATATGGTCGGCCTGCTGGGTAATGGCTCACCTCTCTACTCTCTTCTCAAAGAGGCATACCCCGATGCCCTTGATGGGGTAGTCAACAGTCTTCTCCAGGGAATGGCTGAAGGACTCAATCCTGTAACAGTTGCCCGGAACATGGCCGAGAGCATGGGACTGGGTCTTGAGCGGATCACTCTCATTGCTCGAACTGAAGAACTCCGGGTATGGAGAACATCAACTGATAGACAGTATCAAGCTTCAGGGGTAGTACTGGGCTCAAAACGTCTGGCTGCTAAAGATGCTTGTATGGCTTGCCTCGTAGCGGATGGGGAGTTCATTCCGTTGGGCACTCCTCACACTGACCATCCTAGAGG
>JGI10216J12902_101850384_pt1 | contig 18746 bp, 10 predicted proteins | sample KanNatreferecore_FD_12902 | JGI IMG/M metagenome (IMG submission 12902)
CGCGACGCGCACCAATCGCTCATGGCCACGCGCGTGCGCAGCTACGACATGCTCGCCGTCGCGGGCGCGGTGGCGCGTCGCACGCCGGAGCTGTTCTCGCTGGAGATGTGGGGCGGCGCGACATTCGACACCGCGATGCGTTTTCTGCGCGAGGATCCGTGGGAACGGCTGCGCGATCTGCGCGAGAAGGTCCCTAACATTTGTTTTCAGATGCTCTTCCGCGGCAGTAACGCGGTGGGCTACTCGAATTATCCCGACAACGTCGTCGCCGGCTTCGTGAAGCACGCAGCCGAGTCGGGCATGGACATCTTCCGCATCTTCGACTCGCTCAACTATCTGCCGAACCTGAAGGTCGCGATGGAGGCCGTGCAGGGGACACACGCGATTTGCGAGGCGGCCATCTGCTACACCGGCGACATTCTCGATCGCAAGCGCAACAAGTATTCGCTCCGATACTACGTGAAGCTCGCGAAAGAGCTGGAACGCATGGGCGCGCACATGCTCGCGATCAAAGACATGGCGGGTTTGTGCCGGCCTTACGCGGCGAACGCGCTGGTGAAGGCGTTGAAGGACGCCACAGATTTGCCCATCCACTTCCACACGCACGATACGAGCGGCGTAAATGCGGCGAGCATTTTGAAAGCGAGCGACGCCGGCGTGGATGTCGTTGATCTGGCCATCGCGTCGATGAGCGGCTCGACGAGCCAGCCGAATTTGAATTCTATCGTCGCCTCGCTCCAGCGCACGCCGCGAGACACGGGGCTGAATCTCGACTCGCTCAACGAATTTTCCGATTACTGGGAACGGGTGCGCGAAATCTACGCGCCGTTCGATACCGCGCCAAAAACCGGCAGCGCCGAAGTGTATCTCCACGAAATGCCCGGCGGCCAATACACGAACCTCAAAGAACAGGCTGCCAGCATGGGGCTCGCTCAACGCTGGCACGAAATCGCGCGCACCTACGCCGAGGTGAACCAACTCTTCGGCGACATCGTGAAAGTGACGCCCAGCAGCAAAGTCGTGGGCGACATGACGATGTTCCTAATCACGCGCGGCATCAAACCCGCCGACGTGGTGAACCTGGAGCCGGGCGTGACGCCGTTCCCCGAAAGCGTGAAGGACATGATGCGCGGCGGACTCGGCCAACCCATAGGCGGCTGGCCAAAGCAATTGCAGAAGGTCGTGCTTGGAAAAGAAAAGCCGCTCCGAGGCCGTCCTGGCGCCAGCCTTGAACCCGCGGACTTCAAGGCGGAGCGGCGTTCACTGGCCGGCAAATTGAAACGCGAAGCGACTGACGACGATTTGTTCAGCCACTTCATGTATCCCGAAGTCTTCGCCGAGTTCGCGAAATTCGTCCGCGAACACGGCGACGTAAGCGTGATGCCGACCGCCGCGTTCTTCTATGGCCTCAAGCCGCGCGAAGAAATCAGCGTGGACATCGAGGAAGGCAAGACGCTCTTTATTCGGCTCGTCAATGTTGGCGCGCCGGACCGCGACGGTCGCCGGACCGTGACGTACGAGTTAAACGGCATCACCCGCGAAACGCACATCGTTGACAAGTCGGTGAAAGCTGTGGCGCGGGCGCGCCCGAAGGCCGATCCTGCGGACCCATTGCAAGTCGGCGCGCCGATCCCAGGCATCATCACCAGCGTGAATTGCAGCGTCGGCTCAAAGATCGCGAAAGGCGACAAGCTCTTCACCATGGAAGCGATGAAAATGCAGACCACGATTTACGCACAAGCCGATGGCGTCGTGAGCGAAATCAACGTCGTCGTCGGCGAGAACGTCGAGAGCAAGGACCTGCTGGCGAAGTTGCGGACCTGACGCACCGACAGCACTGCGGCGGCGGCCCGGAGAACGCTCAGCGCGTTCATTGTTCGCCGGACACTCCCAATCCATTACGAGTAACCTGGAAACCTTCCCTGCCACCGCGGCCACCGACTGAATTCTTTCCATTCTTCCAGCCCGTGAGCAGCGAGGACGCTTCCGTCAGATTCTTCTCCAGGTCCTGAACGTGCCGGGCGCTTTCGGAAGCAGACTTCACCGCTTCGTCCCGGTCCTTTTCCGCGCGGGCCAATAGCGCCTTCAATGGTTCGATGTTGCCGCGTGTGATCTCCAGTTCCGTCTGCCACTCCTTCTCGGCCACCTCGTGGGCCTGCGCTTGCGCGGCCAGTTGAGCGATCAAGTCCTGCTCGCGTTGTTTGGCCTCGGCTGCCTCGGCGTCGCGGCGGCGAAGTTCCTGGGCGGTCTGCGCTTCCAATTCGGCGCGCACGCCGTCGAACTTTGCCTGCCATTGCTGATCGCGCTGGCGCGACTTGGATTGGAACAGTTCTTCCTTCTGCTGTGCTTCAGCCGTCCAGCGTGATTCGGCGGCGCGCGCCGCGGCTTCCGCGTTGCGCTCCCACTCCTGCTGGCGAGTGTGGACTTCCTGGTCCCATTGCGCTTTCAACTCGGCCTGGCGCGCGTCGAACTGCGCCTGCAACTGTTGCTCGCGCTGACGGAGTTTGATTTGCGAAATCTCTTCCTGTTGCTGCGCCTCGTGACCCAGTCGGGCTTCGACGGCGCGCACGCGTGACTCGGCCTGCTTTTCCCAGTCCTCCTCGCGAGTGCGCAAGTCGGCGGCAAACTGGCTTTGCAATTCCGTTTCGCGAGCGGCGGCCTTGGTAATCAATTCCTGTTCGCGCTGCTTGAGCCTGGCGTGGAAAGCCAATTCCTTCTGCTGCGCTTCCTGCCTCACGCGCGCCTCGGCTTCGCGTGATTGGGCTTCGAGCTGACGGTCGAACTCCAATTCCCGGCGACGGGCGTCCTGCTCGGCCTGCGCCTGCACTTCGCTCAAGCGCGTCTCGGCCTGCGCCTGCAATTGTTGCTCGCGCTGTTTGAGCCGGATTTGCGCGGCCTCTTCCCGCTGCTGCACTTCCTGGTTCCAGCGAGCATCCACGTCACGGACGCGCGACTCCAACTGACGCTCAAGTTCGGCCTCGCGGCGGCGCGAGGTTTCCTCCACCTTCGCCTTTGCCTCGACGAGGCTGGCGTCGAAGGCGAGAGACAATTCCTGTTCGCGCTGCTTCAAGCGGTGATCGAAATCTTCATCGCGTTGCCGCAACGCTCGTTCGAATTCCAATTGCTGGCGATCCGAGCGATGCTTCTCCTGACGGAGAGCTTTCTCCAATTCGCGTGTCGCGTCTTCCTTGGCTTGCGTCAACTGGCGGGACAACGAATCAGTCTGCTGTTTCAATTGAGCTTCCGCTGTGTCGCGGGCGTGCTGGGCTTCCTTCAAATCATGCGCGAGCTTCACTGTGGCTTCCACGGTGGCCAATTCGGCATCCGCCATCTGGCGGCGCACTTGGATGACCTGGTTTTTGCTGTCCTCAGAAACCTCCATCAATTTCTTGTGATGCTCCTGCATCAAAGTGGTGCGCTCCGTTTCGGCGGCGGTGCGCTGTTCATCCAATTCCTGGCGCAGTTGCGTGATGCGATCCGACCAGGCGTTCTGGCGCATTTGAATCTGGCGTTCGATTTCGGACTTCTGCAAATCGCGCAGTGCGTCCTTCTCGATAATCGCGCGGTTGAGCGAATCAGCCGTGGCGGCAAGCTTGGCGACCCATTCCTCTTCCTTCTTCTCCAATTGCTCCTCATGCTTCGCTGCGGCAACGGCCATGGCCTCGCGAGCGTCCTGTAACTCAGCTTCTTTCTCGAACAGCACTTTCTCTGCATCAGCTTTCGCGACTGCCAGCGCCTGGTCGCGAGCGGCGACCTCGGCGGAGACTTCGCGAGCCATGCGCTCAGCGCGCAAAATCTTTTGGCGGCCAGCGCGAATGTAGAGCGCGTGCAGTCCGCGACCGAAGAAGCCCAGGCGATGCTGCGGGCGCTGCTGCTCAGGCTTGAAGAGTGTGGAGAAACCAATCTCGACCATCAACGTCGGCAGGAAAGCGACGATGAACGCCAGCACCGGATACACCCAGATGCGCACCATGCTGATTTGATCCGTGAGCAAGTCGCCGCGCTCCTTGGCCGTGGCCGTGATGGAAACCGGACGCTCCCCGAATAACCAGCCGCGCACGATTTCCACCGTGGTCGCGATACGATGCACCTGAGTATTTCTGATGGCGGCCTCGCGCGATTCGTAAAATCCGTCAGCCTTCTTGCGGCTGGCATCCAGTTCCGCGCGAATCGTGTCCAGCGGGCGCTGGCTGGCGAGCGTGGCCTGCTCCGTCTGAACGGACGCCTCGAACGCCTGCTCAATCTGCTTCGCTTCCGCCTGCCCCTCTTTCACCAATAGTGCCATCGCGGCGAGCAATTCCTCGCGCTTCTTGTCTGTCTCCTCGCGCTTGGTGCCGGAACGACGATCAAAATCTTCGCGCAACCGGCGCGCATCGGCGCTCACTTGAGCCACACTATCACGGCGCTTGTTGTTGACGGTGATCAGCTCGGTTTCCTTGGCCTTGATTTGCGCTTCGATTTCCGTAAGCAAAGTTGGTTTAAGAATCTTGTTGGATTCGCGTTCGGGCGGCACACCGGGATGAACCGGTTCAAACATGATCTTTCGCTTGAGGAAATTGGCGCTGTCATACTCCGCTTTTTCTTTGTCGTAAGTGTTCTTCTTGTTCGTGTAGTCCGCCATTTTCACTTTATAGGCGTTCTCAATGCGGGCCTCTTCAACGTTCCACGTGGTGGCCCGGGCCACTTCGGTCTCGCGGCGGGCGCGCAGATCGGCAAGCGCTGCGGTGAGTTGGGCGGCGTCCGCATCAAACTGTTTGATGATCGTCGCCTGACGGGCTTCGGCTTCCGACAACTCCTTCTTCTGATAATCCGTCAGCGTGATGGCGTCCGTGCGCGTCGCATCGTTGCGCTTGAGTGATTCCTCGATTTCAGCTTTGGCCTTGCCCTGCTTCGCGGCCAACTCGGCGAGCTTGCGGTCGCGGTCCGCCTTCTTCTCCTCGATGGTGGCTTTGACCGCCCCATCGTCTTTGATCTGGTTGTCCAATTCAGCTTTGAGTTGGACGATTTTGATTTCCTCTGTGGACGCCTTCTCGAGGAATTCGCTGGCCGGTTTCATGGCCGTGGTCATTTCGTACACCGCCATGTCCTTGACCAACTGGAACGTCAGCACACAAATCAGAGGCAATCCGAAGAAGAGCATGAACCCCTTTGCCCAGCCGGTTCGCGAGGCGGTCCAGATGGCCAGCGGCAACTTGAGCAACTCAACAGCGAGGATGGTCGCGCCAATCGGGCCGATGCCGAAAAAGATGACGCCCATGCCCTGCGGCAAGCAGACCATCTGCTGATACTTCCACCCGGTGGCCAAAATGACGAATTCCACCACGGTCGCCATAAAGATCAACGGCAGCGTTAAGTACGAAATGCGTTTGCTCTTCAACAGCTTCCACGGGGAAAACCCTGTGTCCTGCGAGGTCTCGGATTGAGTAGAATTTGGCGATGAGTTGGAATGTTTCATAAATGAACTTTGAAAAATCCGGCTACTACCCGCGGGACAAATGGAGATTAGAGCCTTCCATAAATCCCTTTTGGTCGTAGGAATTAATCACGCGCCGACCTGCGCAGCTTGTGTGCCAGTGCGCCAATACTGGGCGAACTTACCGTGGGAGTCTAAAGCCTGCCTGCGCACTGACTCTTCTGTCGATTATCGAGCCAAATCTCTGAGGCAAGTCCGGCTCGCGGTGTCAAAAATCCAGACGTGACATTTTGCACTGCGGGCCGACGTACGCCGCGTTCACTCTCAAAAGGCCGCCTGAGCGAAATCTTTTTGGCGCTGAAGCCGTTAGGCGGCGAGGACGGCGGCGTCCAGCGCGGCGTGGGAGTCCTTCAAAAGGTGGACGCCGTGTTACCGCGCCTTCGGGCATGTGGACACTGCTCACCACGTGTGTGCCTTGATCTCGACCTTGGAAATGTTCCTGCCGCGCCAATGGCGACGGAGACTTTCATGCCCCAACAATGAATCGAGCCACGGTGACGGCTCGATTTTCAAATCCGAAGCGGCGTCGTCCCACCGGACCTCCTCATGTTCCCTTGTACAATCCTGGGTTGAGGACCTTGTCCAATTTAATGAAGGTTTGCTTCTCCGCCGCGCTCATCTTCTCGATGTCGATGCGAATGCCTCTTCCGTAGCGAAACGCCACCGGAGGTGTTCCCGTCTTGCCCAGATACTGCTGCCAGAAACGGCGGTGAAAATCATGACTCGCGCTTTGCACGACCAACCGGTTGCCCTTCCGCATTTCGGCGAATGCTTCGCCGACGGTGGGAGACGGCGCTTGCATGCCCTGGATGGTTTTCGGGCCGGGCGGAGTTCCATCACTTTCTTTCGGACCCGACGGCTTAGCGCACGGCTTGGGCTACCGGTGGCGCAGACTTAACGAGGCGGTCCTGCGAGCGGGCAGAAACAGCGGCACATTCCAAGGATCCCTTTACGGCGGCTATTGATTCCGTCTGCCGTGTATCACATGATGGGCGTCTCGCCGTTCCCTCTTGAGGGTTTTCCTTTCCTGGTCGATAGGGGCCAATTCATCCAGGATGCCTTGGGCTTGGGCGCCTCTGACACCACCCTTATTCGCCTCCTCTCTCAAACGGGCCCTGACGACATTCGGTGGATAGAGAGGGCGAGTTTTGTGGGGATCGGCACCCTTGGGAGCAATTACTTCCGCCCCTCGTGCCAAGATGTCCTGCTCGACTTTATCCAACTCCCCCAGTTGCCGATCAATTTCCGCAATCGACCTCGGCGGAGGTCTGTTCTTGCTACCTTTGGCGCCAGTCGATGTGCCCGAGCCGCTACCAGCAGACGGTTTCTCCCCGGTGCCACCAGTCTCCTCCCCAGTTGGTTTGCCAGATGTTCCGCTTTTGGGGGAATTTGGATCCGCTGCGGACGCCTTGAGCACTTTCGGTCCTTTTACTGGTGCCTTGTCTGGCGCTTTGGCCGACGCCGAGGCGCTTGGCTTGGGGTTTTTACCCTGCGACGTCTTGATTCGCGGGCTGGCAGTTGCTCCGCGGCTTGGCACATTAAGCTTCGGCGCATTAAGGTCAACCGATCCTCCCATACTCTTCACCAACTCCAGAAATTCTTTTTCATACTGCATCCAAGCCTCTTTGGGCTTCATTCCCTGGTTGAGCACCAGGTCTCGCATGTATTCCTGGTCTCCCTTGCCGGCATGGGAAATCTTGGTGGTTTCATACTTGTAGAGCTTGCCGCCGCCGTTGGGCGCATCTGTTTCCACGTATGCGAGGTGACCATCCGCCTCCCATACGTACACGTTCGGCGGATGTTTCTTTGCGTCCTTGGGAACGGTCTTGCCTTCCAGATGTTTGCGCATCGCCTCGGGCACCCCGGGTGCGGTCGAATCCTTGATCTTCGTCTTGGGATCCCATGCGAATACGCTGATGGCCGTCCGGTTGAACGACGCGTGCGCCTCGATCCCGATCAAGTGGATGATCCAAAACGTCGTCGGGGATCCGCCCATGGGCAGGAGTTGGATTTGATCCCAAGGCGCGCTCTTGATGAACAGTTTGACCATGACCTCCTTTTCGTCCACGGGCGTGTCGAAAATGACTTCATATCCCACCGCGCCGGACTCGTGGAGTCGGTGGCGGATCAACCTCTCGGGAATCTGACCGACATCCAGGTTGAACCGCTTGTTGACCCAAAATCCTGGCTTCTTCGCGTCGGGCTTCTTCGTCCCGGACCAATCCTCCTCCACTTCGCTCACGTCCGTGGTGTCAACCTCCTGCGTCCTCGCCTTCATCTTGTTGACCATCGCCTGCCATGCGTTGAGGTCTTCCGGATCATCGGCCCGCAACGTCCAGCCATTGGCGCCGGGCCCCGCCTGGAGCTTGAACCCGCGCGGCACCTTGCCATCGACAAAAATCACTTCGGCCGCCTGCTCATGCGTGATCGATTGCCCGAAGTCGTACTCGAGGCGCGACGTTCCAAACCGTTTCACCTTCGCCTTCTTCGGAAGTTGCCCGGGGAGCGCAGGTGCGCTCGATTTGCGTTCGGCATCCAACTTGAAGGGTGCCGCGTCCACCCTTCGGGAATCCGCTCTCACTTGCTCCCCCCCTGCCCCATCGAGACTCGCCGGGCGGTTTGCCGTCAGCACGGCTCCTCCTCCGCCACGACCCACCTTGGCGAGGTCTTGGAGCCACTTCAGTTTGGTTGGATTGGGATTGCTCATGGTTCATTCCTCGAAAGCGGCAGTTCAGTTGCGCCCGCCAATCGGCGGCGGCAACCGGCCCCAGGCGGCGATGGTTGCATGCATTTGGCGAATGGGGTTTCGCTGGGCGCGTCCATGCCGCGCATCTCAGCACTTCCGAAAGGTTTTGGCAAATCAGAGTCTCATTCGCTTAACGGGCGGGTTGGGTTCGCCAGGAATCTCTACCAGCCTTTTCATCTGCGGCCCCAAGCACCACCAGCGCGCGGTCGTTGCCCAGCCGCGCAAGCTGATCGGGCGGCGACTTTCTGGTTCAGGGCGAGGAGTTGGGGAGCAATCGAACGACGGAGAGAATCGAAATCGAGCCGTTATATCGTGGCTGACCCTGAGATCTGCCACGGCAAACCCACCTTCAAAGGCACGCGCATCATGGTCTGGTGCAGGGAGAGCTTCTCAACGCTGCTTAATCGCGTTCTTCAAAATCGGCGCGAGCACTTTCGCGTGCGCGTCGGCCTGGCGCATGAAGCCAAGGTCGTTGGGATGCGAACTGTCCACGGTGCCTTCGCCGTCGTCGCCGAGGAGGTCCGCGCCTTTGAGGTAGTGAAGGTCTTTCACGCCCGATTTGCGGAGACGATCGTAAGCCGCCTTCAGCGCGGCGCGGCTGGTTTCGTTGCGCTTCTGTTTGCTGGCGACAAGAAACGAGTCGGCGTAGGTGCGGTCCTCGACGAGCACAATGGGCGTGTGGGGATGGGCTGCGCGAAGTTTCTTCACGAACGGCTCGACGCGCTCGGTGACTTCCGCTGCGTTCATGTTCGGCAGGCAATCGAGGACGTAAACACTCGGGTCCAGTTCAGCGAGCAGGCCGGCCAGTTCCGGTTCCATTTTGCCGTTGCCTGAGAATCCGAGGTTGATGTGCGGGAAGTGGAAGCGCCGTCCGAGAATTGCGCTGTGAACCATGCCGGGCCGCGAGGCGCACGCTCCGTGAAGAATCGACGTGCCGTAAAAGAGCATCGGCTTGCGCGTGCCCGGTCCCCACGCTCCAGCCTTCGTGAGCGTGGCGCCTTCCGGCACGCCGACTTCGACGAAGTGCGTGCCGTTGTAGAGCGGCAGGTAGAGGAGATATTCGCGCCGGGCCGGAGGCAGATTGCTGATCAGCGCCGTGCTGTTTGTCTGCTTTTCCGGTCTGCCCACCGCCAGCCAGCGCCATTCGCCCTTGTCCGTCTTCACGTAAAGGTCGAGTCCGCTCACGCCGGTGGCGGCCATGTGCGGCATGGCGAGATTGCTGGAAGTGACGGCCCAGCGCGCATGAATGCTCGGTGCGTCGGTGATGAACCGCACGTGCATCCCGGCGGAGTTCCGGCTCAACCTCCACACCGGGTCGCGCACCTTGTCCTCCGCCCGAGCGGGCAAACGATCGTAGGGCGCTTCGGTGTTCCGCCACCCCTGCCCTTCCACGCCGAGTTCGCGAATGTCGGTCCAGCGAATGGGCGCGGCTGCCTTCGTGGCCGGCTGCGCGATGAGACCGGGAGCGATGAAAGCGCAGATAAACGCGAGTGTCGGGCGCAACGTTTGGCAAATCATGTCGCCGATGGTAATGACGTTCCGCAGCCGGCTCAATTCTTTGCTTGTTGAAGAAGTCCCCGCAACAAACCGAATCGTCAGTCCGGCCGCGTTCGTGTATTGAATTCTCGTGCGTGACCGCCTGACCAAAGAACGCCGCTCGTGGAACATGAGCCGCATACGCGGGAGGGATACCGCGCCTGAAAAGCGCGTTCGCTCACTGCTGCATCGCATGGGCTACCGGTTTCGATTGCATGTGCGGATTCCGTGGAGCGCGGCTGTGTCGAAGACCAGCCGCAGCAACGCTGGATCGGGGAAGCACTCGCGTATTGCTAAAGCCACTCAGAACATCGTGACTGCTGCGGCTGATGCTGGCGCACACAGCCGCGCTCCGCGCGCCGTTTCCGTGGACATTCTTCTGCCCAAACACAAAACCGCCATCTTCATTCACGGTTGCTTCTGGCACCGTCACGCGGGCTGTAAGAACTGCACGACGCCGACGAACCGTCGTGAATGGTGGCTGGCCAAACTCAACGGCAACGCTGCGCGCAAGGTGGCCGTGCGCAAGCACCTCCATCAGGCCGCGCTCAGGAAACTCGGCTGGCGGGTGATTGTGATTTGGGAATGTGAAGCGGAGTGCGATGACTGCGTTGGCATCCTGCGCCGGCAATTGCGCCCACCCGCTCGTAGAATCCCAACGGGATTCCGTCACTCAGCCCAGCGTTGCGAGGAACGAGCTACGCTGGGTTGACTTCCGAAAACATTTCAAACCCTGAAAGGGTTTAAGCCATTCGGCGCACCGGGTGACACAACTACTTCAGAGTTGAATCGAATGGTGAACGCATTCCCAGGGTAGCTCGGTCTTTCCAGACGGGCACCACTCGCAACCGCTGGGCTGATGGATGCAATCCCTTTGGGATTGTCTTGAGACTTTCTTCGCTACCATCGCGAGAAACTTTTCCAGAACTAGTTCAGTTGTGCCTGCGACTATTGAACCACGACGCGATTCGCGCGCGGAGCAGGATGAAATGTTTACGCCAGCCACGATGGATTATTGGCTCCAAGGCTTTGCGCTGTTCGCGAGCTACGGAAACAGCTTTGCGGCAACATTCCAAATCTGCTTCGAGTTCGAGCTCCGGATGCTCTGCTTCCAGTTCCTCCAGCAGCTTGAGAGATCTTGGATCGCTCGCATCGGCCTGCGTGGCCTGTACGAAACAGTGCGCGGCTTCGGCGAACTTTTGCTGCCCTTGGAGTGCGATCCCAAGGTTCTTGAATGCATTCGGACGTTGGCGATCAATTTCGATGGCGGCGCGACAGAAACGTTCGCCCTCTTCAAATCTGTTCAGCGTATTGAGTGAGTAGCCGAGATTGTTGTTGATAAAGTACCATGTGCCGGTGTTTAGCGGCTCAAGCCCGAATGCTTCGCGGTAATAGCGCACAGCCGATTCGTAATCCCCAACTTGTTCCATGGTTTGCCCCATGGCCAAAACGCAACCGGCCTTGTGTTCCAGATCCGGCTGTAGATCCATAACCTTGCGGAGGCAGTCGAGAGCTTTTTCCTGCTGTTTGGCATGACTATAAAGCCGGGCGAGTTCCCAGAGTGCGTTTTGCGGATTTTCTTTGGCTTCGGCGAGTTTTTTCTGAAGCAGTCGCTCCGCTTCTTCAAAAGAGAGTGCGACGAGTTCACCAGTGGCCGGGTCTGGCAACGAATACTTGAAAACCAAACTTCGCGCGACGCTCATTCAGTTAAGACACCGGTCACTGTAACAAGTCTCGGAATGAATGGGCACATTTTCTCGCGGGCTTTACGGACGTTGGAGCCAAAAGCAGCGAGGACCGGGTTCTTCTTCGCCATGACTCATAGTCCATCCGCAACTCTATAGAGTTGCCACAGACGATGAGTCATATTCGGCAGGCGGAGCTCACCCCGGGCGCACCGCGATGGATTGTGTCCACGGGCCGCGGCCGTGCGCATTGATGGCGGCGGCGCGAAACCAGTAGAGCCGGCCCGGTTCCAATCCTTCCACGTCGCACCGGGAAGAAGTTTGCGTGGAGTGATGTTGCCAGTCGGTTTGTCCCGCGGCATCGGCGGTGTATTCGATGGTGAAGACGCAACGGCGCACGGGACGTTTCCAGCGCAGCCGCACGGTGCCGGAACTGGCGGTGCGTTCGGCGCGAAAAGATCCCGGCGCGTCGGGGCGGCCCACGGGGCTTTTGCTTTTGGGCAGTTCCAATCCACCCGCCTGCAGCTCGGCCGCGTCGCCGCCCACTTCCGCGTAGTAACCTTTCCCGCCGCGGGTCACCTCCGTGCAGAGCGCGGCCACGATTCTGTTGCGGGCACTGATGGCGGCGCGCAGTTCGGCCCGGAGTTCGGGCACGCGCGCGAGCGCGGCTTCCGCCTCGGCGAGCCGGGTTTGCAGTGCGGCAAGCGGGACCAGCGTTCGTTTCCCGGCGGGAACATTGGCGAGGGAATGGACGACGCGCCGGCAAATGGCGACTTTATCGGCGGGAGTCCGGTTGCGGAATCCGAGCTTGAAGCTTTTGGCGTTCATAGATTGTCGGTTGCTGCGAGGTCAGCGCAATAATTCATTGGCATCCCCGTGAGATTCGCGGAATACCGATGAAAACCGGACAAAAGTCGCTGATTTACTGTGGAAGCGCAATGAAACAATGGCGCTTCAATTATTTTAGCACCATCCTGCTGGCAAGAGCTTCGGATGTTCTGGCCTAGTCTGTGCGCTAATGTTGGAATAGCTCCATGTGCTTAATGAATGCCTGCCATCTATTTTCATTTCCGTGGCGCTACTTTAGAAATCGCTCCAACCAATTACAGTTCCAAACTGACAATGGACAAAACTCCGTCCGGTATTCACGAATCATTGGCGCTAATTTCAATAGAGCGCCAAGGAAACGAGAATGGTCAACAGGAGAGCGATGAATTGTCGGTGGACCCATCCAACGCTGTCGCTCAGGGCTGGCGCAGACGGTAGAAGATCTCGGGGGACGGAGTTGAAACGGGAGACTGCATTACGAACTGGCCGTTCGTCACGGACACAGCAGTCAGGTCCGAAGTCCATTGCGCATTCGAGTTGAGCGAGGTGGCGAATTCGAGACGATAGCCTGTGTTTGCCACCGGCCAGGCGATGGAAACCGTGCTGGCCGTCTTATTCGTCGAAAGCACGGGCCGCGGAGCAAAGTAGGCTTCGAGAATCCGGCCGAGAATAATCTTCGCGCGATCGTTCGCGTGGACCCAGTCGCGCATCCAGTAGCTGTAAGGCGCGCCGTTCGCATTGGGCGGCCCGACGCCTGCCGCCGTGGCCGGACCGTAAATGAATTCGCTGGCGATGCCGGTCATGTCGAGGAACTCGAGTTGATTCGACGCGCAGAAGGTGAGCAGGTGTCCTCGAAAATCATTGGGGATGGAAGCATTGTTCGTTGGAATTGGATCCAGTTCCTTCATTCCGGGCGCGAGAAAATAGCTTCCGCTGGTGTTGTTTGGACTCCCGCTGGTGTTGTTTGGACTCCATTGGCGGCTCAACAGCAGCATCTCCGTCGTGCGGCCGCGAGCGGCGTCATCCGCGCGCACCTGATTCACTACGCTCTGGAAGTTCGCCATGTTGTCCTCGTGACTGATGCCGCCGATGACGAGCAGGTCAGGCTGATACGCGAGGATGAACTCCGGCACATGGTCCTTGTAATACTGCACACCCGTGCCGCCGCGCGTGGAGGAGATCAATTCAATCTGCGCGCCCGGATAGAGCCGCGCCAGCCACGCGTCGATAGGCGCGTTCGCCGTGTCCTGCTGCACGCTGTCGCCGAGCATCACGATGCGCAGGCGCTGGCCCGTGCGAAGTTTTTCCATGGTGCGCGGCAGGCGCGACCAACGGCTCGCCTTGGGCACGTAATTCAACTTCGCCGGAATGCTGTCATAGAACTGATCGCCCCACTGCGCCGCTTCGGCAGGCGTGGTTGTCTCGACCACGACATCGTCGATGTAGAGTGGCGCATTGATGGCCTGGAAAAGAATTTTAATGCGCGCGGGCGCGAGCGTGGCGTTTGGACCAGCGGCGTGCTTGGCGCGAATACGGAATTCATTCGTCGCCCAGCCCGCTGACGCGAACACGCTCGAATACTGATCGTCGTTCAACTGGTTTCCGTTCGCATCGTAGAACACCGCCGCCCAATAGCCGTAGCCCGCGCTGCCGGGATTGTTCGGCGTGCCAGGCGCCTTCGATTTGAACGAAAGGCGATACCACGCGAGCGGCGTGGTGTTCATGAGCGGCGAGTGCCACGTCGCGTTGCTGGCCGCGAGCGAGTGCGTGCCGGAAGCCGATTGCGCCGTCGTCCAGGTGGCGGAACCGGAGCCGTGGTTCGTCCAGCCTTGCGACTGCGGATTGGTTTCGAAATCCGTCGAAAGCAGCACCCCGCCGTGCGCGACCGAGATCAATCCCGCCGACAACACGCCGCGCACCAAAGCCATTCGGGCCCTACGAAGCAAAGGGGTGAAACGCACCGCGTAAAGTAAAAGCAGAGCGGTATTACGCAACTGAGTGGCGAAGGATTTCCTGTTTTGGCAGCGGGCATGTTGCAATGGCGTGTGGGGCCTTTTCGTTGAAGTTCTTAAGACTCGAAATCGTCCAGAACCTCTGCTGAGATTGAGGCAATCCCGATGACGATATTGAGAACACGCAGCTTAATCAGTTTTTGCGGAGCGCTGGCTTTGGCCGTGCTTCGGAGTGACGGCGCCGGGCCGGAGGTGCGCGCGTTTCTGGAGAAGCATTGCACGGAGTGCCATGATGCGGAGACGAAGAAGGGCGATTTGGATTTGACCGCGCTCAAGTTGGAACTCGCGAACCCCACGAACTTTTCCAAATGGGTGCTGGTGCATGACCGGGTTGTCGCGGGCGAGATGCCGCCGAAGAAGAAGGCGCGGCCGGCAGCGGCGGAGTTGGAGGCGTTCGCGAAATCACTTGCGTCGTCGCTCATTGAAGCGGAACAGGCACGAGTAGCGCGGGAAGGACGCGCGACGCAGCGGCGGCTGAATCGTTACGAATACGAGAACGCGTTGCGCGACTTGCTTCACGCGCCTTGGCTGCAAGTGCGCGATTCGTTGCCGGAGGACGGCGAGGCACATCGGTTCAACAAGATTGGCGACGCGCTCGACGTATCGCACGTGCAGATGGCGCGCTATTTGAACGCGGCGGATTACGCGTTGCGCCAGGCGATGGCGACTCACGCAACGCGACCGGAGACAGTTACCAAACGCTATTACGCGCGCGATCAGCGGAGCTACACCGGGCCGATGAAGTTCTCGGTGTTCAACACGGCTCCCGAGCGCGCGACCTTTCCGGTGCTCGGTTTCAAAGGGCAAGCGGACGTGCGCAGGGGCGATGCGCCGCTCACAAGCACGAACAAGGAAGAACGTGAACTGGAAGGCGTTGGCGTCGTGGCGAGCGCTTACGAACCGATTGAACCGAAGTTCAATCAGTTCCGGGCGCCGGTCGCGGGACATTACAAGCTGCGGTTCAACGCTTACTCAGTTTGGGTCGGCCCCGGCCCGAGCAACAAATGGTTCATCCCAAATCTCGATGACATTTCCAAGGGGCGGCGCGACGAGCCGATCACGATTACAGCCGAAACGCCGCCGCGCCTGCTGCGCAAGCTCGGTGACTTGGACGTGACTCCCGATCCGGGCGTGCATGAGCTGGATGTTTGGCTGTTGGCCGGCGAGATGATTCGTCCAGATGCCGGGCGATTGTTCCGTTCGCGGCCGGGCGCAACGCGCTGGCAAAATCCGCTCGCGGAAAAAGATGGCCAGCCGGGCGTCGTGTTCCGTTGGCTGGAAGTGGAAGGCCCCATTTACGACCAATGGCCGACGGCAGGACACAAGCTGATGTTCGCCAATTTGCCGATGGTGAATCGCAAAGTGGAAACGAACGAAGTGGCGAGGCCAAGACGCCGGCGCGCGGAAACCAACGTGGTGGAACAGGCGGGCGACACCAACCGATTCCGTTTCCAAAGATTCATTCCACCGCCGGGCGTCGAAGTGATTTCGAAGAAGCCGATGCGCGATGCCGAGCCACTCTTACGCGAATTCATCGGGCAGGCGTATCGGCGGCCGACGGACGATACGGACGTGAAGCGTTTCCTGCCTGTCATCCAAAGCGCATTGAAGAAAGGAAACAGTTTCACCGACGCGATGATCGCGGGCTACACGGCAGTGCTGTGCTCGCCGGAGTTTGTCTGCCTCGACGAGAAGCCTGGCCGCCTGAACGATTACGCGCTCGCTTCCCGTCTTTCCTTCTTTTTGTGGAACTCATCGCCCGATGACGAACTGCGACGTTGCGCCACGAAGAATGAATTGCACCAGCCCGATGTTCTGCGCGCACAAACGGAGCGGCTCCTGAGCGATCCGAAGTCACGACGCTTCGTGGACGCCTTTCTCGATTACTGGCTCGACCTGCGAAAGATTCTGGCGACTGCGCCCGACGGCACGTTGTATCCGGATTACTATCTCGACGATTTGCTGACGGAGTCCGCGTTGGAGGAAACTCAATCGTTCTTCGTTGAATTGCTGCGACGCGATTTGCCCGCACGCAATCTTGTTACGTCCGATTTCGCGATGCTCAACGAACGGCTCGCCGCGCACTACGATTTGCCGCCGGTGCAAGGCGTCGCGCTGCGGCGCATGGCGTTGCCGAAGGACAGCCCGCGTGGCGGATTGATGACGCAGGCCGCAGTCCTGAAAGTGACCGCCAACGGCACGACCACTTCGCCCGTGTTGCGCGGCGCCTGGATCATGGAACGCATTCTCGGCCAGAAGCCGCCTCCGCCGCCGCCCAGCGTGCCTGCCGTCGAGCCGGACATTCGCGGCGCAGTCACAATTCGCCAGCAACTTGAAAAACATCGCACTCTCGAGTCGTGCAATGTCTGCCACGCGAAAATCGATCCAGCCGGTTTCGCGTTGGAAAACTTCGATGTAATGGGCGGCTGGCGCGAGCGTTACCGCGCAGAGGGCGAAGGTGAGCCAGCGAAGGGACTCGCGAAGAGCGGGCAGAAGTTTGCGTTTCACTACGCGCTGCCGGTGGACTCCAGCGGCGAACTGCCTGATGGGCGGAGGTTCCGCGACATTCGCGAATTCAAAAAGCTGTTGTTGGACAACGAAGAACAACTGGCGCGGAACCTGACTCAGCAATTGGTCGTTTATGCCACCGGCGCGCCGATTCGTTTCAGCGATCGCCAGGCTATTGCAAAAATTGTTGCGCGGCGCAAAGCGGAAGAGTACGGCGTGCGCTCTTTGGTGCATGAGATTGTTCAGAGCGACCTCTTTCTAAACAAATGACCCAGCCGCTCTTGGGCGCTGGAGCAGCCGTCCGCTGCCATCCGTCCCTCTGTGCCAAAGCCTTAAACCATCCCTTCTGCGTGCCGATGCAGAACCGACGTGTTACATTCCGTAGAATTTCATGAAACATAACCCCGTCGCGCGCCTAGCGCTGATCGCGCTGTTCCTCCTCACAATTCCAACGATTCACGCGCAATCGAATGCTGTGCTGCGTGAAGTGTTTCGGGACATCGGTGGCGGCGTCAGCGTCGCGGATTTGACCAGTTCGGCCAAGTACATCGCCAATGCGCCGGACGAGGAAACGTTGCTCACCTCGCTCTTCGAATCGCCGACCGACGTGCTCGACAACTATGGCCAACGTCTTCGCGCGCTTATCCGAGCGCCGGCGACGGGACAATACACGTTCTGGATTGCCTCCGATGACGCGTCGGACCTGTACCTTTCCACTGACGCCAATCCGGCGACCAAAACGCGCATCGCTTATGTGGCTGCGTGGACCTCTTCGCGCGAATGGACCAAGGAACCCAATCAGCAGTCCGCGCCCATCACGTTGACCGCGGGCCAGCGGTACTACATCGAGGCGTTGATGAAAGAAGGCCAGGGCGGCGACAATCTGGCGGTGCGCTGGCTGCGTCCCGGCGGCATTGATGAAGCGCCGATCAATCTTACGAACTGCGTTCCGTTTGGCATTGGCCCGCCGGTCATCACTACGCAACCGGCCAACGTCAGTGTGGCTGAAGGGGGGACGGCCGTGTTCAGCGTTACACTCTCTCGCAGCCTCGGCGCGACTTACCAGTGGCACAGCAATGGAGTGCGCATCGCGGGTGCGACGACTTCCAGCTTCGCGGTTACGCCCGCGGCACTGGCGGCGTCCGGCAGCACTTACTGGGTCGGTATTACGAACAGTTACGGTGGCACGAATTCCATAACTGCGACTCTCACGGTCACGCCTGATTCAACACGGCCCACGATTGCGACCGTTAGCGCGATCGATGCGAACATCGTCAGCGTGATTTTTTCCGAGCCGGTTGAAGCTGCGAGTGGTACGAACATGGCCAACTATTCGATCAGCGGAGGCATTGCCATTCAGAGCGCGCGTTTTGGTGCGGACACGAGGACGATCATCCTCTCGGTTTCCACGCTGGCCAATGGCGTTACTTACACGCTTACCGTGAACAACGTTCGTGACCGGGCCACGACGCCCAACACCATTCTCGCCAACTCGACGCGGACCTTCTCTCTCAATTCACAGCCGCTGCCCATCAGCCGTTTGTTTCCCGGACCCGAACAGATCGGGCCGAGCCGCCGCCGTTCGCCGCTGGTGATTTCCGAAGTGATGTACAATCCAACGAACCGCGCGGACTTGCGCAATCTCGAGTACATCGAAATCTACAATTCGCAACCGTGGCCGGAAGACGTCTCGGGCTATGAGATCACCGGCGAGGTGAATTACACGTTTCCCGCCAACACCGTCATAGCCGCGCGCAGCTATCTCGTTGTCGCGGGCCATCCGGCGGACTTCGTCGCTGGCTACGGCGGCGCGACACCGCTCGGCCCATTCGTGAACACAAACAGGCTCAACAACGGTTCCGGCACGGTGCGGCTCAGGAACGACCGCGGGGCCGTGCTGCTTGAGTTCACTTACCGGAACGATCCGCCGTGGCCGCTTGCGGCGGCAGGCGCGAGCC
>JGI10216J12902_100134629_pt1 | contig 18735 bp, 18 predicted proteins | sample KanNatreferecore_FD_12902 | JGI IMG/M metagenome (IMG submission 12902)
GCACTGTTAAACCACCTGATTCTGGAGCAAGGCTGATGGATCGCGTTGCCACTATCGAAGCACAACTGGACACCTTCAAAAACAGCCTGAAGCTGTACCGTGAAGAAACCAAGAGCTGGTACGCGCAGCTTGCTGACAAAGCCAGCCGGGCTGCAGATATGCCTTCGCTTCTCGGTATGGAGCGAGTGATTAAGGCTGGCGACTCCAGCAAATCTGTCAGCATGACTGACGACGACTTCTCATACGTCGCGCGGTGCCCGCTTGTAGGTCCGCTGCTGATTGAAAGCAAATTCGAATCGCTTTATGACATCCCTATCGGCGATATCAAAGTCGACATCATTGCAGTTGATGGAGGCGCCAAGTCGACGATTACCTTGGATAAACAGGGTAAAGGCAGCTTTCAGGGACAGCCTGGAAAATCCTATAAGATCCACGTCCACGATCAGGTGACGCCTACGCAGATCGACACCCTTTTCAAATCCTACGACGGCTTAGCTGCCGATCTGGAAGGGTTTCTGCGCAAGGAATGGGCAGGCTTCAAACCGCAGTGGTCGAATCAAAGTGCGTCAGCCAAAGCGATGGCAATTGGGGTCGGCATTCTCGAAGGCGGATGGGAAGCTATCAAAGGCGTCTGGGATGGCATCTCAAAGGCCTTGGACATCCTTCAAAACCCTAAAAAGTTTGCAGAGGACTTGGGGGCCGGTGCCGAGGAACTGATCAAGCTGGCCAAAGAGGCGCCAGATGTGATGAAACAGGCGATGTTGCTTGCCAGCGACGAGGCCGCACTGTTCTTGATGGTGCATTGCGCTTCTATCTGGGTTTCAGCATTGCCACCGACGCAAGCGGCTGGCCAAACGGCGAAGATGACATCTGCAGCCGTTATCGGAATTCTCATCGACATCGTGATTTCGGTCGTACTGACCGTCGCAGCCGAAGGCGCCGGGCTATTTTACCTAGCCGCACGTTTAGCAAAGTACGGCCAGATCATCGTCAAGGCTGTTACCGGATTTGTGAAGTCGTTGTTCAACATCATCAAAGGCTTCATGGGCTACGTCGGCAAATACGTCGCTGTCGCCGCTCGTGGAGTAGCGACTCGGGTAGAAAAGGGAGTCGCGCAGCTACGCTTTGATGGCAAACGTAATGCGACCGTTGAACACGGAAAGCGTCCTGATGATGCCTCGAAACAATCGAAGAACCCCGATGAAAAAAGCGCTGCACCGGCGCAGGACACTTGCACCAACGGCTGTCCGGTTTCGATGGTCACGGGTGAGGAACTACTGACTCTTACCGATGGCCAACTCGACGGTCTGCTTCCGTTTGAGTGGACGCGCCTTTATCGCACCAGTGCGGTCGAGATCGACAGTCGTCTTGGGTATGGATGGAGCCACGCTCTTTCTCATCGGCTGGATCTGGATGATGAAGGCGTCCTTTGGACGGACAACGAAAACCGAACCACTCGCTTTCCGATGCCGACACAACAGCGCCCCGCTATCACTAATAGCCTGTCGAAAGCGGCCATCTACCTGGGTTCTACCCCTGGCGAACTAATCTTGACGCAGGCTGGACAGAGTCCGCGCTTTTATCACTTCCGCGCGGGCCGCTTGATCACCATCAGTGACGCGTACAACAACCAGTTACTGTTGACCTACGATTTTGCTGACCGAATCCAGCGTATCGACAACAACGCCGGACGCTCCCTGTTAGTCCGACACGAAGACCGTCATATCGTTGCTGTGGATTACCAGCTGCGCCGCGCCGAATACACGGATCAAGGTCAACGGCAGGAGCCATGGACCACCGCACAAACGCTGGTGACCTATCGGTACAACGCGCAAGGCCAACTTATCAGCGCCACCAATGCTGCCGGTGAAACTGAACACTACCGTTACAACGACCAGCACATCATTTTGGAACGACAACTGGCCGGCGGTGCGAGCTTTTTCTGGGAGTGGGAAAACGAAGGTAAATCGTCACGCAGCGTTCGTCACTGGGCCAGCTTTTCACAGATGGACTCGCAGTACGCTTGGGACGATGCCGGCAAAGTTACCGTTACAAACGCGGATGGTAGCGAGCAGGTTTATGTGCATGACGAAAATGCTCGACTCATCAGCGAGACCGCTGCGGACGGCGCTGAAACACAGAAAGCCTATGATGATAAAGGTCGGCTGATTGAAGAAAAGGATCCTCTCGGCGCAATCACTGAATACCGCTATAACGACGCCGGTCTGCTTACCGCTGTTATTCCTCCTGAAGATGCGCCGACATTCTACGAATATCGACATGGCTTTGTGAGTGAGATTCATCGCGGCAAAGCCAGCTGGAAATACCAGCGAAATAGCCAAGGCGATATCACCCGCCAGACAGATCCTGACGGCAACGAAACACACTACAGCTACGATGCCCAAGGTCGTGTGCTGGAGATCGTTCATCCAGACGGCGGACGGCATCAACTCGCTTGGAACGGGCTGGGCCAACTGCTCGAAGAAGCGCTGCCTGATGGTGGCCGGCGCAAGTACCGATACGACGCTTTGGGTCGCCAGATCACCCGACAGGATGAACACGGCACCATTACCCAGTACCAATGGGACGCGGCTGGCCGCTTAACGCAGACCACACAGCCAGGCGGGGCGACCCGCACTTACACCTATAATGCCTACGGCAATGTCACTGCCGAACGTGATGAATTGGGCCGCATCACCCGCTACGAATACGCCGACAACCTGCAACTTGTCAGCCGCCGCATCAACCCGGACGGCAGTGAGCTGCGCTATCGCTACGACAACTCACGCCTGCTGCTGACTGAGATCGAAAACGAGCGCGGCGAACATTATCAGCTCGACTATTACTCAAACGGACTGATACAGCAGGAAACGGGATTCGATGGTCGCCGTACTGCTTACGCATATGACCTGAACGGCAATCTGCTGAAAAAAACCGAGTACGGCGACGACGGTAGCGAACTGGTCACTGAATACCAGCGTGATTCCGCTGGTCGCTTGCTCGTGAAGACGTTGGCTGATGGTGAAGAAATTCACTACAGCTATGACGCTCTCGGTCGCTTGGTCAACGTCGATGACGGTCACTGGCCACTAGCCTATGAATACGACTCCCAAGATCGGCTGATCACCGAACATCAGGGCTGGGGCACACTGCGCTACGAGTACGACAGCGTCGGCCAACTCAAGCATTGCCGTCTACCTGACGGTAGCAAGCTCGACTATCGCCGCTTGCCCGGCGGCAATCTCAGCAGCATTGACCTCAACGGTTCTCGCCTCACATCTCACCAGTTCAAGGCTGGTCGTGAACAGCAGCGCCAACAAGGCTTGCTGTTGAGTCAGTATCAATATGACGATCAAGGTCGACTGCAGGCCCACAGCGTCAGCCAACGCGATAGCGTCCTGCTGCAGCGCCGATATAACTACGACGTGGCAGGCAACCTTGCAGGCATCAATGACAGCCTTAAAGGTGCCCGCAATTTTCACTACGATCCACTTGATCGCCTGATCAGCGTTCGGGGTGCAACACCGGAGAGCTTCGCGCACGATCCAGCCGGCAATCTGCTAGGCCAAAATGACGTGCCCTCTGCCCACTTGGTCAACATCAAAGGCAACCGCCTGCTGATGCAGGGTGACCGCCACTACGACTACGACGCCTACGGAAATTTGATTCGCGAGCGCCGAGGTGCCGGACAGAAACTCGTCACTGAGTACCGCTATGACCGCCAGCATCGCTTGGTCGGCGTCATCCTACCGGGCGGTAGTATCGCGGCTTACAAGTACGACGCCTTCGGTCGACGCATCGGGAAGACGGTCGATGGCCATACCACCGAATTTCTGTGGCAAGGCGAACGACTGATCGTAGAAAGTGGGGACAATCGGTATCGCACCTATGTCTATGAGCCCGACAGCTTCCGCCCTTTGGTGATGCTGGATGGTGAAGGCCCGCTAAAAGCCACGCCGTTCTATTACCAGCTCGATCACTTGGGCACACCGCAGGAACTCACCGATTACAGCGGTGCGATAATGTGGTCGGCTAAATATCGGGCCTACGGCAACCTGGCTGCTCTGGACGTCGCGGAAATCGATAACCCGCTACGTTTTCAAGGCCAGTATTTTGATGCGGAGACAGGCCTTCACTACAACCGTCATCGCTACTACAGCCCGAGCACAGGACGGTTTCTGACCCCTGACCCGGTAAAACTTGCAGGTGGCTTAAACAATTACCAGTACGCTCCGAACCCTACAGGTTGGGTAGACCCGCTCGGCCTGATGTTCAGGGCGATTACGAAAGCTGTTTCCGGTGTGGCCAAGAAGGCACCGCTAAAACCCTCTGCGAACTGCCCCAAGCCAGGTGGTTCACCATCTCCAAGCACTACCCCTACCCTTGCAGACTCCAGCGTAAAGAGCGGAGATGTTACTCCTCCGGTAGTCACAGAATCGAAGCCTGACTTCTATGTCGGACCGTCCGGACCGGACTCGACATTGCCAGCCACGGGCTACCGATACATGGGTTACCAAAATGCCGATGGGAGTGTCAACGGTCGCGCACAGGACACGATCGACACTCAAGAAGCTCGACTGTCGTATTTTGGATTCGAGAAATTTGAGACTGGCGACGCTGCGACGGAAGCTTTCCAGGTACGAGCGCCGAAGCATGTCACTGCGGCCGACCCAGATCCCGCGTGGAGTGATGGTCGTCTGCGATTGAAGTTTGACACACTGCAACTCTACAAAGATGGTGTGCCCAACGCTACAGTGCCGCATGAACTCGGTGGCAAAGGTCCAAACCTGGAACCGTTCACCAAAGCGTACCCTGAGTACGGAACGGGTGGCGCACAACAAGTCATCCCGAAACCGGGTAATCCCACTGTCATTAAAGTGGATGAAGTCACCATTTTGCCGGAGAAGTAAAAGTGCTAACCGATCTGCAGGCCCGCGTATCACTCAAAGAGCTGATCGAAAAATACCTCAAGGGAAGAGATCCCGATTACGACCGCCTGATCGAAATCGTTCAGGATCCTTCGCGGCAAGTTCCGATCAGAGGTGTGCTTGAAGACATTAGACGGTACAACAAGGTCCAGTACACGCAGCAGGAGCTTGAGCTGATCGACGACCTTTTGTACATGTATGGGTGAGACGAAGCGTGTGAATAGCGGGCGAATGGTTGAAATATGAACGACTTTGATTAGCGCCCGTTCAAGCTTGGCGAGAGCAGCGCAAGCCGTTTAGCTCATTCTGTCTTCCCATTTTGATATCTAGCATTACCCGATAGCTGCCACTGATGACGGTCAGCTATCGGCCAAAAGCGGACTGTGCAGCGCATCACCCATGACCGCCGTTAATTGATTCGTAGTCTAAACAAGACTAACCAGCTCGACTTTTTTAATTCTTTGAGCCGAGTGAACAGTATCGAACTCGCGATCGCTCGTTTGCGGAGTAATGCCGTCAACAACTTCAATGCCAAGAAGATTCCTCAGCGGTATTAGTGATTGAGGAAATGTGGATTCCAATACAAGGATCGCTCTCGCGATTTGAGGGCGTGCTTCAGCGAGCAGCACTGCGTCCATAACAGCTCTGTATTTAACGCATTGGAATAGCCCCCTTACAATGTCAGATTCCGCAGAGACTGCAGATTTGACCTCCGCAGCTACCCAAACCGCTTTGCTATTGAACGAGACGTCAAGGCTGTCACCGGATGGTAACCGGTATTCGGTCACTCCCACTGGGATGTTAGAGCTGAGTCCGATAACGCGCGGGTTACATGCAACATAGTCTTTGAGCGCCTTATGGTCCTCGCTCTCTCCAGCGCCGTAGCCCTCACTGGCTTTTTTTAAGATAGGTGAAAAGTCGCACGCTACTGGCTCAATCGAAAGCGCTTTAAGAACTTCGTCCCATCGAGCAAAGGAAAAGACGTGCGCAAGTTCTGCCTCAACAATGACACGTTTCTGGCGAAGCGGAAGTGCTGAAAAGTCCTCTTTTTTCACGAGAAACCAACCAATGCCCTCTCCTGGTAGGCCGGTATTTTTGTTGATCACGAGACACTGAAGAGGTGGAACCTTGACCTTCCATATCTTTGAAAGACGTTCTAACGATTGGCCAATGCTCCCAAGAACATAATTAAGGTTGCGCGGGTTAGGCATCCCCAGTTCCTCGGCAAGATCGGAATAAAAAACTGGGACACCCGCCTTCGCTTGACGAACAAGCAGAGGAAGCGCGGCGCGGGCACGTATTTGGTAGGCCTTATCACCCGAAATTGGCTCAGAAACCTTCGCGGTACTCATTTCTCTCCTTGAATATATAACTGGTTAGACGTCATGTCTCGGAAGACAGTTATGAGCGTATACAATTCTTCGGGATCGAGAGTAGCCTATGGCCATCATTTGCAGCAAGGTCCGCTTTGGGTCGAAAGCGGACATCGCAGACTTAGCGTCGAATGACGGCCTGTGCGCCGCCTCCGTGACCCGGTATCCGGAGTACGGCATGATTTTCCATAAGCCCAGCTTCGACGATGCTGCGCCAGCCATGCCAAGCGACGAAGGGGCGTCCCGAGATCAAAGGCTGGAGTTCTCTTCTTTGGGCCCTTTCGGACACATCAGCCGCGCGACTACGGAAAGCCGAGTACGTCGCTGAGACGTTTTGAAAATTGTCGAAGAGTGCCATCCCGGAGTACGCGTCCATTGTCAAACTCCAGTGACTAGGGGGGACGGCCTTGAAGTGTGGATTGATAACAAGTCCGATCCTGCGCACTTCTACCTCGGTTGGTCGGTCAGCTAGATACTAAAAAAGCTGACTCAACAGCCGTTCTGGACCCTTATCCTTGCAGCCTTGGTCAAATTAGAGGTAGTCAATGAAGCCAGCAACGCCCTGCAGGCCGGCTTGTCCTGTGACCTTCCCGCCGGGGCCGCCTTGCCCACCGTCAACCTTCGCAACCGGAAAAGTCCCTGTTGTTTCGCTGAGCTCGAGTCCCAGGTAACCCCCGTCGCCTCCTGGTGCACCGCCGCCGCCGCCGCCCCAGCCGAGTCCCATGGCCCCATCATTACCTTTGCTGCCGTCCGTACCAGCGGCGCCGTGGCCGCCTGTCAAAATGAACTCGCCTCCAGAGCCGTCGAAAGTTCCCAGACAACGGATAAATACCAAACCACCATTCCCTGATACGCCCCGTCTGCCTCCAGCCCCCCCGCCAGGGGCGCCACGCATATCAGTGGCATCCGCTCCGGGCTTTTCACCCTGCATACCGTTCGATCCAGGGCCACCACCCCCGCCACCCGCTTGTGTCGTACCATGTGCGCCTCGTCCTCCGTGACCTTTACCCATGACGCCCTTTCCGGTTCCATCTCCTCCGTCTCCTCCGGCCGAGGTCATCGGAAATTGGTACCTCAGCGCCCGCCCTTCAGGTGTGATTGCCTCAATGGGCTCAGTCGTGGCGTAAAAATTTTGGTACTCGATCGTGCCGTGTATGTCGCAATTACCAACGCAATGAAGAATCAGCCACTGCCTTGAGTTGGGCGCAACCCGCAGGACAGCACCTTTTGCGATATTGATTTCCGAGCAATGGTATGTCCGGGCTGGGATTTCCAGTACCTCGCCGGCAGCGACTCGTAGCGGTTGCAGAGCAAAGTCATACATGGTGTCTCCTCCCATAGTAGTTCGCACGTCCAGTGTAGTTGCCAGGCGAATTCATGCTCTCGTGAAAAACCCGCCTTGTTTTGGCCAGGCTACGAAATACCGGCGGAGGGCTCGTGAAATGCGACAGCATTCGGCCAAACGTGGACGGTGGACACGGTGATGGCAAATGAGTAGTGTCACGGATGTTGCTTGCGACTCTAGCGGGCAGCAGGGCTTGCCGTAATCCATGTCGCATGTCTCCCTGAGTAATATCGCGTTTGCCGCGACCACCTCTAAGCTAGACAAGGACTTACAGGGCAACAAGGAGCGTTATATGACAGGCCATCGGGACAAGAAACGCGACATGACATGTCACCTAATACCTAATACCTAATACCTAATACCTAATACCTAATACCTAATAATAGTTAGGCAGCACAAACATGATCACAGCCAATATTATTCAAAGAGTATTCCGCATCTCTCATAAGGGGAGAACGGCCTCTGCGTATACAATTGAAAAAGATGAAAATCAGTATTTGATTTCAGCGTCTCATGTCTTTGATGGCTCATCGGAAATCCCTAGCGTAACCATATATCAGGATGGAAAATGGAAAGACATTCATGTCCAGACTGTCTATAATTCGCGCGACGTTGGCGACACAATTGTGTTCAAACTACCCTATGATATTTCACCTAGACATAAAATCTCCCTAGGTACCGAGAATATAATATGGGGAACATGGGCCTATTTTTTAGGTTTCCCATTTGGGATAACCAATCCCGATAAAGGAATTAACAATAATTTCCCTATCCCGTTCATTAAGGCAGGATTAATTTCGGGGCTAAATTTTGAGCGCGAAGGACTAATTACGGTATTTCTAGATGGCCACAACAACAAAGGCTTCTCTGGAGGTCCGGTTGCCTGGATCAACCCTGAAGACAGAAAAGAAATTCAAATAATTGGCACCGTAAGCGGCTACTTGACTGAGAGCCCCATTCATACACAGACGCTTGATGATATTAAAGATTACGGTAACAATGCAGGAATTATCGAAGCATTTTGGATAAAAAATATCCTGAATTTAATATGAGCAGTAGCCTAACAAACTGTTCAAGGCCGTTCGTCGCCCAGAAAAGCTAGGCGCGCGTCTCATCTTTCCCGAGAATCACCCGGTCCCTCGCGCTGAACGCGCCCAGTCTGTGAGACCGGGTGAGTCTCGGGAAGAGGAACTACAGGAGCAAAGTGAGTGGCTGCTTTTGGCCGATTCTGTTGAAAAAGTCGGCTTCGGTTGTCACGGCAGAAAAGTACGCGTCTGAGATTGAAATCCGTGTTTTGCGCAGAAGGGTTTGGGCTCAGATTTGACATAGCAGCGTGCAAAAAAGGAGTTTTCACCGCTCAATGTATGGCTGGTCAAACTGGGTCGACTTTTTCAACACAATCGGCCGAAAACAGACCTCACTCAATCACGCTGCGAGCCGAATAAAAGCGTGTTAGCAGATATTCTCAGCACTCGCTCAATGCGAATCCGAAGTCGTCACTGGACACCTGTGCCGCCTCGTTGAGCCGTTGACGCAGGGCGGCAGTCAACTGCCTCTCTACTTCCCATGGATCCGACAGGGCAGCTAGCTGGGGTGCCAATTGCGGTGACAGGCTCATCAGCGACTGATTGAGCGAACGCGCCGTCTCATACGCGGCTTTCTGCACAAAGCTGATCTCCACAAGCTCTCCCTGTGCCTTTCGAAACTCCATCTCCGCCATCCGCGCGAGATAATGCTCCCGATGGGCTCGTGCCTTCTGAAAGTCAGGAGTTTGCCCATGAGCAAAATCAGTGGGCAGCGGCGCAGCCGTGTTAGTCGGCTCGGATTGCGCTGAGAGTTGACTGTACACGTCACGCTGAAGCCGCTCCTGTTGGTGGCGAGCGGCGACAGCGGCCTTGCTTGGATCGGCGGTATCGCGGATCAACGCTTCGGTGGCCAGCACGTCGACTTGCTTGCCGTTGGGAGACAGGACCAGCCGGCCGTTTTCCTTAAGCCAAGTGATGTAACTCGGTGACCGTCCGATATGTGCAGCGAAGGCGCTTTTGGACAGATACGTGGCTGTGCTCATAAGCCCTCCTTTTCAGCGGCTTTTCAATGAATCCTTTCAAGATTTCAGTGGATTGAAATTTCAGTAAGCTGGCGGACCTCCCACTAACACGATCCCGCGGGTTTCCGACCCCGTGTCCTTTGAAAGTCCCCAGGGTCCCCGCCGGTTTTCTGCCCGGTCCGGTCTGGGGTTCAGCATCCGACTTCCATGCCCTGCCCCATCCCTTTGAAAAGACGGACATCCCTGTGCAGTTTTCAGCTAGAGAGAATCCGCGAGTTCGATAACCCGCGTAGGGGGCGGCCCTCAGGGAGGACCCGTAAAAATCAGCGCCCCGCCCGGCCTGCCCGGTTCATGCCTCCGGCTCGGCCTCGCTCAGGTCCAGCCGCTTGGCCACCCAGCGCTCGTACAGGCCGATGGCGACATCCGCGCCGGCCATCGCGGTCAGGCAACCCAGAGCGCCTGCTGTCCAGATCGACAAGCCTGCACCGAACAGCAACATCATCGCTGACACGCCGCAGACGATGCAGGCACCGGACCGAAGTGCGAGGCGGCGCAGTAATGCCCAGCCTCGTGCCCCATCCTTCTCAGCGCGCCACATCTCGCCGGACACGCCACCGACCAGGGACAGGGCAATCACCAACCAGATCGGCATCTCTGCCAGTGCCTGTTGCTCGTTCGTCATTGCCCTGCCCCTTAAACAAAAAGACCCGGCGCAATGGCCGGGTCAGGTGGTGGCTTGTCTGCCGCATTCTGCGGTCGCACCCATCGAAGATGGCCCCTTTTTACAGGTCGATTCTGGTGGCAGCAAGACCGTTTTAATGCCATCCGGTGAATGTGTGGGTGACGCCCGGTGAACGGCTGGCGAATGTCGGTGAATATCTATCCCGGCTGTCTTTTGCTGTTGTGGCGTCCCATACGTCCCACCTCTTCAAAACAAGGTGGGACGCCTGAAAGCCCCGCAGATTGGGGTTTTGCCCCACCGTCCTACTTTTATCTCTCCTCTCTCGTGTAAAGAGAGAAATTTAAAAAGCACGCGTGCGCGTAAACGCGCGTACCTGTACCCGCTACGCACACACGGGCGGGAGGCAGGAAAAAGGTGGGACGGTGGGACAGCCCAACAACGAAGCGGCCTGCGCCCGTCCCACCACCGCAAAAAGCGGTGGGACGGAGGCAGGCCGGTGGGACGGCATGAGCCAGAGAGATGCCCACGATCAAGCCGCTTCCCCCAGGAGGAAGTGCTCGACCACGATGTGGGCGTCATGCAGGCGCTGGTAGTAGATGTTGCGGGTGCAGCCACTTCGCGCCAGACGCGCTGCCAAGGGCGTATCGGGTTGGCAGTAATGCACCTGCACCACCGTCATCAGCTCGGGATCGAGGCGTTTCTTGACGATGCGTTCGATGTCCAAGGAGGCTTCCAGCGGCACCCTGCTCCCGCGCCTGCCGCGCAACAGCTGACCACCGCTTTCCATCATCATCGCGACCATGTTGCCGCCCGAGTAACCGGCGGCCACCTCATCGCTGTGCAGCTCCTGCGCCCATTGCTTGAGGGCCATATCGATTGCCTTAATCATCGAAGCACGGCTCCTCGAATTCGTCCTTTTGCAACGCAGGCGCCCTGCCCCAATGCTCCGGTTTCTTGTATGCCCATGGCCGCTGGCCGCTCTTGCTCAAGGCACCCAAACGGAAGCGTCGCCAGCCCAGCCGGTGCATGATCGCGCCGACGCGCATCTGCTCCGGCTTACCCCAATGCCCGGGATCGAGCTTGAGTGCCTGACTCATCACCTCACTGCCGGTGGCGGTCTCGCCGATCTGCGATTCCTCCAGCCAGGTCAGGATCGGTCCTTCCCATTCATCGACGACAAAACGCTGGTCCTGGGCTTCGGCGAACATCGGCGCTTCGTCCGGGGTTACCCACCAGAGATCGCCGGCCTCGTAACAGAACACCGCCTCGGCCCACAGCTGGTCGCGGATCTCGCGCAGCAACGCCACGTCGACCTTGGTACAGGCCACCGGCCAATAACGGCGGTTGCCGGTGGCGTCCTTGAGGTATTCGTCCTGGTTGGTGGTGCCGACGAACACACACTGGCGTGGCACGTCCATGGTTCGGCGGCCGTAGCTCTCGCGGTAGGTATCGGTGGAGGCGGAGAAGAACTGCTTGGCCTTGGTGCTCTCGGCCTTGTTGAAGCTGTCCAATTCGCCGAGCTCGACGATCCATTTACCGCGGATCGCCTGAAAGCCATCCTTGTCACCGAGGGCAAACGGCGTGTCCATGAACCACTCACCGCCGAGCACGCTCATGGCGGTCGACTTACCAGCGCCCTGCGCGCCTTCAAGGATCATCACCGAGTCAGCCTTGCAGCCGGGTTTCATCACCCGCGCCACGGCCGAGATCATCCAGCGCTTGCCGACCTTGGTGGTGTAGTCACAGGCCGGCACACCCATCACGTCGGTGAGCCAGGCTTCCAGGCGCGGCACGCGATCCCATTCCAGTTTTTTCAGGTACTCGCGCACCGGGTGAAACGCGTGGTCATGCGCCACGACGCTGACGGCCTCAATCACGTGCGACGACTTCACGCGCAGGTTGTACTGCTGCGCGAGCCACTTCATCACCCGCACGTCATCGATGTCGGCCCACTCGCCGTTGCCACCGCCATAGGGCGCGGCACGCAACTTGACGATCTTCGAGCTGAACGCGCTGTAGCTGATCACCCCAGCCCAGCGTTCGTCGTGGGCGAGGATCAGTTCGACGTTCTGCATGTGCGCGATCAGGGCACCGCTCTCACTGCGGGCGAGTTGATCCTTCCAGCCACCGGCAGCCGGTGGACGAACCACGGCCAACACCTGACGACGCACCGCGTCCAAACCTTCGGCGACGTGCAGGTCGTTGAAGTCGGTCCACTTCTCATGCCGCTCGACCGAGAAAATCGGCGCGACGACCTGGGCACCGACGATCAAGGCAGCATTGCTGGCCTTCTCCTCGCCGGGGTTCCAGGCATCGCCATTGGGCTTGGCTGTCTTCCAGTCATCGTCGCGGCAGATGATCAGCGGGCAGCCGGCAAAGCGCTCGCGCATGGCCTTGCACACGGCCAGCAGGTTGCCCGCATCAAAGGCTACGGCCACGGCAAGCGACGTCGCCATGTGCAGGCTGGCGCCGGTGGCGTAACCCTCGCAGACCAGTACCGGCTCGCCCGGCTCCGGGTGCGGACCGAGCAGGTGGAAGGTGCCCTCCTTCGCCATGCCGTAAGGCCAGTAGGACTTGTCGCGGCCGGTGTCTTCCTGCTTGTTCGGGAAGATCACCTGCAGGCCCATGATCTGATCACGGGCGTTGTTCATCGGCACCAGTACCGCGCCGGTGCGTGGCGCGTAACGCACCTTGATGCCGACGATCTGTTTGCGGTCCAGGTAGTCGCTACGCCCGGTGGTCGGCATGCGCTCGAACAAACCCTGCGCCCTTTTCGCGGCCCGCCGCGCAGCGTTGTTCGCGATTTCGGCGGCGCGGCGCTTGGCTTCTTCCTGGCGGGCGCGCATCACTTCACGTTCTTCCGGCGACATCCGCCCGGCCTTGACCTTGATCTTCTGTGTCTCGCCCGAACGCCAGTCACCGAAGGCGCCGAAGATCAGGGTGTCGCCCTTCTCCGTGCGCTGCTCGTGGACCACGTACCAGCCGTTCTTTTCCTTGCCCTTGTCCTGCGATGTCTTGCAGCGGGTCAGCTTGCCGAACACCAGCGGTTGCGCTGGCTCCAGACCGTAATCGGCGAATTGCCCCAATACCTCATCGAGCATGACGAATCCCCCGAATCTCAGAGAGGGATTGGCAGCTGATGCACTGCGAGCAACCCGGCGAGGCCAGGCGACGAGCTTCCGGAATCGGATCGTCACAGGCTTCGCAGAACAGCAAGGAATGGGCAGCGTTTTCTGCCTTGGCAGCGCTGCGCGCGGCCATGGCCTGATCGATGCGTTCCTGTACCAGATCGTTGGCAAAATCAGCGATATCAGCCACGGTCGGCACCCCGCGTCGTCTGGTTGACGTAGGTGGCGCGGTTGAACAACCCCAGTAACCCTTGAATGCCACGGAACACCTGGAGGCGAATCGCGGCCAGCTCCTGATCGGTGACGACACCGTCGCCGATGCTCTTGGCCCAGGTCTCGGCCAGATCCGCGACCTGCCGAAAGTATTCGGCGATACCGGTGGTGAGGGTTTCGGGCATGTCGTTGGTGTAGGTGTCGGCCAGCTCCTGCCAGATCGTGTCACCGACCAGCGCATGCACTGCATCGAGAATGCGGCGGTCCTTGGTCAGCTCGAGGATCTCGCCGAATTCCTGAATGTTGACCGCGTGACTTGGATGGGTTGGCGACAGCTTGTGCTGCAGCGTGGTCGGGTTGCGGCCGGTGGTGGCTGCAATGGCGGCAGCACCGCCCGGGTAATCCCGAGCAGCATGGTAAAGCGCTAAATCGAGCGGCAGGATTTCCCGCTGCGCCCGTCCCAGAGAACTGAGAGCGATTCGGCTCATGGCATTAATCCTAAAAGTTGCCAGTGCCGCGCGACAGAAGTTGGTGATACATTTGCCGCGTGGTCTGGAGAGGCCCAAACGCCGGCTAGGTTCGTAAGACCAACACCGGCACCGTGCCGGGGCGAACAATCCGTTGTGCACCCCTGGCGCAACAGCTGCCAGCTCTGTGGTAAGAACGGCAGCAACCCCAAGGCTTCCGAGCCTTGGTAACGCGATGAAGGTCGGCGGCATGTGGTGTGCGCACCTACTGACATCGCGGCCCAACAGCATTGTGGTGATGCTATCGGGAGAAACTGGGCGGCCCTTGGGTCGCCTTTTTTCTATGCAGCCTTCTGGGGAGCGGATTTTCCAAGTAACCAGCAGGCGTCGAATGGATTGCCTTTTTCCTGCGCAGCTGCAGCAAGCAACTTCGCGTACTCAGTTTCACCTGTGTAATCGGTGCGCGGTAACGATGCTGCTAGCCTCCACTTATTGAGAGCTTGGTAACTCCGTCCACACACACGTGCTGCGGCACCGATACCGCCAACCGCCTCAAAAGCGAAGGCAATAGCATTAGGGAAACTTTGTGGGTCTAGCATGACTGCCTCCTTTCAACTGTCGGTTGATAATAATGTTCAACTGACAGATTAGCAATCATTATGTGACTATCAACCTATGATTGATAAAGAATCCGAAAGATACATGTTCGCCGAGCGGCTTCATGCCGCACTCGACGCTAATGGCATTCGCCAGCGTGGCCGAGGGGCTGACATCATTAAACAGCTCACCTCCAAGGGAGTCGTTAAGACCCCCCAAGCCGTTAGTAAATGGCTCAATGGTGCGGCTATTCCTGAAATTGATAGTTTGACCGCCTTATCCGCCTGGCTAGGTGTGCGGAGAGAATGGCTGGAGCATGGAGTCATGCCAGTCTTTCCCCATGAAGCAGGCAATCAACAAGCAGTGCATGACGAGAACGTTATTGCCGTAACCTCAAGCATGAACAAAGTACCGCTGATTTCATGGGTTCAAGCCGGCGCATGGTGCGAAATAGCTCCTACCGTCGAGCTTCTCCATGCAGAACAGTGGGTGCCCTGCCCCGTAAATATCAGCAGATCCGGATATGCGCTTCGCGTGGTAGGAGACTCAATGACAAATACTGGCCCGGGCCGTAGCTACCCCGAGGGCTGCATAATTTTTGTCGATCCGGATCTCGCTGTGAACAATGGTGATCGAGTGATTGCGTCGCTACCGAGTAGCAATGAAGCTACGTTCAAGGTGTTTGTGAAGGATGCTGGAAAGCATTACTTGAAGCCTATCAATCCCCAATATCCCATCATTGAAATGACAGACGAAATGCAAATTTGCGGAAAAATTGTGGGGGCATTCACTCCAGAGTGAATGCGAGACGCTACTTTTTCACTCGTCAGTTGTTGACTTAATTTAACCACTGGTTGATATTTGCCTCACTCTTTACCACAGAGCGAGGCAATACCTATGCGCACCACCGCAACCCTGCATGTCCATCCGGCATGCGTCAGCAATCGCAAACTGATCGAACAGCTGCAGCTCGCTACAGGCTGCCTGGTCGTAATCCATAACAGCAAGCCCAGGCTAGTTGCCAAAACTTGCCAGCCCTCTCCTCTCGATCCGAACGGCGGAGGGCATGCGGCATGATCAAGTACAAGATCGACAACCGCACCCTGCAGTTGCTCAACGCCCAGGTCAACTTGACCGAGACCTTCAATCACGTCCTTCGGACAGCGCCTAAGCGGGAGTGCCTGGCATTCCGCCTCAAAGCTGAACGCGGCACGGTGGAGAGCACTTTTATCGTCGAGCTGGGCAGTGAACGCCACACACTGACCCTGCAGAACGACAAGAGAATGCACCTCAAGCTGGCCGACTTCATCGAAGAGATTGCTAACGGGCCACTCGACCCGAGCAACACCGGTGACGTGGTGCATCGGCCGCACGCAGATCGCCAATACGGTCACTTTGAAGTCCAGGGCAAACAACGCGTGCTCGAGCTGGTGCGCACCGGCGGCGTGCTGAGCCTCGACATGGGCTTCGATGTTCCTTTGCATGTCGTTGTGCATCGCCCGCACACAATCGCCTGCATCACCGCCATCCTCAGCATCGGCAAAAAGAGTCCACGCACACGGTGCTTCACCGCGTGTGGAACCGATGTCGAGATCTACGGCAAGGTCACCGAGTCCATCAACCACCTCGCTGCAACGGCAACCCCTGCCGCGCACGCGGCATGAGGAGGACGCCATGGAACGTACCCTCGCGCAAGCAGCAGCACAACTCGGCCTGACCCGCCCCAAACTGATCGACCTCATGCGAGCAAAAGGCTTGCTCAAGGGGAATTTGCCTGCCGAACCCCAACGCGACAAAGAGTATCTGCGGGTCAAGGACAGCCCTTGGTATGACGAGAAGTACGGCCTGCAGTACAGCCAGTCGACCCGGGTCAGACAATCCGGCATCCGTTGGCTGGCTGACCAGTTGGGCATCGATCTTCCTGCCATCTCGGCAGACCGCCGTGACGTGGCCTAGAGAATACGCCCGCCAGATCATCGCCATGCGCACACGCGAGGAGCGCAACGCCGCGCTCCTCGAAGTGCCCGAACATCTGCGCGAGCTGACCCGACGCCACTGCCTGAACGCGTGGAACCACCCGGCACGAAAACAACGCAAGGAGGCTCAACAAGGCCATGAGTAACACAGCACAGAACCCGCTTCGCCTGCACCCGGCGCCCGAATCGGCCACCGTCGAACTGCTTTATCGCATCTTCGGCGACGTCCTGATTCCACTGGAAAAAGTACGCGAACAGTACTTTCGCAACCTCAACGAGCAGTCGTTCGTGACGGAGATCAACAGTGGCCGCATCCAGCTTCCGATCACCACGCTGGACACCAGCCGCAAAGCACTCAAGTACGCGCACATCCGACACATCGCCTCGCTGATCGACATCCGCGCCTACAAGGCGGATGAAGACATGCAGCGACAGCAGGACGGCCAGCACCAGGTAGCAGCCACACCGCTGATGGCTGTCACCACCAGCCAACGACAACCACAGGAGCACTCCACATGATGCCCCCAATACAAACCGATGCACTCATGCCTCATCCCGACGTTGACAAGGTCTCGGAAGAAGTCATGGCCCACGTTTTGGGGATCTCGTTTAGAGCTCTCGCAACGCGGCGCGCACGGAAACAGATACCCGAGGGGGTCTGGAACAGACAAGGGCATCGCATTATGTACAGCAGAAGAAGGTATGAAGAATGGCAAGAAGCACAGTGGATTTGCCCAGCGGAGTGGAAATCTTCCGCAAATCCCTCCGGATTCGTTTTACTTGGAACGGGGTCCGACGCTGCGAAACGCTCCCCTACCCCGCGACGCCGAAAGGCATTAAAGCTGCATCCCAACTACGCGATCAAGTAACCGGCCTGATCAAGCTCAGGCTCTTGGATGATACCAAGTACGCTGAGTTGTTCCCGGGCTCGACTGTTTTACTGGACGGCATTCCAACGTTTCACGAGTACGCCCAGTTATGGCTTGATGGTCGAGTCATCACCACCGGCACGCGCAACAATTACAAGGGTGCGCTGAACCTGTATTGGATTCCGCCGCTGGCCCTGATCCGCCTGGACCAGATCACCACCACGCTCCTGCGCCGCGTGATTGCGGCGACGGAGTGGACGTCGCCAGGTGTTCGCCGTAACGCCTTGGTCAAACTCTCGACCATCCTGGAGTCGGCCGTCACTGAAGAGCTGATCAAGAAGAACCCGGCCAAGATGATTGACCGCCCCAAACGGGCGCGTAAGGAAATTAACCCTTTCTCTCTGGACGAGGCGAACAGGATCATCGCCCACATGTACCAGACCACTCACTGGCCCAGCGGAATCTACGCTGCGTTCTTTGAGTTTGCGTTCTTCACCGGGCTCCGGCTGTCAGAGGTCGCTGCACTGCGCTGGGATGCCGTTGACCTGGTGAAGCGCCAGGCTCATGTCCGCCGCACTGTGGCACTGGCCGTAGTCGAAGAACGCACTAAGACCGGCAAAGATCGCTATGTGTTGCTCAATGAGCGGGCGCTGCACGCGCTAGAGTACGCCCGCCAGTACGCGGAACGTCGCAAAAAAGGCGTCGGCAAGATCAAGGAAACGCCCTATGTATTCCCGCCTTCGAAGAATAGCGAGTACATCAAACAGACGTCCGACCTGCATAAGCAGTGGGGACCAGCCCTGAAGACACTGGCGATGTCTTATCGGCCACCGTACAACTGCCGTCATACTTATGCGACAATATGCTTAATGTCCAACATGAACCCCGCCTTCATCGCTCAGCAACTTGGCCACAGCGTCCAAATGTTGCTGACGACGTATGCGCGTTGGCTCAACTCAAGCTCAGACTGGGCGGAGCTGGAAAAGCTCCAGATTGGTATCAAATCGGTATCAGGCAAAAACGACCAGCTCTAACCCATTGATAGGTAAGGTAATTGATTTCCACAGCTAACATCACGATGCAGTTCGGCGCCAAGCCGCTATTCGAAAA
>JGI10216J12902_100021046_pt1 | contig 18695 bp, 15 predicted proteins | sample KanNatreferecore_FD_12902 | JGI IMG/M metagenome (IMG submission 12902)
GCAATAGATGTCCACGACGCTCCTCATCTGTTGCTGCATCGGGTGTCGATACGCTGCTTAGCACATCGACGACAACGCGGACGCGAGCGTGTCGAGTGCATCACGATGTCGGTCTCGACCGTCGTCAACATTGCATACGCTCACGCGGCACGCTAGGACGTCACGGTCGACGCTCCGAGTTCGGCGGATGGAGGGCCCAGAGGGTGAGCGACTTGCAGTTCGATGTTGATGGCGCGTCGAGTGTCTTCTGCAACCCGGAGGCGTACGCCGACGAGTCCTACTGGCACGCCGCGACTGAGTTCTTGCGCGAGGAGCACCCGGTGCCTCGCGTCGAGGTCGAGGGCTTCCCCGCGTTCTGGGCCGCGACCCGGTACGACGACGTGATGGCCGTCGAGCGCGACCTCGCCGGCTGGCTCGCGACCGCGATGCCGATCCTCAGAACGGGCCCCGAGGAAGCACAGAGTCCCGTCCGTTCCCTTGTGCAGATGGACCCGCCGGTCCACACGCAGTATCGCAAGATCAGCGCCGACTGGTTCAAGCCAGCGCGCATCGCAGAGCTCGGAGACCGAGCGGCGCAGCTGGCGAAGCGCTCGGTCGACATCATGGCTGCGCTCGGTGGAGAGTGCGACTTCTTCCGCGATGTTGCGATGGACTATCCGCTCTACATGATCCTCTCGCTGCTCGGGCTACCCGAAGAGGACTTCCCACTGATCCTCAGGCTCACGCAAGAGATGTTTGGCAACGATGATCCCGAACTGGCGCGCAGCACGGAGAAGACCTCGAGCGCCGACACACTCACCGAGTTCTTCGAGTACTTCCAGCGCCTCATCGAAGACCGGCAGGCGCACCCACGCGACGATCTCGCGTCCGTCATCGCCAACGCAGAGGTAGACGGATCACCCATCGGCACGATGGAGATGATCGGGTATTTCCTCATCATCGCGACTGCCGGACATGACACGACCAGCTCCGCGATCAGCGGCGGCATGGCAGCGCTGCTCGCAAACCCGACTCAGCTCGGTCGCCTGCGCGAGAACCCACGTTTGGTAGGTAGCGCTACCGAAGAGTTCTTCCGCTATGTGTCACCGGTGAAGCAGTTCATGCGCACCGCCAAGCACGACCAGGTGGTCGGTGGCGTCACCGTTCCCGAGGGCGACCGTGTGCTCCTCTCGTTCCCTTCGGCCAACCGTGATGCCCTCGTCTTCGAGGATCCTCACCGCTTTGACATCGCTCGCGATCCCAACAAGCACATCGCCTTCGGCTTCGGCGCGCACTATTGCCTTGGCGCACACCTCGCTCGCTTGGAGACTCGGGCGTTCTACGACGAGTTGATCCCCCGCATCGTGGACATCGAGCAAAATGGGGAGACGCAGTTCATGCAGACCCTCTTCGTTGGTGGCCCGAAACATGTTCCCGTGCGTTACACGCTTCGGTGACGCGGCAAGGCGACGAGCACCTCGCGACCGGTTCACTGCGGGTTCTACGTGGCGTAGCCGTCGACCAAGCCGGTGAGGCCAGTGGGCGCGTGCGGGCCGATGTGTGCTTCCTCGAGGACTCCGACGCCGATGCGATCGCCCATGCGAGCAGTCACGAGGTTCTGCAGGTGCAGTGACGAGAAGTCGAGCGGGTCGAAGTCGTCCAGCTTGATCGACTCGCGCCCGGTCTCCAGGTCACCGTGGTTCGTGCCGTGACCCCAGTACGGGTGGCTGTACCCGATGCCGCGCATGCGGAAGGTGAAGACCTTCTCGAGCTCGATGTGCAACTGCCCTTCGGTGGGGTGCACGAACCAGAACTCGGCGCGCTTGATCTCGCGCCGTCCTGGCTCGAACTCGAGCTCGTAGCGCAGATCGCGGCACTCGGTGACGCCCGCGGTGCTCCAGGGGTCAGCTCCCTCAGGCAGCGGATCGAGCACGAGTGAGGTTTCGAGCCAACGGGTGCCGTCCGGGTACTCGTGGAGCGCGAGGTGGGTGTAGCGGTCGTCGAAGTGCAGGGGCGCCCACAACCAGAATGCTTGGCGGTCGCGCCGGGCCCAGTTGGTGGTGAGCTGTTCACCGACCGGACGCACGCCCCAAGACCGGTCGCGTGTTCCCGGCACATCGCTCGGATCGACGCGCAGCTCATCGCCGTCGACCGAGATCGTGCCGTCCCATGTTCCCCACTGCGTGAGGCGGGTGTGGTCGTTGGTGAGGATGCCTTGCGGTGAGATCGATCGCTGTCGGGGCTCTTCGACCGCAACCGTGGTGGCCCGAAAGATCAGGTCGGCTTCGATGCCGTGCTCGTTGGGTTCCACGACGTAGCGGATCGTCCGGATCGGCTCGACCACCTCGATGCGGATCGGGCCGATCTGCGTCGAACGGTCGATCGGCATTCGCCCCGACGCGAACACTGAGTGTTCGACGCCGTTGCGCACGAAGCTGAAGCCGGCGTCGACGACTCCTCGCACCGGGTAGTGACCCATGGTGGCGCCGATGTAGAACTCGCCCTGCTTCTGGTGGCCGTTGAACCAGTAGCGGTCGTAGTGGTTGGGGTCACCGGTCGCGGGGCTGGCGATCGGGTCGGCCGACGGGTGGATGGGGTAGTCGTCGAAAGGGGTCAGCATCTGCCCTCACCTCCGGTAGTCGAGCTGGTCGTACTCAGGGCGCCAATCGTCATCGGAGTCGCGGGTAGACCGACTGCACTTCTGATCGGGGATCGTCGTGGACGAGGTAGCCGTCCTCGTCGCGGATCTGCCCGAGTTGCTCGGCGACGAGCTCAGGTGTCAGGTCGGGACCTTCAGAAATACCGGGCGTGAAGCCGAAGAAGACCCGCGCGACGTAGCCGCCTGCAGCGGTGAAGACCTCGCCGTTTGTCGCGCACTCTTCGTGTGCAAGATACGCGACCACGGGTGCGACGCGTTCGGGGACGAGGAGGTCCGCGTTTCCAGTCGTCAATCCGGCGGACATGCGGGTGATCGCCATCGGCGCCAGTGCGTTGACTTTGATGTTGCGCGTTGCGCCTTCCTGAGCCAACGCTCTGGTGAGTCCGACGAGGCCCATCTTCGCGGCGGCGTAGCTCACCTGACCGAAGTTCCCGAGAAGTCCGGTGCTCGAGGTCGTGTTCACGACTCGGCCATAGCCCTGTTCACGCATGTACGTCCACGCCGCTCGCGTCACGTTGAACGCTCCCCGTAGGTGCACGTCGAGCACGGGATCTACGTGCTCATCCATGGTGATCTTGTGGAACGCACGATCTCGAAGGATGCCCGCGTTGTTGACGACGATGTCGATGCGGCCGAACGTGTCCAGAGCCGCCGCAACGATGGCGTCACCTCCCTCCGGCGTGGTGACCGAGTCCGAGTTCGCGAAGGCGACGCCCCCTCGGTCCCGGATCTCAGCGGCTGCTTGCTCGGCGGGTGCGTCGTCGGTTGCGCCACCCTCGACGGCGGCACCAACGTCGTTGACGACGACCGAGGCCCCTCGGTCTGCGAGCAGCATGGCGTGCGCGCGTCCGAGGCCGCGCGCTCCTCCGGTCACGATGGCGACGCGCCCATCGAAGCGGAGCTCAGCCATTGTTCCTCCAAGGTGTGATCACGGATTCACCAAAGCGGGTGAGCCAGTCGAGGTATTCGTCCACTGACGAGACGGTCGGGGTGGGTACGGAGGTACTCGTGACGCCCAGGCTGGACATCTCGTCGAGTCGGGCCAAGATCTCCTCGGTCGAGTTCGGCCCGCTCGGACGGCCCGTCATGCCCTCCGCGGGCCGGTGGTCGGCACCGACCTCGAGCAACGCGAGCGGCATGGCGACTTGCATCGTCGTCGTCGCCTGGACGCGCGACCGTGCGGCGCGCAAGACATCCAGCCGTGCCGGAAGCGCGCTGAGCGACGTCTGCCATGGCATCCATCCGTCGCCGAAGCGCGCGGCGCGCTGGATCGCGGCGTCCGAATCGCCACCCACCCAGATGGTCGGTCGCCCACCGCGCGGTTTCGGCTCGGCGATGAGGCTGTTGAAGCGCACGTAGCGGCCCTCGAACCGAGGTGTGCTCGCGGACCAGAGCTCGAGCAATGCCTCGAGGTACTCATCGGCGATGCGGCCTCGCTCGTGGAACGCGACGCCGAAGCGCTCGAATTCGGCGGGGAAGATGCTGACGCCGACGCCCAGCTCGAACCGACCTTCGGTCAACTCGTCGAGTGTTGCGACGCGTTTCGCGAGTCGGATGGGATGGTGAAGGGGGAGGATGAGCACCGACGACATGAACTGCAGCCGTTCCGTGGCGCCGGCCAGGAAAGCAATGGTTGTCAGACAGTCAGGCCAGCGGCGGCCCATCACGGTCGCGTCCTCGGGTGAGAGCACGATCTGTTCTGGTATGGCGACGCCGTCGAAACCCGCGCCTTCGGTCGTGTGAACGATGCGTCGCAGCACCGGGGGAGTGACCTCGTACTCCCACGGCTGATGGTTCGGCGGGTACTCGACGAGCCCTGGGACTCGAGTGAAGAAGCGCATCGTGTCCTCGAGCCGGCCGGTCGGTCACGGTCGGGTGTCAGGTGGAAGCGGATGGCGGAACACGCGGGCTGCATTGCCGCAGGTGATCTTGCGGATGTCGGCGTCGGAGAGGTAGTCGGCGTTCTCGAAGCGGCTCCGGAGCAGAGCCTGCGTGTAGGGCCACGTCGCGTCGGAGTGTGGATAGTCCACCTCGACCATCACGTTGTCGACGCCGATCCGGTGGATGAGCGGCAGGGTCGACGGGTCGTCGAGCATGCAGAACGAGAAGTTCTCGAGCAGCACCTCTCCCGGCGGTCGACGGTCAGTCCAGTTCGGTCGCCCCGAGTGCGTCTCCGTGTAGTCCAGCCGATCGAGCAGCATCGGGACCCATCCGATGCCGCCTTCCGCGAGCACGATCTTGAGTGCCGGGAACCGGGTCGCGACCCCTGAGAACAGCCATTCGATGCACGCGATGTTGGACAGAGTGGGAAACAGCACGACGTTTCGTTCGAACCGCGCGGCATCGGTACGGGCCTCGAGCATCCCCGAGGATCCGACGTGCAGCGCGATGGCGGTGTCGGTGTCGACGCAGGCTTGGAGGATCGGTTCCCAGTACGGGTCGGAGATCTCGGGCAAATCCACGCGGTGGGGGAGCTCGGGGAGCGTCACTGCGGTGAACCCGCGCTCGGCGTTGCGTCGAATCTCTGCGGCGCCGGCATCGGGATCGGTCAGGTACGTGATACCCATCGGCACGATCCGCTCGGGGTATGGGCTGTGCCACTCGTCGAACAGCCAGTCGTTCCACGCTCGAGTCGTCGCGATTCCCAAGTCCCGGTCGGCAGCATGCGAGAACACGGTGCCGCAGAATCCGGTGACTTGTGACGGGAAGTTGACTGACGCCCAGATGCCTCCGAGGTCCATGTCGTGTACCCGCGCATGGATGTCGTAACAGGCCGGACGCATGTCGGCGAACGACTGTGGTTCGCTGCGCACCTTGTCGCGGTCCTTGTGACCGGCGACGGCGTTCATTCCCACCTGTACGAACAGGCGTCCGTCGAAGAACCAGGCTTGGCCCTCCTGCGTCGGAACCAGCGGGGGCAGATTGGTCTCAGGGCGTTCGATCGGCTTGCCGATCTCGAGCTCGATCACCCGAGGTGCTCGTTCCTGGAACGCCTTCGGCAGCCGACCATCGAACATGTCGGGTGGCTCGACGAGGTGGTCATCGACCGAGATGACCGTGTAGTGCACCTCGGCTTGCGGTGGGTCGATGAGGAACTCGGGGACTTCTTCGTTCTCGGTGATGGTTGTGGTCATGATCGGATGCCTCCGCGGATCGAATGTGCGGGTCGGTTTCGCGCTCGACGTTCGCGTGTGATCGAACGTCGCTTCTCGTTCATCTTCGCGGCGCTGGTCGCACGATCTGGCCGGGGCCACTCGCGCTCGCTGCAAGCTGGCGTTCGTCGACACGGATCGGTGAGCCGTTCACGAGTACGTGGCGCACTCCCGTCGGCTCGGGCGCAGTGAGTCGGTCGGCATCTGCGGGGAAGTCGCGCACGCGAATGACGGGTCCGGCGGCAATGGTGTCGGGATCGAACACGACAACGTCGCCGGCTGCTCCCGGGGTAAGACGGCCTCGGTCGGGAAATCCGAAGAGGTCCGCCTGCACCGATGTCAACCGTCGCACTGCTTCTTCGAGCGGCATCACCCCGCGGTCGCGGACCCAACGTCCGAGGAAGTCGGTGGCCTGCGGCGCGTCGCAGAGCTGGCCGACGTGGGCACCGGCATCGGACAACCCGAGTGTGCAATGTTCCGCGACGAGGAGCTTCGCCACCTCGTCTTCGTCGTCGTTCGCAGCTACCGCTCGGACCGAGATCCCCGGTTCCTGCACCGCGACGTCGAGCAGCGCAGCGAGCGGAGTCGTGCCCTTGCGAGCAGCGAGCACCGTCAACGGAGTGCCCTCGAGTTGGGTGAACTGTCGGGACTCGCCGAACGTGTAGGTGTCCCACCGCGGTCGGGCCACGGACATGGCTTCGAAGGCACGCTCCGCGCGGTCCCGCCAGCTCGGATTGGCGTAGGCGCGGCAGCGCTCTGCGATGTCTCCGCTCATCAGCTCGCCGAACACCTCGTTGGCGTTGAGTGGGAACGGATCGTCCATACGAAACGTGAACATGAGGGGCCTGGGGCTCACTTGGGGCCACACGTCGGCGCCGGCCGCGACGCCGGTCGCATGCGTCTCCAAGCGTCGCTGGTGGTCCCCGTTCGGCATCGACAGCAGCGCGGAGTAGGTGAATGGAACTGCGACACGGGGTTGCAGGTCGTAGAGCTCGTCGACGGTCCAGGCGCCTCCACCTGTGGTGACACCCACCGCTCCGCGCCCCCACTCGGCCACGGTGTCGAGCAGCGCGAGGAACTCGGCGCGGTCGGCGACTCGGCTCGGGATCGGCATGCCGTCGAGGCCCACGTGGGTCACCGCGAAGCTCGTTGCGAAGCCGGCTGCGCCTGCACGCAACGACGCAGCAAGCACCGTCTGCATGGCTTCGACCTCGTCGGCTGACGCCGTGCGATGGTAGGCGTCGGCGCCCATCACGAAGAGACGTATCGGCGTGTGACCGACATACGCGGCCCAGTTGAGCGTTGGTCCTACTCGGCTGACGGCGTCGAGATACTCACCGAAGCCCTCGAAGTTCCACGGAACTCCTGCACTCAACGTCTCGAAGTTCATGTCCTCGACGTTCTCGAGTGTGCGAGCGATGATCTCGCGGTGTTCTGGCCGCGTCGGCGCAATCGAGAAGCCACAGTTGCCGGCAACGACGGTCGTGACGCCATGGAAGCACGAGGGTGTCAACGCCCGATCCCAGAACACTTGCGCGTCGTAGTGCGTGTGAACGTCGATGAAGCCTGGCGCAACCGCGCATCCAGACGCGTCGAAGACGATCGCGTCGTCCGGTGCCGGCGACGCCGAGATGCGTCCGTCGATGATGACGACGTCGCCGTCGCGAGCTTCCGCACCAGTGCCGTCGACGATGGATCCTCCACGGATCACGACGGGTCGTTGTGACATGTGCTCCCCCTGTCGGCCGCGTGACAGTACCAAACCGTCCGTGCTATGTATTCCGGCCTCGCTTCACGCGCACTTCTTCCGATGCAGCCATCGCTCACTCCAGCTCAACGCGAGCACCTGTTCGCGACTCCACCGTTCACGGTGGCAGAAGTGGTGCGCGCCCGCGCCAACGATCGTCGAACGGGTCTCGTGTTCGAAGACGAGACGTATACGTACCACGACATGGTCGAGGCGGCGGCACGACGGTGCCAGCTCGCACTCGAGTGTCGTGACGAGGGGCCGTTGCACATCGGCGTCCTCCTCGACAACGTGCCGGACTTCGCGTTTTGGTTGGCGGGCGCAGCGCTTGCCGGCGCAGCGCTCATCCCGTTCAACCCGACGAGACGTGGCCGCGAGCTGCGCGACGACATCGCACACATGGACTGTCAGCTGCTCGTGGTCGAAGACCGACATGCGGGGCTGCTCGAAGGCCTCGCGCTCCCTCTAGCGCCCGAGCGGATCTACAACGTGGATCGGTCCGAATACCACGAACAGCTCGACGCGCAGGTGGCCGATCTACCCGACGTCCAGGTCCAGCCAGAGGACCCGTTTCTGTACGTGTTCACGTCGGGTTCGACGGGCAAGCCCAAGGCGTGCCGCGTCGGCCACGGACGGATGATCAGCAACGCGAAGCTCATCGCAGCCGCGCACGGCCTCACCTCCGACGACCGCCTCTACGAGGCGATGCCCTTCTTCCACAGCAGCATCTTGATGTCGTGTTGGGCGAGCGGATGGACGGTCGGGGCTCGTCACGTGATGCGACGGAAATTCTCGGCTTCGGGATTTCTGGAGGATGTCCGGCGCACAGGCTCGACCTATTTCGGATACGTCGGCAAGCCGCTCGCATACATCCTCGCGACGCCCGAGCGCCCAGACGACAGCAACAATCCCTTGCGCAGTGGACAGGGCAACGAAGGAAGTCCCCTCGACATCCAGAGGTTCTCATCGCGCTTCGGCTGCGCGATCCGCGACGGATACGGATCCACCGAGGGCGCGGTGACCATCATGCGGACAGCTGAGAGTCCGTTCGGATCGCTCGGGCGTCCCTACAGCGACGCGACCTGCATCGTCGATCCCGAGACCTCGGAGGTGTGCGCAACCGCGAGGTTCGATGAGCACGGTCGGCTCTGCAATCCTGACGAGGCCATCGGCGAGATCGTCGATCGGAGCGCCGGCGAACGCTTCGAGGGGTACTACAAGAATCCCGACGCGGAGGCAGCGCGGCTTCGCAACGGTTGGTACTGGTCGGGAGACCTGGGCTACCAGGACGACGACGGCAACATCTACTTCGCTGGTCGCAACGGCGACATGATCCGGGTCGACGGCGAGAATCTGAGCACGTCGGTCATCGAACGCATCATGGAGCGGGACGCATCGGCAGTCGCCGTTGCCGCGTATGCGGTGCCCGCCGCGGACGTCGGGGACGATCTCGTGGTCTGCATGCAGCTTCATCCACGCGCCTCGTTCGACCCGACGGCGTTCCTGCGCTTTCTCGACGAGCAGGGTGATCTCAGTCCGAAGATGCGCCCAAGGTACGTTCGAGTTACTGGAGAGATGCCCCTCACCGGTTCGCAGAAGCTCGACCGTCGCCAGCTCCGGGCCGAGGGACTGAACACCAACGACGCCCTCTGGCAGAAAACACCGAAAGGTGAGTATGAACGCTTCGAACCTCGACCTTCGCCGAGCTGAGCGGCCGTGAACCTCCGCGACGACGAGCGCGAGCACCAACTACGCGTCGAGATTCGAGCATGGCTCGACGAGAACGTGCCCAGCGCTAGTGCACGGCTCGCCCCGATGGCAAGTGGTGCTGAAGCACTTGAACGCATGATGCAATGGCAGCAGAGGGTCTTCGCCGCCGGCTGGGCGGGGATCACGGTTCCCAAGCGGTACGGCGGCCGCGGAGGCGAGGTGTGGCAACAGAACATCTGGAACGAAGAGGCGGTTCGCGCCGGGCTCTCTCCGGGGATGCTCAGCGTCGCGCTTGGCATGGTCGTCCCCACGCTGCTGGCCATGGGAAGCGATCAGCAGAAGGAGCGCTACATCGAGCCGATCCTGCGCGGCGAGGCGATGTGGTCACAGCTGTTCAGTGAGCCCGAGGCCGGTTCCGACCTGGCGTCCCTCCGCACAACTGCCAGGCGCGACGGCGACACCTGGGTTGTACAAGGCCAGAAGGTCTGGACATCGGAAGCGCAGCACGCTGATCACGCGATTCTCCTCGCGCGTACTGGCAGCACCGAGGAGCGCCACCGTGGCCTGACGTACTTCCTCGTCGACATGCGCTCCGAAGGGATCGAGATCCGTCCCCTGGTGGACATGTCCGGCGAACACCATTTCAACGAGGTGTTCCTCGACGGACTACGGGTGCCGCTCGACGCGGTCGTTGGTGAAGTGGGCGGTGGATGGGCCGTGGCGACCGCGACGCTGAATTCCGAACGCGCAGTGATCGGCGGCGGAATGTGGGGTCTCAAGTTCTCCGACATCGCCGAGCTCGCACGGTCGGCCGGACGGACGTCGGATCCTGCCGTCCGCCAAACGCTCGCTCGTGTCTACGAGGGGTACTTCGTGCTCGAGGCGCTGCGACTGAGGGCACGTTCCGGTGCCAACTCGCAGAGTTCCGGACCTGAGGCGGCAGTCCTCAAGCTTCTCACCACGCTGCACATGTGCTGGGTCGCCAACGTCGCGGTGGATCTTCTCGGTGTCGCCGGGTTGCTCACCGGCGAAGACGCACCCGAAGGTGATGACTGGGCACGTCTGCTGGTCCGGTCGTTCTCGCTGCGGTTCGCTGGCGGTACGTCGGAGATACAGCGGAACGTGCTCGCCGAGCGGCTTCTCGGGTTGCCGCGTGATCCGCGTCCTCTGTCTCAGGTGAGTACGAAATCGGTGTAGCCGCGACGCGCGGACTCGTCGCACGCGGCGACGTAGCTGGGCCAACCGACGAGCGGCATGAACACGCGAGGCTTCCCCGGCACGTTTGCCCCGAGATACCAAGAATTACATGTCGGGTACATCGTGGCAGCGGCCTGCTGGTTCACGTGCTCGACCCATTGCTCGCTCGCGTCGTGTGATGCCTCGATCGTCCGTAGACCGTGCTCGCGCATATGCACGATGCAGTCGGCGATCCATTGGCCGTGCTGCTCGATTGCCGCCACCATGTTGGTGAGCACGGACGGACTCCCCGGGCCGGCGACGATGAAGAGGTTGGGGAACTCCGGTACCCCCAGTCCCAGGTACGTGATTGGGCCGGCTGACCAGGCGTCGCGAAGGGATCGCCCCTTCCGTCCACGGATGTCGATCCGGAGCACCGGACCCGTCATCGCGTCGAACCCGGTTGCGTCCACGATCACGTCGAGCGGGTACTCGTGTCCCGCGACGACGATCCCCGCCGCCGTGATCCTTTCGATCGGTTGCTCGCTCACGTCGACCAGATGCACGTTCGGGCGGTTGTATGCCTCGTAGTAGCCCGTGTCGAGGCACAGGCGCTTGCACCCGATGTGGGTCCTCGGAGTGAGCTTGTCGGCGGTCTCGGGGTCGCGGACGATCGAACGGATCTTCTCGCGAACGAACTGAGCAGCCAGCTCGTTGGCATCAGCGTTGAGCATCGTGTCGCCGAACGCGCCCAGGAACGTGTAGCCGCCGATCTCCCACCGCTCCTCGTAGGCCGCAGTGCGCTCCGCTTCCGACGCAGTCAGAGCAGAGGCTTGATTCCAGAAGTAGCGCGACCCGAGCCCGCCCCGCATGCGATGGTTGCGCTGTCGGAAACCCGGATAGTCCGCCTTGATCTCTGCCCGCTCCTCGTCGGAGAGCGGCGCGTTCCGCGCGGGCACGGTGAAGCTCGGAGTGCGTTGGAACACGAAGAGCTCGGATGCTTGTTCGGCGATCACCGGTATGGCCTGGATGCCGCTCGATCCCGTGCCGATGATCCCGACGCTCCGGTCGGAGAGGTCGACGCCGTCGGTCGGCCACAGCCCGGTGTGGACCTGGTCACCACTGAACGTTTCGCGCCCCGGAATGTCAGGGAAGTTCGGCGCCGACGCCAGGCAGCCCGTCGCCATGATGAGGAACTGCGTATCGATGACATCGCCGTTGTTCGTCTCGACGCGCCAGCGTGTTGCGCCGTCGTCGAAGGTTGCGCTCGTGACCCGCGTCGCGAATTGGATGTGGCGCCGGAGATCGAACCGGTCGGCGACATGGTTTGCGTACGCGAGGATCTCCGCCTGGGTTGCGTATCGCTCGGTCCACACCCAGTCCTGTTGGAGCTCTTCGGAGAACTGGTACGAGTACTCCATGCTCTCGACGTCACAGCGCGCGCCGGGGTAGCGGTTCCAATACCAGGTGCCGCCAACGTCGTCGCCGACCTCGTAGACGCGAAACGAAAGACCGATGGTCTTGAGCAGGTGAGCGAGGAACATGCCCGCGAATCCGGCGCCGACTACGACCGCGTCGAAGGTCCTGTCAGTACGGTTCATCGGCGGAACGTAGCGCGTCGCTCGCGTCCGGAGTGATGTGCACACCGACTTGCTCGCGGCCGCGGTGGATGTCGTCTTCGATGTGATCTCTGCGCTCAGGTGTCTCGATGCGCGCTTCGTCGGTCGCCTCTGGGATGGGGACGGGCAACGGAGCGGGTCGAGGAGGCGCGGAGGGTCGCGAGTGGACGTCGCAAGTGGATCGACGACTCCCGTCGAGTGCTGCCGGCGCTTGGCAGCGTCGGAATGCGCGCGAGGGGTAGAGCGCACGGTTTGTCCCGATTTAGTGGCAGCGGATCGGGCGGCGATGCGGCCAGGGGCGGCCCAGACTGGTCGCTCGGGATTTTTCTGGGTGAGGTCTCGCGCGAATGACGGCCTCAGTGGCCCGCTGCGCCGTCGTCGTCCTGTTCTGGACAATGGGTCCGGCCCGTGTGTTCGGCGCCCTCCAGCGGCCCTCTGGGGCCTCCAAATGCTGCTCGAGGCCAACCCGAGCTTGACATCGATGTCGACGTTCGCCGCAAGGAGCTGGGAACAGGCCGATTACGCCACGGTGAAGCCGCCGTCCACCAGGACGCCCTGACCGGTGACGTACGACGCGGCCGGCGACGCGAGCCACACCACGAGCTCGGCGACCTCCGCCGGATCGGCTGCTCGGCCGACCGGCACGATCTTGCCGGCCGCCTCGAGTACGTCTCGGCCGAGGAGAGCGGACGCGCGATCGCTGGTCATGGGCGTGGCCATCCAGCCCGGGCACACGGCGTTGACGCGGATTCCACGCCTGGCCTGTTCGAGCGCAGCGGCGCGCGTGAGTCCGAGGACCGCTGCCTTCGACGCGCTGTAGGCGGCGGTGCGCTGATGCGCGATGTAGCTGTTGATCGACGCTGTGTTGACGATCGCGCCGATGCCAGCGGGTTCCATGATCCTCAGCTCCGCACGCAAACACAAGAAGATGCCGGTCGCGTTGACGTCGAGCGTGACCCGCCAATCCGCCAGTGATGTTTGCGAAGTCAGAGTGAACGGTCCTTCGACACCGGCGTTGTTGTGTGCCCAGTCGAGCCGACCGAAACGCTCATGTACCACGTTGAAGCAAGTATCAACCGCAGACTCGTCGGTGACGTCGAGCGTCATCGGGTCGGCCGAACCACCGCCAGCGACGATCTCGTCGGCGACGCGCCGCGCAGCAGCGGCGTCGACGTCGGTGACGATCACCGTCGCGCCGCGTCGGGCGAACAGCGCCGCTGATGCAGCACCAAGGCCAGAGCCGGCACCGGTGACAACGCCAACCGTTCCAGCAAGATCCATGAAAGCTCCCATGTGCCCCAGCGACGACACGCACAGCCTGGAGATTGCGGGGCGATTGATACTGTCGACGGGAATGGACGTCAACTCCGACGAGTTCCTCCAACTCGTTTCACACCAACGCGCCTGTCGTGCGTTCAGCTCCGAACCCGTGACCGACAAGCAGATCGAGTACGTGCTGTCGGCTGCGACCTACGCGCCGAGCGCAGAGAACACACAGCCGTGGGTATTCGTGGTCGTCGAAGACGAACGCCGCCGGGCCGCGATTGGCGACATCATCCGCGCGATCTGGGACTCCTTCGGGCGGCAATACACCCAGAAGCGCTCGTCACCGGCGTTGTTTGCCGACGTCGACCATGGTCTCGGAGCGGGGGGCGTCGCCGCGGCACCTGTGCTCGTCGTCGTCGGTGGCGACAGCCGAGTGGTCGACCGGTCGCAGCTCAAGGCGTCGGTGTACCCCGCGGTGCAGAACCTCTTGCTCGCCGCGTCTTGGCTGGGCCTCGGCACGTGTCTGACCACGATCGCAAACATTCGAAGCGACGAGACGCGTGACCTCGTCGGTTTTCCCGACGAGGTCGATCCGCTGGCGCTGATTCCGATCGGCCACCCCGCGCGACCGCTTGGTCCTCCGCGTCGCGAGTCCTTCACGGTCAAGGCGCACCGCGATCGCTACGGTGCCGCCTGGTAGTACCCAGTCGGCCAGCGTCGCGCTCCATGGTGTTCGAGAAGACATGACACAGGATGATCGGGTTCGAACACAAGCGGAACACACGATGATCCCACCGCGCTGGTCAGCATCGATGTGTCGATCTCACCACCCGTTGCCGTAACGCTCGCGTGAGGTCCTCTCGTTGAACGGCACTCGCCGCGGGGGACCGAGCGGTCGCGACGGGTGTCCCAGTGGCACCACCGCGATCGGGTCCACTTCCTCGGGAAAGCCGACGAGCGCGCGGAGCTCGTCGGCGCGGTTCGTCGCCAGCGTGGTAAACGCCGATCCGAGGTTCAGCGCGTTGGCAGCCAACAGGATGTTCTGGACCGCAGGATAGACGGACGAGAGCAGCCACTTGCGGTGTACGAGTCGCGTGTCGCCACCCACGACGACGAGTACTGGCGCAGCGACGATGCCTCCCCCTGCGATCCCTTGATCGACATCCGCGAACACCGACGGGTCGGAGCGTTGCTTGCTCATCTCGCGCCCGGCGTTCCAGAGCTGCGCCATGATCGAGCCGATCGCCTCACGCGTCTCGGCCGCGCGAACCACCACGAATTCCCACGGCTGGCGGTTCTCCGAGCTGGGGGCGAACGTCGCGGCGCGCAGAACGGTCGCGATGTCGTCGTCGGCGACCGGAGCATCCGAGAACCTACGGCACGCCCGCTGGTTCGACACCACCTCGAAGAACGTCTTTTCGCAATCGGCGCTCTCTTGCATGGTCTCCATCCTCTCCTCGTGGCGTCCGTGCCCACAGACCACTCGATGGTCGTGTCGGCAACGACCGTCGTCGTCGGCGCCCGTGGAACCAGATGGAGAGTTCTACTACGAGCTCTCTGAGTGGGAGTGCGACGAACGACGAAGGCACTGCACCACGAGCCGTCAGTCGCTCCAAGCGCTGTCTGCTCCCAGCGTGTGAGCATCGAGCGTGTGACACAATGCCGGCCGCGCGGCCATATCACGCGCGCTTCGTGATGTTTGGAGGGACATGCTGGCGCCGTATCGAAGCGGGCTACTTCACGAGGTGCGGGGCATCTGGCCAACGTGAGCGACGTCCTCCGTTCGCACCTCGACGTCACTCCGGCGGCCCTCACCGACGCGTTGCGCCGCGTGCGCTGGATCCCCGACGACGTGACCGTCGTCGACGCCGGCATCACGACCATCGGTGCAGGTCAGATGGGCATTTGCGCGCGGTACGACCTGCGTTTCGATCGCGGGTTTGACGACGCGCCCACCAGCGTCGTCGGGAAGTTCGCGGCCAACGACGAGCAGGCGCGCACGTTCATGTCCTCGAGCGGCTACCCGAACGAAGTGGCCTTCTACCGCGACTTCGCGTCGCAGGTGACGATCCGGGTCCCCCGCTGCGCGCTCGCCGTCATCGACGACGACGGATGGTTCACGCTTCTGCTCGAGGACCTGTCACCGATGCAGCCCGGCGACCAGCTGCAGGGCTGCACCGTGCCCCAGGTCGAGGCCGCGGTGCAGGAGCTCGTCGGCCTGCACGCGCCGCTCTGGGACGCACCGGTGTTGCGCGAGCACCCGCAGTTCAGCAGGAGCGGCCTCGCCGACCCGGGCGTGCTCACCGACGCGCTCCAGGCCGTCGTCCCCGGATTTGTCGAGCGCTACGGCGCGTCGTTCGAGCCCGACGAGGTCGACTTCTACGAGCGCCTGGCCACGTCGGCACGCGGCTGGATCGAGGCACGCCCGCCGGCGCGCAGCCTGGTGCACAGCGACTTCCGCCCCGACAACCTGATGTTCGGCACGGGCCCTGACGGCGGCCCCACGGTCGCCGCCGTCGACTGGCAAGGCTTCGGACGCGGGTGCGCGCTGTCCGACGTGTCGTTCGTGCTCGGAAACGCGCTCACGGTTGACGACCGGCGCGCCAACGAAGAACGCATCGTGCGCGACTACTACCGCTCGCTGGTCACCGCCGGCGTCGACGGCTACTCGTGGGACGAGTGCTGGGACGAGTACGCGCGCTCGCTGCTGTCCGCGCTGATGACGACCGTCTTCGGTGCCATGTACGGCGTGCGTTCCGAGCGCGGTGACCAGATGTTCGTCGTGATGGGTGGGCGCCACGCGCGCCAGATCCTCGACCTCGCCGTCGACTCACTCCTCGATTGACCCACCGGCTTGGCGTGGCTGGTCATGAAGCCTGTTCGGTAGAATCTGAACATGGTCAAGAAGACCCGCCTCCCGAATGCGAGCCGCGGCCGCGAGCCCGAGGTTGACGGTCGAAAGGCGCGAGCCACGGGTCGTACGGTGCGCGGCCGCAAGACTCGAGTTCAGTTGCTCGCTGCCGCGAAAACAGTGTTCGTGCGCGATGGCTTCTTGCACGCCCGTATTGCCGACATCTGCGAGGAAGCCGGTGTCTCCTACGGCAGCTTCTACACCTATTTCACGTCGAAGGAGGAGATCTTCCAGGAGCTGCTCGATTCGATCGAGATCGATCTACTCGACGTGTCCGCGGATGTGTCCGACGGCGACGCGTACGAGCGGATTTACTCAGCTAACGCACACTTCCTCGAGCAGTATCGGAAGAACGCCGGCATCCTGGCAGTCATCGAGCAGGTCGTGACGTTCGATCCCGAATCTCGTGCACGCCGTGATGCGCGTGAGCAGGCGTTCGCGGACGTGCTCGAGCGTTCCATGCGTCAATACCAGAGCGATGGTCTCGTGGACGCGCGGCTCCATCCGCGGATCGCTGCGAGCGCACTTGGCGCCATGGTGGAGGCATTCGCGAAGGGCATGTACATGACGGGGCGATCCAGTGGGTACGACCTCGACACTGTGATCGAGCAGCTCACATTGTTGTGGACGAATGCGCTCGGCATGCCACCGCGTGAGCTGGGCTCGGTGACAAGCGGAAAGTCGGACGCGTCGGCTTCGACCAAGCGGCGTTGACCAGACGACCCGAGTCAGTTCGCGCGAGCGACTCGCATCGCGAGACGCTCCATCGCTTCGGCAGCTTCGCGGCGGGGGAGGCGGGTGATCTTGTCGAAGAACCGGCGGTTCGCTTCGACCGGCACGAACACCGGTCCGTCCGCGATGTGTTCGATCGCCTCGGCGACGACTTCCTCTGCCGTTGGAATGGTCTCTGGATCGATGCCGAGCTGAGCCGATGCAAGGCCTGGAGTGCGCGTCCCTCCGAGGGGGACGCTGACCACATGGACCCCGTCACCGCGTAGCTCACACCACATCGCCTCGCAGAACACCTGCTCGAAAGCTTTCGCAGCGGAGTACGCAGCTTCGGTCGGTTGTCCCGCCATGCCCGACAGTGATCCGACGACGACGAGGCCGCCGCGTCCGCGAGCGCGCATCGCGGGTGCGTATTCGTAGACGAGCCGAGCTGTGACGAGCGCGTTGATGGCGATGACACCTTCGATCGCCTCGAGGGAATCGTCGAGAAAGAGGCCGTGGTCGCGCTTCACGCCACCGACGTTCTGCACGACGAGCCCAACCTCAAGGTCTGCGGTGCATTCGCGTAGGCGGTCGATCGCGTCGGTTGCGAGTACGTCCAGGGCCAGGGTCCGCACCTCGGCGCCGCGCGCCCTGAGGATGCTGGCCTTGTCCTCGAGCAGGGCTTCTTTGCGAGCGACCATGACGACACCGAGGCCCTTGGCCGCGATCGCGTCTGCCCAGGCCGCTCCGACGCCGTAGGACGCGCCGGTCACGATCGCCCAGGGGCCATAGGTCTCGAGAAACGGGTCGTTCGCTTCGTCGCTCATCCCGTCGGCTTCCTTTCGACTTCGCTGCGGTGGTTGAGGTCAGCCTGGGGCGAACGCAGACCGCCGCCGGAGGAAGATACGCAGGAGCAACCTTGACGTCAATATCGAATCGCGCGAGAAGTTCTGGATCGCGAGCGAGTTCGTGCCCGGTCGCATCCGGTGGCGGATACGAGACGAGTCAAGCGCGAACCGAAGACGCGGGCCGCGGGCAAGCAACCCGCGCGGAACGGGAGCAGCAAGCGAAGCTCGGCCAGCGGTCGTGAACCGCTGTCGCAAGAAGCGATCGTCGATGCCGCGCTGAAGCTCATCGCCCGCCACGGTGAGGACGCGTTGAACATGCGCGCACTCGCCGACGCCCTCGATGTCAGCGCGATGGCCGCCTACTACTACGTCGACACCAAGGAGGACCTGCTCAGCCTGTGCGGCGATGCCGTCTTCGCGCGGGTCGTGGTCCCCGCGGAAGACGAAGGAACCTGGGACGAACGCCTACGGCTGGTGATCGTTCGCCAGCGCGACGCGATGCGCCGCTACCCAGGGCTGCGTGAAGCACTGACCGGCGTCGACATGGAGCAACGGCGGCGGCTCGAGGACGCCGAGATCGACATCCTGCTCGGCGCAGGCTTCACCGCCACGCAAGCGGTTCCCGCGTTCCGCACGCTGCTCAGCTGGACGCTTGGGAACGCGGCGATCGAATCGTCGTTGCGAGATCCGTCGCACCGAAGCCCGGACAAGCGCAAGGCGCTGCGTCTGTCGTTCGACCGCAAGCAGAAGCCGGTGATGAGTGCCGACGACTACTTCAACCTCGGGCTCGACATGGTCCTTGCGGGACTCCGGGACTTCTTGGAGGCCGGCGACGCGCGTTCGATCGCTCGCACGCCGACCAAGGCGCGGAAGGCGAGCACGCCGAAGCCGCGCAAGGCGCAATCCGCTCGACGCCG
>JGI10216J12902_110910012_pt1 | contig 18663 bp, 14 predicted proteins | sample KanNatreferecore_FD_12902 | JGI IMG/M metagenome (IMG submission 12902)
CGCCAGATGCAGGGCGAGCTTTATTTGCAGACGACGGCGCAGATCAATCCCGGCAACAGCGGCGGTCCGTTGTTCAACATGCGCGGCGAAGTCGTGGGCGTGACGAACATGAAAGTGGCTTTCGGCGAAGGCATCGGGTTCGCCATTCCGATTGGCACCGTGACGCGATTTCTGAATCACCGCGACGCTTACGCTTACGACAACGACAATCCCAGCAACGCCTACCGTTACCTCTCGCCGCCGAGCCGGTTGAAGAGGGCGGATTCGGATGTCGATAGCGAAAAGTGATTGCGCCTCGCGCCATAGCGGGAAATTTCCCACTGCTGTCGTTCGGCGGCGTCCACGAATTATGAAACGTTTCTCACTCGCTCTATTCTTTGCGGCGGCCAGTTGTTTCGCAGCAGTCCCGCCCGCCGAAAAGCTTTTGCCCGCGGACACGCTGGCGTTTCTGACCGTGCCGGATTGGTCGAAGGCGCAAATCAGTTTTTCCAACTCCTCGCTGGGCCAGCTTTGGGGCGACGCGTCGATGAAGGCGTTCAAGGAAAAATTCCTGGAGAAGTTCAACACCAATGCCATTCAGCCGCTGGAAAAGGAACTGGGGCTGAAGTTTTCCAATTACACGAGTCTCGCGGGGGGGCAGTTCACGATTGCGGTCACGCAAAACGGCTGGGACGGGCGCTCGGACCAGCAGCCCGGCATCCTCTGGATCGTGGACACGAAGGACAAAAGCCCGCAACTGAAGACGAACCTCGCGGAGTTGCGGAAGAAGTGGACCGAAGACGGGAAGAAAATGCGCACGGATAAAATCCGAGGCGTCGAGTTCACGACGGTGATCGTCACGCAGGAACTCTCCAAGTCGCTCGGACAAATTGTTCCCGGCCAGAAACCGGCGCCGGAGCCGGACGAACCGAAGCCCGCGAGGAAAAACATCGAGTGGGTCATCGGCCAGTCTGATTCGCTGCTCATCGTGAGCGACGCGGCGAAGGACGTGGAAAAAGTGCTTGCGCTCCAATCCGGCACGTCGGTGCCGATGCTCGCCGATCAGGCGGCGTTTGCGGCGAACGCTCCGATGCTGCGCGACGCGCAATATTTTCTCTGGATCAACGTGAAGCCGATTATGAGCACGCTCGCGCGACGGCCTGAGCCGAAGGCCGAGGGAGATCCTTTGCTCGGCGCGCCGCCCTCCTTCGAGAAGATCCTGAACGCCATCGGCCTGAGCGGAGTGCAGACGCTGGCGTTCAATTTGACGCAGGCGGCGCACGGTTCGATGGGCACGGTTTCAATCAACGTGCCGGAAGCAGCGCGCAAAGGAATTTTCACCATCCTCGCCGTGAACCCGAAGGATGCGTCGCCGCCGCCGTTCGTGCCGGCGGACGCGGTGAAGTTCGATCGCTGGCGCATTGATTTGCAGAAAGGCTGGACGACGCTCGAAAATCTGATTGGAGAAATCGTGCCCGGCGGCGGCTCGATCAAGCTGATTCTCGACATGGCGGGCAAAGACAAAGACCCGAACTTCGATTTTCGCAAGCAATTGCTGGCCAATCTTGGTGACGACTTGATCACTTACGAGAAGTCCCCGCGCACGCAGACGGCGGCGGACCTGGACTCGCCGCCGTCCGTCACATTGATCGGCGCGAAGAACGCCGAGCAGTTCGCATCGTCGTTGAAAGCGCTGACGAGCATTTTTCCGCCGCAGATGATCAAGTACAAGGAGCGGGAGTTCCTGGGCCGCACTGTTTATTCATTCACGTCCCCGATGGGAAACCAGGGCGAAGAACCGAAACCTCTGAGCTATGCCGCGAGCGCCGGGTACGTCGCGTTCTCGACCGATGTCGCCGCGCTCGAAGAATTTTTGCGCAGCGGAGAAGGGAACGTGAAGCCGTTGCGCGAATTCGCCGGGATGAGCGATGCCGCGCAGAAAGTCGGCGGCAGCGCGAGCGGCTATTTTTCGTTTGAGAACCAGAATGAAACCGTGCGCGCGTCTTTCGAGACAGCGAAGAAAGATCCAAAAGCCGCCTCCGCACTGCTCGGGGCCGGTTCTCTGTCCACAGTGCTGGGCATTGGCGCCGGCGGTGAAAACAAAGGCTACACGGAGTGGTTTGATTTCTCGCTCTTGCCACCCTACGACCGCGTGTCGAAATACTTTCATTTCGATGTCAGCGCGATCAACGTTTCGCCCAATGCGATCACTTTCAGAATGTTCACGCCCACGCCGCCACAGCTTCGCAAATAAAGCGGGACTTCGCCGTTTGCCATCAGTCGTCCACCGGCTTGACGCCGTTTCGCCCAATCGCCAGCAAGATTCCGTGGAGGAGAGCGTGCGGGTTCGGCGGACAGCCGGGAACGTAAACGTCCACGGGGATGACGCCGTCCACGCCGCCGACTGTGGCGTAATTTGTGCCGAAGATGCCGCCGCTGCAGCCGCACGCGCCGACCGCGACGACGAGACGCGGCGCTGGCATCGCATCGTAAGTCTTGCGCAGCGCGAGTTCCATGTTGCGCGTGACGGGGCCGGTGACGAGCAGCATATCGGCATGACGGGGTGAGGCGACGAAGTGGATGCCGAAACGCTCGATGTCGTAAACCGGGCTGTTCAATCCGTTGATTTCCACCTCGCAGCCGTTGCAGGAGCCGGCATCCACTTCACGAATGTGCAGCGAGCGGCCGAGGACCCGGGCGATGCGCTGCTTCAGTTTGTTGCCGGTCGCTTCGAACGAATCAACTGATGGTCCAGATGGCGTCGCAACCGCGCCGGACATTTCAGTCAAGCTTTGCTGTGTGCCGTCGCCGGCAAGTTTGTAGCGAGCGACGCGTTTCAATTCATCGCGACTGCACGCGCTGAGTTCGCACACGGGCGTCATCCGAATCGCCGCCGGGTCCGCTTCGGCGCATAAGCCGCAGAAGATGCACTTGCCGAGATCGAGCGTGGCCGTGCGTTCGTCGTGGTAATCCTCATAAGCAATCGCAGCGGTTGGACAAACCTTCGCGGCGAAGCGCGCGTCTTTCCACTTCGCGAAATCAATCACCGGCAGGCCGCGCGCATTGGGCGAGACGGCGGGCGCTGCTTGCGGATACGCGGTGGTGACGATGCCGGTGGCTAAACTCTTTCTGAGGATGTTCAACATGGTCAGCGGTCAGTTCCGGAGTAGGAGAGATTGAAACTTTTGTTCACGACCGGGAAATCGGGAACGATGTTGCCGAGGATTGCTTCGCTGAGCGCCGGCCAGTTTTGCAGCGACGGGTCCTTCACTTTGCAGCGCGCGAGGCGGTTGCCGGGCGCGGTCCGAATCCAATGAAAGATTTCGCCGCGCCAGCCTTCCACGTATCCCAGCGCCACACGGTCGGCGGGAATTTCAGGAACGCTGGTGCGGACTGCCCCAGACGGAAAGTCGGACGCAATCTGCTCGATAATGACGAACGATTGCTGTACTTCGTCGACGCGCACTTGCATCCGGTGCAGCACATCGCCATCGGGGTAAAGTGGCACGCTGAACTTCACACGGTCATACGCGGCGTGTGGGAAGTCGCGGCGCAAGTCGCCGTTGAAACCAGATGCGCGGCCCGCAATGCCGACCACACCGAGATCGCGCGCCGTTTCAACTGTGAGCACGCCGGTTCGTTCGAGGCGGTCCCGTGTGGAAGCGGAATCGTGGATGAGCGCGACGAGCGAGTCGAACTCAGGCTTCAACTCCGCAATTGCTTTCTTCAACCCGTCGAGTTGCGCCGCATCCCAATCAAAGCGCACGCCGCCGATGCACGCCATGCCGCGCAAAAGCCGGTTGCCGGTGAGTCGTTCATTCAGGCACAGCACGGTTTCCTTGAATCGCATCGCGTGCATGTTGGCGACAACAAACGCCACGTCGGTGGCAATCGCGCCGATGTCCGCGATGTGATTGTAGATGCGTTCCAGTTCCAGGCAGACGCTGCGAATCGCGCGGGCGCGTGGCGGCGCTTCGACATTCGCAGCGCGTTCGATGGCGTGGCAGAACGCCGTCGCATGCGCAAAGGACGAGTCACCAGAAATGCTTTCAGCCAAACGCACGCCGTGCTCGATGGGCAAATGCTCGAACAGTTTCTCGGTCGCCTTGTGCGTATAGAAGAGCCGAATCTGCAAATAGAGCACCGGCTCGCCCGCGACGCTGAAAAGAAAATGGCCGGGCTCGATAATGCCCGCATGGACCGGGCCGACTGGCACCTGGAACACGCCCTCACCTTCGACTTCGCGGACCTTGTGCCGCTCACCCGTGAACGGCGGCAGCGTCGTGTGCAGATCGAAGTCCTTGCGCATCGGATGAACGTCCGGCCAGTCGTCGTGCAGCGCACAGCGGCGCGGATTCGGATGCCCGATGAGTTTCAGCCCGAACCAATCCTGAATTTCGCGCTCCTGCCAGTTCACCGCCGGCACAGCGTTGGTCAGCGAGGTCAGCTCTGGTTTCTCTTCCGCAATCGGGGTGCGCACGATGGCGAATCCGCCGACGGTATCAAACGCGAAGAGATAATAAACGTGAAAGCATTTGCTGGATTCCCGTGCATCGTCACCAAACACGCCAGCGAGCCGCGCCTTCCATTTGCGATAGAAATACGCACACACCGCCGGGACCGTTTCCGTCGCTGTGTGCAGATAAATCTCATTCGGGCGCGGCGCATCGACCAGGGAGAGTTGCATCGAGAAACGGCGCTGCGTTTCCGCGATGATCGTTTGCATGGACGGGAGAATGTTCATGGAGCGACTCCGGTGATGCGCGCGGCGGCTTGCACGAGGGCAAACAACGGACGTGGCAGCCAGATGCCGAGTGCAATGACAGGCAATAGAACAATCATCATCGCAGCAAATTTCCACGGGCAGACGATGGCGCGCGGCGTGTTTTCGGGTGCCGCGCCGAGGCATATCCGAACGATGTGGCTCAGAAATCCGGCGAAGATTGTGACGACGCAAACCATGAACAGGGCGACAAGCCAGCCGTGTCCGCCCGCCATGCCGGCGCTTAGAATCGTGAACTCGCTCTGGAAAATGCTGAAGGGCGGCGTGCCGGTCATGGCGAGGACACCGACGAGCAACAGTAGGGCGCTGGCCGGCAGCACGTGAATCGCGCCTCTAACTTTGCGCAAGTAGGGCGTGGCGAAGTGTTGCTGCACGTTGCCGGCGCAGAAGAAGACGAGTGGTTTTGTCACGGCGTGAAAGAGCATGTGCAGCAACGCGCCCAGCACGCCGAGTTTCCCGCCGAACCCAAGCGCCGTGACCATGATGCCCGCGTGTTCGATGCTGGAATACGCGAGCAGCCGGCGATAATTGCGCTGCGCGAGAATGAACGGCGCGGCGACAATGATGGATGCCAGACCGAACAGCAGGAGCAGTTTCGACGGGAACGCCACGCCGAGGCATTTCGTCGCGAGCACCTGAAATCGGATGACTGCGTAGAAGGCGCAATTGATCACGCCCGCGCCGAGCAGCGCGGCGGCGGGCACGGGCGCTTCGGAGTAGGCGTCGGGTTTCCAGGTGTGCATCGGCGCGAGGCCGAGCTTCGTGCCGTAGCCCAGCAGCGCGAGCACGAATGCGAGCTTCATGGCCGGCGCGTTGAATTTTTCCGCGAGCGGCAGCAGCACCGACCAGTTCAATCCTTTGGATGAATCAGCGCCGAGCACGCCTGCGGCGGCGTAGTAAGTGAAGATGGTGCCGAGCAACGCGAGCGAGATGCCCACGCTGCCGATGATGATGTATTTCCACGCCGCTTCGAGCGACGTGCGCTCGTTGTAAAACGCGATGAGCAACACTGACGCGAGGGTAGTGCCTTCAATCGCGACCCACATCACGCCGAGGCTGTTCGCCAGCGTGACGAGCAGCATCGCGAACACGAAGAGCGGCGTTAGCGAGTAATAGCGATGGAATTGCTTCGCCGTGATTTTTGATGACCGCAGCTCGTGTCGAAAATAGCCGACGGCGTAAACGCTGCACACGAGAGCAACAAAGGCAGTGAGGCCAACGACGAGCGCGCTCAGGCCGTCAGCGTAGAGAAATCCCTCCAGCGCTTCGGCGGAGCCGTTGCGCAATACATTGGCGCCGAGGACGCACGCGAGCACTGCGACAGCCGCGAAAGGCAAGAGGTTCAACGCTTCGAGCACGCGCTGCGAACGGATGAACAAGCACACGACGCCCGCAAGCAGCGGCACGACGAGCAGAAGGATCAACAGCATCGCGTCATCATCCTTTCAACTGGTTGAGCCGGCCTACGTCGATGGTCGAGAACGTCTCGCGAATACGATAAACGAGGATGCCCAGTACCATCACGGCGATGAAGAGATCAAAGAAGATTCCGAGTTCCACGACGAGCGGCATGCCGTAGGTCGTGAGCGAAATCGCGGCGAGAAAGATTCCATTCTCTGCCGCGAGCAGCGCCAGCACCTGCGTGATGGCTTTGCGGCGATTGATCATCATGAACAACCCCGCGAGCACCTGGCCAATCGCGACGCCGAGAATGTTGTTAAGCGGTTGTTCGACGGACGCGAACGGCCGCGCAGCGACGTAGCCGAGCAGCACGAGGCCGCCGCAGAAGAGCATGGCAAGCGGCGCGTTTAGCAGGGGTTTGGATTCGAGGCTGATTTGCACCTGCCGCACGAGTCGTTGGAGGAACCACGGAAGGAATATCACTTTGCCACCGGCGATAAGCGCGGCGACGAAGAACACGTGCCAGGCCCGTGCCGTGCTCGCAACAAGCGCCGCCACGGTCGCGAGCAGGAACGATTGCAACGCGAACAGCCGGATGTTCGTCGTCAGCTCCTTTTGCACCACCATGAATAATTGGAGCACGAGCATGAGGGTGGCGAGCAGCGTGATCCACTGGGCCGCGATATCGTTGAGCGGTGGATTCATGATGGCTTGAAAACGAACATGGAGAGCAGCGCCAACGCGGCGAGGACGAATGCGGCGCTCAACAGATCGGGGACGCGGAATAGGCGGAGCTTGGCGTTCGTCGTTTCGACCAGCACGACGGCGGCGGAAAGCAAGAGCAACTTCAAAACGAATACCGCCAGCGCAATAGCGAGCGCCGCTGGTGACCATTCAAGCGCGAGGCCGATGGGAAAGAAAATGTTCACGAGCAGCGTCATCAGCACCAGTTGCTTCAGCGATGCGCTCCATTCGATGAAGGCGAGATGCCGCCCGGAAAATTCGAGCACCATTGCTTCGTGAATCATCGTGAGTTCGAGGTGTGTCGCCGGATTGTCCACGGGAATGCGTCCCGTTTCCGCGAGCAACACGATGAACAGGGCGGCGAGCGCGAGACCGTGCGCCGGGTTCAGCAATTTCCACGTCGTGCCTTCCACCGACTGCACGATGTGACTGAGATTCGTGGAGCCGGCGGTGATGGCGACGGTGAAAATGGAGAGCATCAACGCCGGTTCGGCGATTGCGGAAAGCGTCATCTCGCGGCTGCTGCCCATGCCGCCGAAAGCGCTCGCGGGATCGAGTCCGGCGAGCGCGAGAAAGAATCTGCCAAGCGCCAGCAGTCCAACGAGCGCCAGCGCTCCGCCAAACAAACTGAGCGGCGCATGAGTGTTGAGCATCGGCACCATCAGCCCCGCCAGCACTGCGGTCGTGAACAGAACATAAGGCGTCGCCGAGAAAATCCAGGAAGCGTGTTCGGAGATGACCATGTCCTTGCGCAGGCATTTCACGAGGTCGAAGTAGGGCTGCCACACGCGCGGGCCGCGGCGGTTTTGCAGTTTGGCTTTCCAATTGCGAATCAGTCCCGTGACCAGCGGCGCCAGCAACAGCAGCAGCGCGGTCTGAACGAGCAGGCCGATGATGTCGAGCTTCATAGAGCGAACAGCAGCAACAGCACGAGCGTGAGGAAGATGTAAATCAGGTAAGCCTGGAGGCTCCCGGCCTGCATTGCGCGCATCCGATGGGAGAGCCTCTGAATCGTGCGCTGGATCGGGCGGTAAAGGCGCTTCTCGAAAGTTTCCTCAACGTGGCTTTCAAAACGGATCGTGCGCGCGAAGTAGCGGGAAAATTCGTATTCCGTTTGCACGGCGCGATGCGGGCGAAACAGTCCGCGGAAAATCATTCGCAGCGGTTTGGAAAAGCCAGTGGCGCTGTATTGCATTTGCGGCGTCAGTCCTTGCAGGCCGCAGTCCCATGTCGGGCCAATGCGAGTGGCGCAACGACGGCCGAGCGCCAGCCAGAGCGCGAGCGGGATCACCAACATGCACGTAGCGATGAGCACGATGCCGAGGGTGGAAACGGTGCCCGCCTGCGGATCGAGGCCGCCGAGCACGAGACCATTTGCGGTCGTGAGTTGGCGGCTGAGTTCAACCCCTGCGAGTTGATGCGTGAGTGGATCGAGCAGCGTGAGAAACGTCGTCGGGAACAAGCCAAGGAAAATGCACGCGGCGGTGAGCAGTCCCATTCCAACGAGCATCGTCGGTGAAGCTTCGCACGCCTGGCGTGCATGATCGCTGCGCGGTTGTGCGAGGAACGTGATGCCGAATGCTTTCACGAAACAGGCGGCGGCGAGCGCGCCCGTCAGCGCCAACAGCGCGCCGCTCAACGGAAACATGAGTCGCGCGAGGCTGGTCGTGGCGTTGAAGCCCTGGAGCATGGATTGATACGTGAGCCATTCGCTGACGAAACCATTTAATGGCGGCAATGCGGAAATGGCCACGGCGCCGATGAGAAAGAACAGCGCGGTCGCCGGCATGCGTTTAATCAGGCCGCCGAGTTCTTCCATGTTGCGCGTGTGCGTGGCGTGCAGGACGGCGCCAGCGCCGAGAAAGAGCAACCCTTTGAACACCGCATGGTTCAGCGTGTGAAACAGCCCGGCGATGAGGGCGAGTCCGGCGAGGAGCGGATGTTGCGTGTTCAGGAACATGAGCGCCGCGCCGAGTCCCATGAGGATGATGCCGATGTTCTCGATGCTGTGATACGCGAGCAGTCGTTTGAGGTCGTGCTCCATCAGCGCGTACAGCACGCCGAGGACGGCTGACACGGTGCCGATCGCGAGAACGGTGACGCCCCACCACATCGGAGGGGTGCCGAGAAAGTCGAAGAACACGCGCGTCATTCCGTAGATGCCGGTCTTGATCAACACGCCGGACATGAGCGCGGAGACGTTGCTCGGTGCGACGGGGTGCGCCGCCGGAAGCCAGATGTGCAGGGGCACGATGCCGGCCTTCACACCGAATCCGATGAGGAACAGGATGAATGTGAGGTTGCGTTCCCCGGCGGACATTGTTGCGGCAGCCGAGTGGAAGCTTCCGAAACCGTAATCACCGGACGCCTGGAACAGCAGCAGAAACGCCACGATCAAACAGCCAGTGCCAATGTGCGACATGACGAAGTAGAGCACGCCCGCTTTGCGCGTCTCAGTGTCTTCGTGCTCGAAGCTAACGAGACAGAACGCCGTGAGCGCCATCACTTCCCACGCGATCAGAAAAAAGAACGCGTTGTCGGCGAGGCAAACGAGTGTGGTGGCCAGCAGCAGCATGTTGAACAATGCGCCGAGCACGCCGACGTTCTTGCGCCCAAAAAATCCGTGCGCGTAGCCGAGCGAGTAAATCGACAGCGCCAGCGCGAGCAGCGAAACGACGACGCCGAAAAATGCACCGAGTGGATCGAGCCGCGCCGTGAACCGCAGGTAAGGAATGAGCGAGGGAAGCAGTTCAAACGATTGATTCGCGGCGGCTGCGCCCGTGGCCAAAGACACAACGCAGGAGACAACGCCACACAGAGCAGCCAGCGACGCGCAACCGAACGTGAAAAGATTGGCGAATCTCCTCGCGCGCAAGAACAGCAACCCCGCGACGGCTCCAATTCCATACCCCAGCAAGCTGAGGTTCAGCAGGGCCGCCGACAAATTGTCCACGATCTGCATTCTGTTCAGCCAGAGTCCGGTGCGTCAAATCAAAGTCCAATGCAGCACTGGCGCGAGGTTGAGTTGGGGCGTACTGCTTACCGTTTATTGATGTCAGGCTTCAGAACGCCTTGGACTTTTTCCAACGCGTTAGCGAGTTCTCGGCGAGCTGTTTCCAGCTTTTGTTTCTCCTCGTGGTGCGGATCGCTGGGCGGCGCGGGCGGAAGGCCGAGGATTTCACGCGCGCGCTGCAATGAGGCGTCGATGTGCGCGCAGACGTTTTCGCGGCCGATGCGGTCGAGGAAGCCCGCCTTGTCCATCACGAAGAGTGGCTGCGTGTGCGGACCGCTCAGAATGATGTGCTTCCCCTTGTGGCGCAATCGCTCGTGAAGGTCTTCGAGTGCGTTGAGCCCAGTCGCATCCATGGCCATAACTTTTCTCATGCGCAGAATGAGCACTTCAGGCTCCTGCTTCTCGCGCTTAAGCACGCTCTCCAATTTGTCCGCTGCGCCGAAGAAAAACGCGCCGAAGATGCGATAGATCATCACGCCTTTGGGAATCTCCTTGCCTACGAGCGAATGGTGCGAGCCTTCGGTCTCGGTGCTCTCGTCCACGGCCATGATTTGGGTCGTCTCGGCGGAGCGTTTGATGAACAACATGGCGGCCAGCACCATGCCGATTTCGACTGCGACGGTGAGGTCGATGACGACGGTGAGAATGAACGCCGTGAGAAAAACCAGGGCGTCGCTGCGCGGCCACTTGGGCAGGCGGCCGAAATTGTGCCATTCGCCCATGTGCAACGCCACGTTCACCAAAACCGCGCTGAGCGTGGCGAGCGGAATGAATTTCGCCCACGGCGCGGCGGCGAGTATGATGATGAGCAACGTCAGCGCGTGAACGATGCCGGCGACGGGTGTGCGCGCTCCGCTCTTGATGTTCGTCGCGGTACGCGCGATGGCGCTCGTGGCCGCGATGCCGCCAAAGAGCGGACTGACGATGTTGGCGATGCCTTGCGCCATGAGTTCCTGGTTCGAGTCGTGGCGGTCGTCAATCATGCCGTCGGCGACCACGGCGCAGAGCAATGATTCAATTGCCGCGAGCAGCGCAATCGTCATCGCCGGCTGGAACAGGTGGCGAATGTTTTCCCACGAGAGCGTCGGCAGGTGCGGCGTGGGCAAACCTTGCGGGATACCGCCGAATTTGCTGCCGATGGTTTGGATCATTTCCGGCGGAATATTGAACAGCGCGACCACCAGCGTTCCAGCGATGAGCGCGATGATGGACCCCGGCACGCGCCGCTGAAAATTCTTCGGCCAGAATTTGATGATGGCGAAAGACCCAACCGCCAGCGCCACCGTCGGCCATTGCAGTGTTCCGAAGTGCTCGAACAGCACTCGCATTTTCTCGACGAAGTCCGACGGCACCTTGTCCACTGTCAGCCCGAAGAAATCTTTGATTTGTGTGGTGAAGATCAGCACGGCGATTCCGCTGGTGAAACCCATCGTCACCGGATACGGAATGTATTTGATCATCGTGCCGAGCCGGGCGAAGCCCATCGCCAGCAGGATGACGCCGGCCATCACGGTGCAGATGGCGAGATTCTCCGCACCGTACTTAGCGTAGATGCCGTAGAGGATGACGATGAACGCGCCGGTCGGTCCGCCGATGCACACGCGCGTGCCGCCCAGCGCGGAGATGAGGAACCCTGCGATGACGGCGGTGAAAATCCCGGCTTCGGGTTTCACCCCCGACGCAATGGCAAACGCCATCGCCAGCGGCAGCGCCACAATGCCGACAGTGAGGCCAGCGATGACATCGGGCATCAGGTCGCGGGCGCTGTAGCCCTTCAATGTATCAAACAACCTCGGTCGAAACCAAACAGTCAGGTTCATTGTAGAAAGATCGAATCAAAAGCAATTCAGTTTGGCTTCGCGGTCGCGCGCCGGTCGAGTTCTTTCCGCACGGCGCATCCTGGAGAGGACAAAAGTTGCGCGCGAAGCGCGCACGAGGACGACCTCCGGTCCTCATCGCGCCGCAGCGACATCAACCACGACACCGTATAGGAATTCCAGAAACTGCCGCAAGCCGCTGATGGAAAGACGCTCGTCATTGCCGTGGATGCGGTTCGCGTCCTCTTCCGTCGCGAGACTGCCGATGCCATAGCACTGCACTCCTTTCGCGCGAAGCTGGGCTGAATCTGTGGCGCCCGTCAGCATCGTTGGCAGCGTGATGGCTTTCGGGAACATCCGCTTCTGCCCACGCTCCAACGCCAGAAACATTTCCGTGTCGAGTTTTGACGGCGGCGTGACTGGCCGCGCGTCTTCGCCCCACTGCTTGATGATCTCGACGGCGGGATCGTCAATCACCGCGCGCAGTGTGCTCAGAAATGCTTCCATATCTTCATCCGGCAAGGCGCGCACGTCGAGCGTGGCTTCTGCGTCGCCGGGAATTACGTTGTTACGAAATCCTCCCTTGATGATGTTCGGCGAAATGGACGTGCGCAGCATCGAGTTGCGCGTGATATCCTGTGCTCGCAGCGTTTCCTGAATCTTCGCGCTGTGTTGCGGATCTTCAACATGGCTGTACCAGAACGCTTTTTCCCCCGTGCTGAGCGTGGCCAGCCGTTTGAAATACTCGCGCGTCGTTTCATTCAACCGCATGGGCGACTGCCATGCGCCGACCTTTGCGACCGCGGCGGACAAGTGAACGATAGCGTTGTCCAGCCGCGGCTTCGAACCGTGGCCGCTCGTTCCCTTGGCACGCAGCAGAAGCGTGCGCGGAACTTTCTCGGTCGGCGAGACGGACAGATATTTGACCTCGCCATTCTCCAAACGAAATCCGCCGCCCTCATTGAGCGCGAACTCGCACGCGATCTTTTCCCAATGCTGTTCGATCACGAAATTGATTCCGACTCCGGTAGAGGATTCTTCGCCCGCTTCCGCGAGAAAAATCACGTCCCGATCCAAAGCCGCGCCGGCGCGCTTGAGCAACAGGAGCACTTGCAGGCACGTCACCGTCATCCCTTTGTCATCCGCAACGCCCCGCCCGTACATGTAATCGCCCTGGATGATTCCCGCGAACGGCTCGACCGTCCATTTTTCGCGTTCGACACCGACGACATCGGTGTGGCCCATGAGGAGAATCGGCCTCTTCTTTCCGTTTCCCTTCAGCCGCGCGATCAAATTCCCGCGCCCGGGAACGCGCTCGACTATTTCAGACGCAATTCCCTCGCGATCCAGAATGGCTTTCAGAAAGTGTGCTGCCTTCGATTCGTTTCCCGGCGGGTTCGTGGTGTCAATTTGAACCAGGCGCTGAAGGTTGGTGACGGTTTCGCGATGAGCAGTATCAAAATCCGGCGTGGCGCCCTGCAAAACGAAAAACGAAGAAAGCAAGAATGCCGTGGGCAGAAGCCGATGAAGGTATTGCATAAGGGCTAAGTACCAAATTGCGCCGCGAATGCGACCCGGATCTTCAGGCGCTGGCTCGGAGCCGCTCCAGCGCAGAAAGGAATTTTGCTTGAGTGGTCTCCCATGAGTTCGCGCGCTTGAATTCGGCCAAGTCGAGGCAGTCAAGAAAGTTTTCGCCGGCGCGCACTTTCCTTATTTCGTCCTCGGCTGCTGATTGAAAGGCCCCCAAATCGAACGGCGGAACGTAGCGGACGAAATCACCGAACACCGGACGGTAGTTTGGAATGTCGTAAGCGACGACCGGCACGCCCGCTATAATCGATTCGCCGATGACGCGTGGCGAACCTTCATGACGGCTCGGCATCAGGAACAACCGACTCGCTTTGAAGAGGCGAATCTTTTCCGTCTCGGAAACGAAACCCGAAAACGTGACGTGCTTCGTCAGCCCGCGCCGTTCTACCTCCGGCGTAAGCGCGTCCTTTACGTTACCGATGAATACTGCGCGAAAATTCTCCAGTCGTTTTGCGAGGAACTCCAACGTGGCCAGCAGGTCATCGATCCCTTTCTGCCGGTGGACGCGGCCAATCCAAACGGCGTCGAACTCCTTCGGCGGCGCGGGCACGGATTCATTCAGCGTCACTTCGAGTCCGTACGACACGTAAGTCATTTCATCTTCGCGCACGCCCAGCTTCTGCAAGCGTGCCTTCATCGCGGGATGCAGGAAAAAAACGTGCTTGGGCGAACAGCGGCAAAAACGACGCAACGAGTATTCCTGGCTGCCCCAGTAGTGCAGCGACGCGGCACGCAACGGATCCACATCCGGCCGCGAGCGAGCGGCGATTTCTCCCAATTGCGGCGCTTCCATGTGCAGCACCATCAACTTGTTTTTTGTGCCGCAACGCACAACCGGAAGCACATCAAACCAGTAGTCAGAAACGGCATACACGAAGTCGTCGGGACCAATCGTATCGAGGGCGGCCATTGTGCGCCGATAGCGTCCGTAAAAATCCCGGAACAGCTTCACCTGCCCGCCGAGCGCGCCCGTGTCCGTCTTCGGCATGATCGTGGAATCCGTCAGTGTCACCGTGCCGGGCAAGCTGTGTTTGCGAATAACCTGTTGCAGCGCATGGCCGCCGAAGAAGTTCAATTCGTAGCCATACTTCGCCGCGCCCTCCGCCAGTTTGAGAAAGTGAATGTCGCCGCCCGCAATACTGGTGGTGAAAACGCCGTTGGTGATGAAGTGCAGGCGCATCGGTCTAAATTCCAAATTCCAAATTCCAAATCCCAAACAAACTCCAAACTCCAAACTCCAGGCTCCGGATGGAGCGCGTCAGCCTTAGGCCGTGGATTCCCAATCGGAACGGCGTTCCACCACCAGGCAGAAGTGTGGGTGTTCGTTTGCTCAACAAGTGCGAAGCGCGCTTTGGAATTTGGGACATTGGATTTATTTGGGATTTGGGATTTGGGATTTGGGATTTTCCCGCAACGTCTGCTCCACCTGCAAATCATGAATGTTCCTCTCCTTGCCGCGCGCCTTCTGTGTCTGCCAACCCCAGAGTGTTCCCAGCAACGATCCGAAGCACGCTGGTGGATGCCAAAGCCACCGCCAGTCGCGATCACGAATCATCCCCAGAACCGCGTGATAAAGCGGAGCGAGCCACGACCCGCAGTAAAGCGCGGCTATCCATCCGGGCACGGCCGATTGCTGTTTGGTCCACGAAACCTTCGTTTCCTCGCGCACGTTGAAATAATGAACGGTCGCGCGCCGCCGCTTCTTCACGAAGCCCCACCACGTTTGCACATAGTAATGATGCACGCCGCGACCGCGGATGCGCAGCCATTCGCGCTTGCCCGACTGCATCAGGTGCAACGCCACGTGCGTGTCCTGAAAGTGCTCTTTGGCGCGCGCCGCCTCCAGGTCGGCGCGGCGAAACACAAATCCATTTGCACCCAACGGATACGCAAATGAATCTCCCGGCACCGTCCATCGCTCCACTTCACGATCCCGTGCCACCAGCTTTGGTTTCACGCTCATCATCCACGACATCGGATCGCTGATATGCAGCAGCGCCGTGACGTAAGCGCAAAACGAACTCATTTTTGGCGACGGCAGATAGTAACTCTCCACACCCAGCGCTTGTGGATTCGCCGCGAGGGTGCGCACGGCCAATTGGATGTAATCGGGATGAGTAATCTCGTTGTCCGAATCGATGAACACAATGTATTCACCGGTGGCGTGCTGAAGCGCGAGCCGTTTGCCTTGCTCCATGTCGCGCCCGCGATCATCGATCACCAGCGCACCGTACTTCGCCGCGATTTCCCGCGTTGCATCTTTCGACATCGCGTCGGCGAGAATGATTTCGTAGCGATCGCGCGGGTAAGTTTGTTTCGCGACGGAAGCCAGGCAGTTGTCGAGCAATGCCGCCGCATTCAACGTTGGCATGATGAAGCTCACTTTCGGCCACGGCTCAGGCATCGCGCGGAAATCTGCGGGCGGACGAAATCAGCGGCAAGGAAAAGCGCAATAAACACCCCCGCGGGTCATGTGGCGATCATCTCCGCGAAAGTTGACGGATCGGCATTCCCGCCGCTGATAACGCAGCAGACACGTTGATCGCTGAACAACTCGGGAGCGGTAAGCAATGCCGCCACGCTCAATGCGCCGGTAGGCTCCGCTTTCAAATTCGCCAGAGTGAAAAGTAATCGCACGGCCTCGCGAATGTTTTCTTCCGGCACTTCGACGATGGATTCCAAACCGTTTTTCAGGATCGCCCAATTGTGTTGGCCGAGACTCAAGGTGCGCGTGCCGTCGGCGATGGTCTGCGGCTCGGTTTCGTTTGCGATGATTTCTCCGGCCCGCAACGAACGCGCAGCATCGTTGGCCAGCAATGGCTCCGCGCCAATCACCAGCGCCAAACTGCCACTGCGGCGCAAGCCCGTAATGATTCCCGAAGTCAGCCCGCCTCCTCCGACCGGCGCGATAACACAATCGAACCGATACGGCGCGGCAGCCAATTCATCGCCAAGCGTGGCGTTGCCTTCGATGACAAGCGGATCGTCATAAGCGCTGGCCACATACGCATCTGGAAATTCGCGCGCGAGCTCTGCCACGCGCGCTTTGCGCGTCGTTTTCTTGAGGTCAATCATATCAACCGCGCCGCCCAACTCGCACACGGCGTCCACCTTGACCTGCGCAGAGTTGTCAGGCATCGCGACCATGCACGACTTGCCGAGTAATTGGCAGGCGTAAGCGAGGCCTTGGCCGAAATTGCCGGACGACGCGGTGATGATGTGCCGGTGCGGCACGGACAGCGCGACGTTATAGCCAGCCCGAAATTTGAAACTGCCCGTGTGCTGAAATGTTTCGCTCGCCAGGATGACCTTCGCGCCGAGCCGATGCGACAAACGCGCCGATTCAATGAACGTCGTTGGACGCACGGCGGCGCGTAATGGAAGCGGTGTCATTGAAGTGCCTTGCTCACCGCGTTGAACACGTCATCCACCTTCACCGATTTCATCAGCGCAACCAGTTCCTCATCCGTGCCCTGGAGTGGCTTTCCGTTGTAGCGATAGTATTCGAGGTTGCGGCCGTTGACCGCGGGATTGCGAACAATGGTGAACGGATTGCCGTAGGGCACGTTCGTTGCGTTCAACGTCGGCGCCTCGATAACAATCTGGTTGGGCACTTTCATCGCTGCGGCGACAAACATCAGTGCTGTATCCACGCTGAGGAACGCGTGGCAATGTTTCATGAGCGCGGCGGCCTGGCGCATGTCTTTAGTTTCAGGCGTAAAGAGGCTCGGGCTCTCGATCTCGGTGCGAATGCGAGCGTGGTCCTCTTTTTCCTGTGGGCCACCGAAGAGAAGAATTGCCAATTCCGGTTTTGCGGCGGTCAGGCGTTTGAGCAGCCCGATGTAATGATCGAGTGGCCAGCGTTTGAACTTGAGGTTCTTAGTCGCACCGGAACCGACGTGAATGCCCAGCCGCTGGCGCGTGCCCAACGAGTGTTTTGCCATGAACTGTTCTGCCCAGGTGTGCTCTCCCGAGGTGAGAAACAATTCCAGCTCAGTCGAACGAAGCAACGGCTTCGCGCCGATGAGTGGAAGCAGACGGTTATTGTTCTCGACGCAGTGCATCGAATAATCCTCAGGAGCCATCTTGTGCATGAACCATGCGCGATCGGGCCACGAAATATTTTCGTAGGCATGTCCGACACGGAGCTTCGCCCCAATGACGGCCGCGACAGCGCGATAGGCCAGCCGTCCTTGAGTGTACGCGTTCAGCGAAATATCGAATTCTTCGCAACGGAGTTGCCGCAGAAACGCCGATGTTGCCAAAACTCCTTCTTCAATGGGGTCTTTCTGCCAGACGCGGTTCACGTAAGGATTGCCGCGGAGAAGGTTCTCCGCTCCTCGCCACCTGACCAGCACATGAATCTCCGCGTCCGGGAAATTGGCGCGCAACTCATGAATGAGCGGCGTGGCAATCAGCGTGTCGCCGATGCCGGACATGGCGATGACGAGAATCTTCATGTGCGGACGGGCGGTAGATAGCGAAAGAAACACCGGGCTCCAAGCTCCAAGCTCCAGAGAAAGTTCAAAATCCAATCTTCAAATGCGAACGGCCGACCTGATTGACTGCTTGGGCGTTTGGGGACTTTGGTGCTTGTCTGGAGCTTGGAGCTTTGGACCTGGATTCTTTTCTTTGACACGCCTCGGTCGGAACCTATATTGGCCTCGCAAATCGGACTAAAACCATCCGGTTTGAACAAGCGATGCAAATCACACGAGCAGGTGAATACGGCGTGCTGGGCCTCATGTGCCTGGCGCGGCGGCCTATTGGCTCGGTGGTGATGATCGACGAAGTGAGCCGGGAGGAGCACATTCCGAGGAGTTTTGCGGCGAAGATTTTTCAATCGCTGGTGAAGGGCAAGCTGGTGAAGTCGAATCGCGGTTCCGGCGGCGGCTTTACGCTGTTGAAGAAGCCGAGCGATATCACGGTGCTTGAAGTGATCGAAGCGATTGAAGGAAAGATTGCGTTTCAGCGCTGCCTGTCGGAAGACGAGCCGGCGTGCGAACACTTTGGTGGTTGCGCGTTGTGCGGTTTGTTCGAGCAGGCGCAGGACCGCGTAAAGGAAGTTTTTTCCCGGACGACTGTGGCGGATTTAATGAAGACGCACGTGCCGGTCGGTGACAGTCATCGGTCGGGCGCGCGCCGTGGTGGATTGAAACTTGAACTGAAAAACTGAAAACCAAACTCGTTATGAGCGAAACCTATACACTCTACAACCAGACGGTCATGGAACACTTCATGAACCCACGCAACATGGGCGACATCAAGGATGCCGATGGCGTGGGCGAAGTCGGCGCGGCGGCGTGCGGCGACATCATGAAGATCAGCCTCAAGAT
>JGI10216J12902_103139656_pt1 | contig 18607 bp, 10 predicted proteins | sample KanNatreferecore_FD_12902 | JGI IMG/M metagenome (IMG submission 12902)
CGCGTCGAGCGCGAAGCTGCCGCTGCCGCCTTCGTGCCCGGTGTCCGTGGCGCCCGCGCTGAACCCGCGGGCAACTGGCTCGCGCAAGGTTGCGGGATGGCCGCCGAGGAACCCGCCGCCCCCATTGCCCTGAAAGCGTCCGTTCCAGTTCGTGAGCGGCAACCCGATCCAGACCTTCACTCGGTCTCCCGCCGGCGGATGCGTGACGATGGCCGTAACGCGGCACATGCGGTTTGAAGTGTCGATGAGGGCAGACTCGATGGTCGTGTTCGGCAGTGAAACATTGGTGAGGCTCTCGCACGAACACGCGGGCGTGATGCCGGGGAAGAGTGGTTTTGGCGGAGTCTCAGCGGCTCGCGCAACCACTGACGTGCTGAACATGAAGGAGGCGATGAGAACTTGCGTGATGTGAAGACGGTGCGTCGCGCGTTGGGTGTTCATGGCTGGGTCGGTTGTTAATCGAATGCCGACATTCTGGCAACGGGTGAATGCTGAAGTTGAATCGCGAACCAGCGTCGGTCCGGATTTGCGCCCCGCACTTTCGTCGGGCCCCTCACTGAACCGCCGCTATCGTGGACGAGAAAGTCGGTGCCGCGGGCTTTGCGTTTATCCGCAATGCCTACGCTGGAGCCATCGGCAGGTTTGCCGGGGATTGCGCATCCACTTTCCATCGCTTCGTCAGTCGCTTGCCGAAAAGAATCATCGGTTGCTCGACGGTGACGTGCAGCAGCCACGCTCCGCAAATGGTTGTGGCCAGTCCCACGACCAGGAGAATGCCTTGGAGCGCGGCGTCACTGAGTGCGACCCCATTCCACCGCAGGATTTGACGCACGAAGACGAGCGCCGGCAGGTGCAGCAGATAAACGCAGTAGGAAATCCGGCCGAGGAATTGCACCGGCGCGCAGTTGAGCGGGCGGCTGAACCATCGTGCCCAGGTGGGTGCCGCGCCGAAGTGAACATAGGCGAGTGAAAGCATCGTTCCGAGCCAGAGCGCAATCGCCAGGTTCCTCCGGGCGACGAGCGCCAGCACCGGCACGAGCAAAGCCCAGAGCAGCCGGGGCAGGCGCAGCGGTGAATTCCTTTGCGCCAGCCATTGCCACAGTCCGAACGTTCCCGCGCCGATGGCGAAATATTCCAGCTTCAAAGGTATGAAAGCCTGCATGTCGAACGTGAGCCGTCCAGTGTGCTGGCCAATCTCACACAAGGCACGCGCCGCGAGCAGCGCGAGGAAGAACAGTACGAGCTTGCGGGTGGGCTTCATCATGAGCGCGAAGAGCAGTGGAGCGATCAGGTAGAATTGCCATTCCACAGAAATGCTCCAGGCCGGCGGCAAAACAGCACGCGCGCTCTCAGGCAGAATTTCGTTGGGGACCGCGCCGTGCAGCATCGTCGCGTGCGTTGCGAGATAGGGCAGCAGGTGGCTTTTGTGTTCTATGGCAAAAGCAATCTCATCATCGACCCGCAATCCCGCATAGAGCGCAGTAGCGATCAGGAAGCAAACGGCAAACACCGGGAACAGTCGAAACCATCGCCGCGTGATGAAGCTGCGGTAATCTTCTCCGGTGCTGAGCAGATGGAAAATGACGAAGCCGCTGAGAATGATGAAAATGTCCACGGCCAGGTTTGCATGAACGAAATTCGCAGCGCGCGGAAATGGACCGAGTTCAAGAACGTGGGTTGCGAATACCCACAGCGCGAGCACACCACGCAGACCATCGAACTCCCGAATGTGTTTCATCCTCCTCTGGCTGCAATAACATGCCCTCGTCCGGCCGAAGCGCAAATGGGAGGTTCGTCGTCGTCGAAGATGAGCACGCGCGAACGTATCTCTCCGCGCAGTTCCGGGTGGCTGATTTGACCTCCGGTGTGGGCGCTCCGCGCGTAAAGAAGGCACGCCACGAATGCCGCGAAAACTGCCAGAATCAATGCCCATTTCGGGACCGGTTTGCCGCGCCGTGACAGCCACAACGCCGTCGCGGTCAGAAGACCAAGAATGAACACAGCCGTTGTGACCTGGTCCCCGGCTTCTTCATGCCGCGTGACGAAGCTTTGCGCTGCGGCCAGCCGGGCGCCGGATTGTTCCGCCGCAAAGTCGCCCGTGAACTTGATGGCAATGGCCGCCGCGGCCAGAAAGAGCAGGGACCAAAGAGCCATGCGTATGAGTTCGTTGCTCTTTCGCCACACTCCGGCAATGAGCAGCAGCACCAGAAGCGGAAAGCCGATCACGGGAACATGATTCAGCGCCAGATGAATTTGCACCCAATCCATTCGCCGATGCTGCTGAAGGTTGCGCGTCTCGCCGAGCTTTTAGTGTGAACACCAACGATGCGGAGACGGTGACTACCCTTATATGACAGTTGCGATACTTCCATTCCGCACGTCTCCTCCTTCAACCATCCGCCGTTCTCTTCGTTTGCTTCTGTAAAATTCCGAATCGTTCCGGCTAAGTTGCTTGCGGCACCGCATTCATGAACAAATTTCTCGGCATCGAAATTGGCGGCACGAAGTTGCAAATGGTCGTGGGCGATGAGCAGGCGAGCATTCTTCAGCGCTGGCGGTTCGACGTGGATGCGGCGCGCGGCGGCGCGGCCATTCGCGCGCAAATTGAAACGGCGCTGCCGGAGATTCTGAAGGCGCACGGCATTACCGCTGTGGGCGTTGGCTACGGCGGGCCGGTGGACTGGCGCACCGGAATCATCTGCCGTTCGCACCAGGTCGAGGGCTGGGCGGATTTTCCGTTGGGTGATTGGTTGCGCGAGCGTACGGGGAAGCCAGTCATCATCGACAACGATGCGAACTGCGGATCGCTTGGAGAAGCAATGCGTGGCGCAGGGCAGGGGAGCAATCCGGTTTTTTATGTCACGCTCGGCAGCGGTGTCGGCGGCGGTCTCGCAGTCGATGGAAAAATCTTTCACGGCGCGAAACCGGGTGAATCGGAGATTGGCCACGTGCGGCTGGATCGCAGCGGAACGATTGTCGAGGAACGATGTTCGGGCTGGGCGGTCGATAAAGCGATTCGCGCCGCCGTGCTCGAGAATAAAGATTCACCGCTCGCTCGCCTCACCGCTGGGATGGAACGTGCGGAAGCCAGCCGGCTTGCGCCGGCCTTCTGCGAGAATTGTCCGGTCGCGCGGCGCATTCTCGATCAAGTCGCGGACGATCTGGCGTTCGGTCTCTCGCACGTCACGCATTTGATGCATCCTGAAGCCATCGTGCTCGGCGGCGGGCTTGCACTCATGGGCGATCCGTTGCGAAGCAGCGTGGAGTCAGCGTTGCGGCGATTTACGATGGAGGCGTTTGCGCCGGGACCGCGCATTGCGCTGGCCGCATTGCGTGAAGATGCGGTGCCGGTTGGGGCTTTGTTGCTGGCAGCTAATGCCAGGTAGGGCGCGTCGCTCCGCGCGCGCCGCGAAAAGACAGACAGAATTAACGGGATTCACAGAATCAGAACCGGGAATCCTGTTTAATCCTGTAAATCCTGTCTTTTACTTCCCGGCGCGCGCGGAGCGACACGCCCTGCCTTTCACACTGATCCACTTTGGGTAATCAACTCGGCTGCACCATCGCCTGAGTGGCGGATGTCGGCTCCGGCCTGCGCGCGAGATGACGAACGAACGAATTCGTGCGCGGCAACAGGATGGCGAAGCGGTCGCACGCATCTTCGGTGCGGAGCGCGTCTGGCGGCAGCCATTCGCTCATCAACACGTCGCGGAGCAGAATGAATTTGTCCGAGTATTCGGCCAGCACGCCAATGCGCTCGCTGATTCCCGCTGCTGGATTCGCCACGTCCTTGAACGATTCCGCGGAGACTTCGCGCGAGAGGTAATGTTCGAGAATCGGCTCGTAGCTGGCGGGAATGGCCGTGAGCAGTTGTTTGCCCGCTTCGGTCGCTTTGACGTCCGCGCCCGCGATTTTGCCGACGGCAGTGCGTTGTTTCACGACGCCAACCATGATGGCAATGCTTTCCCCAAACGCGTTGCGCAGCATGATGAAAAGATTGCGGAGGTTGCGCGCCATGCGGCGGAAGAAAGGGGGATTGCGGAGACGCTGCATCTCATGCAGCCAGCGCGCGTGCGCAGGCGATCCCGGCGCAGGTTCGGGACGCAACATGAGCGCGATGTCCGCCATGTTCTGTTCGTAGAAGATGCGAGTGAGATGTTCGTCGCCAGTGGCGTTGCGTTTTGGTTGCGAGTAAATGATTTCCAGCGCTTTGGAATGGACCTCCAGCCGGCCCCAAATCCACTTGCCGTCCTTCATCTGGATGAGCACGTGGCAGTCGTCGAACTTCATTAGGCAAATGTCGCGCGCGTAGCGTTGGACCACGGAAATGACAAGCGCCGCGCCAAAAATGACGAGAAACGGTGCCCAGAATGCCAGTCCTGAATTCATACTCCTTGCGGGAGAAGGTAAGCGCCGTTGCCAGAACTTCCAACCCGGATGGAAACGATGGGTGGGAATTATTCCAGCAGCCGTATACGATAGAACGAAGTCGCTGGGCCTGACGGGGCAAGATGCCGCGTGGAAATGTCTGCTCCTGTTCCGATGAGATCTGTTGCGCCAGTTACTGGCTGCCATTCTGCGCTTAAACCCAGGGCGCGTTCCAATCGATAGATCCTCCCGGCCGCACTGCTGAAAGTTACAACCAGATCGGTCTCTTCAAGGTGAACATCCTTGATAACGATCGGTTGAATCCTGAACGTGGCACCGGTTAGCCCGTTGTTCGCGTCGCTGATTTCGGCAATGACGTTTGCGTGATCCACAATCGCACCAAAGTAATATGCCCTTGGCATGATCGTGAGCATACTCACTGGAGTAATCGCCGTGTTGCTTTGACCGGCGGCGAGCCCCGTCAGGGAACGAGAGCCGATCTGGAGGTCGCCAGTTGTGATCGTGCCATCAACAGACACATAGAGCGCCACGGAAAATGAAGATGTCACGTCGCTCATTCCAACGTTACGAACCGTATTCGTCACGAGGATCGAGTCACCGGTCATGATCGATGAGGCACCGGAGATCTCCGTGACGACGAGATCTGGTCCACCGATGATTGATATCGTGGTGATTGAAATATTGTTGTCCTTCCGAACTTCCTGCACGGCACTAGATTCGTCAGCAATGGCGCCGAAATAATGAATGCCCGACGGCACGTTCAGAGGAAACTGAAAGACCGTTGTGGTGCTGTTGCTGGAGCCAGCCGTCAGCTCCCCGACGGGGCGGCTGGCCAATTTCAAATCGTTCGTCGTGATTGTCGGATCGTCGGACAGGTAAAAACCGAGTGTGAAAGGAATTGAGGCGCCCGTCCCAATGTTCCGCACGGTATTGGTGACCGAGATAGGCACAAGAGTGTTGGCCGCGGATGGCGTTCGCAAAGTGCTCAATTCAAGATCGGGTCCGGCTACGATCGTGATTGTGCCTGCGGAGATCGTGTTGTTGTTCTCGTTCCCCTCCTGAATCGTGTTCGAGTCGTCGGCAATTCCTCCGAAATAATAAGTCCCCGCTACGATGCTTGCCGAAATGTTTACAGTCGTGCTTTCTGAATTGGACCCTCCAACGGGCAAATAGTTCAACGCGCGGAACCCGATAAGAATATCATTGGTGGTGATGACTGGATCAGGTGAGAGATAAAACCCGACGTCGAAATACACTTGGACGGTGCCTTCTCCGATATTGGCGATGCTGCTGCTGACGTTAATCGGATTCCCTGAGGTGGCGGAACTTGGGACGTTCAGTCCTGTCATCACAAGGTCCGGGCCAAAAACGAATTCTGTCGGTTGCCCATAGAAAATGTTGTTTATCTCGACGAGTTCGGCGATTTGCCTTTGAGCATCCACTATGGTTACCAAGCGGTAATTCCCGGCGAGAAGTTGGGATGGTCCGATCAAGTAGCCTTTGGTCACAGCGAGGCTTTCCCCCGCAGCAAGGGCATTAGTCACCAGAACCTCACCCAACACAAAATCGTCATTTGTAACTGTGTCGCCCACTGAAAGAAAAGTTCGAACGAGAAATGGGGATGCAACCGGATCTGTTCCCGCGTTCATCACAACATTCGTAACGGTCACAAAGCTCCAGGTCGGAGAACGCGAAGGGCCTGTGACGCTTGTAACCACGAGGTCTGGTCCGCTCACGATCCGCACAGTGTTTCCGAATCGGGCATTGTTGGTCTCCGTGACTTCTGCAATCGCCAGCGCATCATCGGCCAACGCCCCAATATAGTAAGTGCCCGGCGAGACGTAATTCGTAATGTTTACGGAGGTTGCTTCCGAACTCGTCTGTCCGACCGGCAGAGTGCCAATGACGCGGTTGCCAATCTTCAAGTCGTTCGTTGTGACGATCGAATCAGGTGAAAGATAGAACCCCACGTGAATCGGGCCGAGATTCTCTCCGCCCGCATTTCGAACTGTGTTGGTCACTGCGAAAGCCGAAAATCTGTCCACGACGGCCGGCGCGCTCACCTCAGCCATTTCCACGTCTGCGCCGAGGCTAACATTGAGTGCGCCGGCGAGGCGTGCGTTGTTGGCCTCCGAGGATTCTGCGATCCGATCACGCCAGTCCGCGATAGCGCCGAGGTAATACAAGCGCGGCGTCAATCCTGGCGGAAATGCCAGGACGATGTTGTTGGAATTGTTTTCTCCCGGTCCCAAAACGAGACCTCGTTCTCCTAAAAAAATGTCATTGGTCGTGATGGTGGGATCTGTGGACAGGAAGTATCCGACGGCAACCGCATACGCTGTGGACTGCCCCACGTTCACGACTGTGTTCGTGACAGTGATCGTGCTAATGGTCGTGGCTTCCGAAGGACCGGCCAATGCGATGATGGTGAGATCGGGTCCCGCAGCAATTTCGATCAATCGGACTGCGACGTTGTTTGTTTCCACCGTCTCACCTATTTCCAGGTCGGCATCGGCAATGGCACCGAGATAGTAGGTGCCCGGCGGCAAGTAGCTGACAGTCCGCGGGGTGTTTTCGGCACTGATCTGGCCCGGCGCCAATGGCGGTACAATGCGATGGCCTAAAACAAAATCGTTTGTAGTAATGCTTTCGTCTTCGGAAAGGAAAAAACGCAGCACGAAAGATGCATTCGTCCAGTGGCCGACATTGCTGACGGCGTTGGTAATGATGATTTGAAGTCCCGTGGCGGCCTGTGCGGGAATCTTCAGGTCATTCACGACGAGGTCGGGGCCAGCCACAATTTCAATTTGCGTTGTTGCTGTATTGTTCGCTTCGTTCACCTCCAGCAGACTGTTCGTGTCGTCGGCGATGACCGCCAGGTGGTATGTGCCGGGAGTCACAGTGGGCGGAATAGTGATGGCGGTGTTGTTGGAATTCGCGCTGCTCGCAAACACCACATTCAAGACGCGCTCCCCCACTCTAAGATCATTCGTTGTGACGATCGGCTGAGGCGATAAATAAAATCCGACCGAGCAAGGCGCGGAATTTCCGGTCCCGATGTTGCGGATTACGTTCGTGGCCACGAATGGTGCGGCTGTGACAACGAGGAGAGGAGTGCCAATCGACGCGGGCGCGAGGTCCGGGCCAACGACAATTTCAATTCGACTTCCATCCAGCGCATTGTTTGCCTCGTTGCCCTCTTTTACGGCGTTCTGATAGTCGGCGATTCCGCCCAAATAATAGTTGCCCGGAGAAATCGTCGGCGGGGCAAATAAAGTGGCGACGTAGAGTCGGTTTGCGCCAGCGGGAAGGTCACTTCCCGGAGTATGACCTAAAAAGATATCATTGGTCGTAATGGTAACGTCGGTCGACAGGTAAAGTCCCACACGGACTGCGGAATTGAGGGGAACGTCCGTGAGTCCGACGTTGCGCAGAACGTTTGTTGCGAGGAACGCACTACCTGATGGAACGACAGACCAGCCGGCAACTTTTGTCAGAAGCAGATCCGGACCCGGCACAACTTCAATCGGGCGACTGGCAATAACATTGTTGTCTTCCCTTGTTTCGATAACTTCATCCAGTTCGTCCACGATCAGTCCAAGATAATAGGCGCCCAGCGGAAGAGCCGGCGGCAAACTGACTTCAAACGTTGAAGTGTTCCTTGCGTCTGCCGCCAGGCCGGACAAAACCCACGATCTCAGAAGCAAATCGTTTGTCGTGATTACCGAATCAGCGGAAAGATAAATTCCCAGCGTCATCTTTCCGGCTGCGCCAGTTCCCGTGTTGATGATCTGGCCGGTTACCTCAATGGGGTTCAGCGTGTTCCCGCGTCCCGGACCTTCGACGGAACTCGCCACGAGGTCTGGTCCGATCACAATTTCGATTGAATTGCCCGTCAAAGAATTGTTGCTTTCGTCGAGTTCATTGATCGAATCGTTCACGTCGGCAATCGCGCCCAGATAATAAGTTCCCGCGGCAACGCTGACCCCGTCTGGTTCCAAAATCACCAGGTTCGTCTGTCCGGCCGACAGTCGGGGCACCACCCGGGTGGCAACAAGACGATCGTTGGTTGTGATCAGCGTGTCGGCGGACAAATAAATTCCGACAGTGGAAGCCGTTTGGATATTCTCGCTGCCAGTGTTGATGATTGCGTTCGTGATGGCGAGCGGCGTGCCTGTGGACCAGTGGACTGGCCCTTCAATCCTGGATACCACGAAGTCGATGAGGAAATCATCGCGGACGATAGTTCCTTCCGCACTGAGCCGGGCGTTAAAAGCATTGGTCACGGGCGAAATCTGGACGAAGAAGTTTTCGTTCGGTTCGCGCTCTGTGTCCCCGAAGACCACTGCTTCAATCAGCTTTTTGGTTTCTCCAGGAGCGAACGTGAACGTGCCATTGGTCGCGTTGTAATCCACGCCCGCTTGAGCGGACCCATTCGTTGTATTGAACACAACGGTTACTGGCGAACTGCTCGGTGGCGAAAGATTCACCGCAAAGAGGGCATTGACACTGCCGGAATTGCCCTCGATGACTGTCACGTCGCTCACAGCGAGGATCGAATCGGTGGCTGCTGGATTGGAGATAACGGTTCCCGCGATTGAAGTCCGGTTGGTCGTCACGCCTCCGACTCGCAAATCTGCCTGGAAAATAACCTCATTCGTGAAGATGCCGGCTTGGAACGGAATGACTGTTACCGTAGCGCTCTCAGCGCTGCCGGCCGGGATCGTTTGGAACGTGACCGCGACACGGTTGGAAACGACGCTCCAACTAACGTTTGAGCTGACCGACGCCAAAATCACTCCCGCAGGCAGCACATCAGTAAAAATGACATCGGAGGCCGCACTCCCGCCATAGTTGCTGACTGTGAGCGTGTAAGTCAGATTGCTTCCCACGATGGCTGGCTCTGGAGCGGCTGAAAGGGAAACGTCGAGGTTAAACAGCAACCAACCGCTTAGCCGCTCCTCAATCCAACTGTGCATCCGGCCGGCCTGCTGCGGAGTGAAACGGAACGAATCACAGCTGCCATAGCTCATATGGTTATCGACCATTGTTGGTCCCCACAGCGTACTGGAACACGGGTCAGTGCCACCCGGAGGCGCACAACTAAAATTCCGCGGAGTAGAGGGTGTGTCCGAACAAAAATCGCCGGTGGTGTCTGCATTCAATCCATCAGCGCGTTCATAGCAAGCCGAACATGCCTCCTCGACTTCGCTGACGCCCGTGAACGTATGATAAAGCCCAAACGAATGGCCGACCTCATGGGTAAGAAGCAGTCCGCCTTCACCAAAAAGCGAAGCGTGCATCACGATTCCGCCGGACGGCCCCAAAGCGTCCGGCCAGAAGGGAAAATAGCTGTATCCAATCAGCAGGTCAAAGTCCTGTGGATTGAGGACATATATGTTAAGCCGGGAGTCCGGCCTGTCCGCGAAGAGCGGTTTCAATGCGTCACTGTCCCGGAGCAAAACAGGTTGTTCGTACTGAAATATGAACTCCGTCTCCGCCACAAACTGGATGCGCCACGGAAGAAAATCAGCGTTGAGTAGTGCCACTTGGGCATCCACATCCGCTTGTGTTCTGTAGCCGTGGTAATCGAATACGTTGATCTTCAGGCGAATGGTCTTGATCGGTGTCGAGGCATTGGGAATGTGTGCGTCGCGAATAGCGGGAACGTCTGATTGCCCTTCGATCGGACAGGAATCGGGCGCGATACCGGCAGCTTTGCGCAGTGGCCGTCTTTGCATCGGACACCAGTCTGCTCCGCTGGCCTTAATCAGCGCCTTCATCCACGCCGCGTGCGCTGCTTTGGGCGATGCTGGTGGAGGACTCGTCTGATTCAATACTTGAGCATCACACACCAGATGGAGCGCGAAGCCGACGGTGACCAGCAGACGAAAGCGCACTGCGGAAGCGGCGAATGCCGAGTGGGCAAGCGAAGTAGTCATAGCGTAAACAAATGCCGTTCGAGGTATTGAGCATGGGTCACCGCAGTACGGAGTGTTGCTAAAACCACACGGGAACACAAGGCATTGTTAGCTGAAAGGCCCTATTCGCCTGATGCCAGTGACTAGGGGACAACGCGTGTTAACAAATCATTTCCCGGTTGAATGCTGACGCGGTAGATTCTCGTCCGAAAATCATGCGCTGTTCCGTTTCATTGGCTTTGCTCGCCGCGGTTGCCACACCCCTGTGTGCCCGCGCGGCGGCCCGGGTCGATTTCAAGCGCGACGTGCAGCCGATCCTCGAGCAGCGCTGCTACGAATGCCACGGCGAGAAGAAGCAGAAGAGCGGGATTCGGTTCGATCGCAAGGCTACGGTTTTCAAAGGTGGTGATTCGGGAAAGCCCGCGGTGGTTTCAGGGAAGAGCGGCGAAAGTTTGTTGTTCCAGCGCGTCGTTTCCACCGACCCGGACGAATTGATGCCGCCGAAAGGCGAGAAACTGACCGATGCGCAGGTGGCCACGCTGCGCGCATGGATCGATGAAGGCGCTCACTGGCCCGATGATGGCGCCGTTGAAAAGAAGCATTGGGCATATGAGAAACCGCTGCGCCATCCGTTGCCGAAAGTGAAGAACATGAAGTGGCCGCGCAACGGCATCGACTACTTTGTCCTGGAGAAATTGGAGCACGAGAAGCTCAAGCCTTCGCCGGAAGCGGACCGCGCCACATTGATTCGCCGCGTTTCGCTCGATCTGACTGGTTTGCCGCCGACGCTCGGCGAAGTCGAGGAATTCGTCTCCGACAAGAGCACGAACGCCTTTGAAAAGGTTGTGGAACGCCTGCTCGCTTCGCCGCATTACGGCGAGCGCTGGGCGAGGCCGTGGCTGGATCTGGCGCGTTACGCCGACACAGTCGGATACGAATCGGATCAGCGGCGCACGATGTGGCCGTGGCGCGATTGGGTCATCAGCGCGTTGAACAGGAACATGCCGTTTGACCAATTCACGATCGAGCAGCTCGCGGGCGATTTGCTGCCGGATGCGACTCGTGAACAGAAAGTTGCCACCGGATTTCATCGGAACACGATGACGAACAACGAGGGCGGCACCGATGACGAGGAGTTTCGCCACGAAGCGGTCGTGGACCGCGTGAACACGACGATGAGCGCCTGGATGGCGACAACGATGAATTGCGCCCAGTGCCACAATCACAAATACGATCCGCTGACGATGAAGGAGTATTATCAGCTCTACGCCTTCCTCAATAACACGGCGGACTCGGACAAGCAGGACGAGCGGCCGACGATGAAGGTGCCAACCCGCGAGCAGGAGATCGAATTGGCGAAACGCCGCGAAGTGCTGAAGGTGTCCGAGACAAATTTCAAGAATGCGGCGGCCCGGCCGGAGATCGCCGAAGCGCAGTCGAAGTGGGAACAGGCTACCATCGTTTTGCTGACGAATTGGCAAACGCTCCATCCAACTGAGTTCAGTTCGCTGGACGGTGCGACGCTGGAGAAACAAGTGAGTGGAGCGATCGTTGTCTCGGGCACGAATCCATCCAACGACACTTACCAGATTGCCGCGGTCATCAACGCGGGAACCGTGACGGGCTTTCGACTCGAAGTATTGGACACGGGCGAATTGAAGGAACTGGGTCGCGGCAAGAACGGCCACTTTGTGCTGCGCGCTTTCGAAGCGGCAGTGCGGACGGAACAAGAGACAAATGCGCTGAAGTTCTCGAAGGTCACGGCGGATTTCTCGGAGAAAAACTTCGACGTCAAAAATCTGCTCACCGGAAAAGGCGACGGCTGGACGATTGCCACGTCGGACCCGCGAACCCGCGTGCGCCGTTCTGCCTACTTCACACTCGAAAAGCCGTTCCAGGTGGAGACGAATGCCGCGCTTTCGTTCACTTTGAAACACAACGACAAATACGCGGGGTCGAACCTGAAGCGTTTCCGACTTTATGCCACCAGTTCGGAGGAAGTCGGTGCGTCGGCCAGTGTTTCGAATGACGTGCGGGCGATTCTTCTCACAGCGACGGACAAGCGCGATGACAAGCAGCGGACGAAGCTGAAGGAGTATTATCAATCCATCGCGCCGGAATTGAAGGAGGTGCGCGAGGCGCTGGCGTCGGCGCGGAAATCGGAGAAAGAGTTGAATGATTCGATCCCAATTGTCTCCGTGCTGGAAGAACTGCCGAAGCCACGTGAGACGCACATGCTGATGCGCGGAAGTTTTTTGACGAAAGGCGAGCGTGTGGAACCGGGCGTGCCGGCGGTGCTCAATCCATTGAACACGAACCAGTCACCGAATCGCCTCACCTTCGCGAAGTGGCTGGTGGACACGAACAACCCGCTCACGGCGCGCGTGATGATGAACCGCTTTTGGGAACAGTTCTTCGGCATCGGCATCGTGGAGACGAGCGAAGACTTCGGGACGCAAGGCGAACCGCCGAGCCATCCGAAGCTGATCGATTGGCTGGCAACGGAATTCATGCGCAGCGGTTGGGACATGAAAGCGATGCACAAGTTGATCGTGACTTCTGCGACTTATCGGCAGTCGTCGAAGGTGAGTTCGGAAATGTTTCAGCGCGATCCTTATAATCGTTTGCTGGCGCGCGGTCCGCGGCGGCGGCTGGAAGCGGAAATGGTCCGCGATCAGGCGCTGACGGTGAGTGGATTGCTCAGCCGCAAACTCGGCGGGGCGCCAGTCATGCCGCCCCAACCGGACGGCGTGTGGCAAATGGTCTATAGCAGTGACAAGTGGGAGACGAGCAAGGGTGAGGACAAATATCGCCGCGGCCTTTACACATTCTGGCGGCGGACGAGTCCATATCCCTCGATGGTTTCGTTCGACGCACCGAGTCGCGAGTTCTGCGTGGTGCGGCGTCCGCAGAGCAACACGCCATTGCAGGCGCTCACGTTGTTGAACGATCCGGTCTATGTCGAGTGTGCGCAGGCGCTGGCGAAGCGGATGTTGAATGAGGGCGGTGCGACGCCGGAGCAACGTGTGGCGTATGGCGTGCGGTTGTGCATCGCGCGCGAGGCGGGGGCGGATGAAGTGAAGAAACTCGCGGCATTGGCGGAGAAAGGGCTGGCGCGCTACAAAGAAGATTCGGATTCAGCGACGAAATTCGTGAAGTTCGCGGGCGCGGAAGCGAAGGAGAAAAGTGATTCCGCCGAACTCGCGGCATGGACAGTCGTGGCGAATGTGCTGTTGAACCTCGACGAGTTTGTGATGAAGCAGTAATCGTAGTGGATGGCAGGGCGCGGTTTCCTCATCGCGCGGCGACGGGCACAGCTTCTAGAGTCCGGCGAACATTTTCAGATACTTCACCGCCACTTCCAAATCCTTCGGCCACGGCGCGCTAATGGTGATTTGTTCGCCAGTAATTGGATGGGGCAGGGCCAGTTGCTCCGCGTGCAGTGCCACTGTCGAAATCAACGGGCGTTCTTCCTTGCCTTCGCGCGCGCGATACTTGCGCTTGATTTCGGAGAGGAAAAGCTTGCCACCGCGATAAAGCGGATCACCGAGAATGGGCAGCCGGACATGCCGCAAATGGACGCGAATCTGGTGCGTGCGCCCCGTAAACGGCTGGCACTTGAGCAGAGTATAGCCGCGAAACTTCGTCAGCACGGTGAAGCGGGTTTTGGATTTCTTGCCGCGTTTCGGTTCGATCCGCATCAGGCCAACAGTTGTAGGATGCGGAGCAATCGGCGCGTCCACTTCGAACTCGTCCTGCTCGGGTGTCCCCTGCACGAGCGCGATATAAGTCTTGAGTGGTTTCTCTGCGCCGAAAAAGTTCGCGAGTTTCACGAGCACAGGTTTGCTTTTGGCGAGCAGCAGCACGCCGGTAGTTTCAAAATCGAGCCGGTGCGCGTTCGCCAGATAAGTGAGGCCGCGCGCCTTCGCCCACGGCTTGCCTTCCGCGACGCCGCTGTGCAACAGGCGCATCAGGTTCGGGCGATTCGGATCGTAACGATCCGGCGACGTGAGCAGGCGGGCAGGTTTGTTGATGGCCAGCAGGTGTTCGTCCTCAAAGACGACCGGGATTTCCCAGAACTCGCGGGTCTCGGGCGAGGAAAGTTTGATGGGCGGTGCGGATGCCGTGGAGGCGCGCTCACTCATGGCTGTTGCGCGGACCCGGCGGCCCGCGCTCCGTTAACTCGCGGCGCGCTGTTGCCTCGCCTTTTGCGACTTCTCGAGCATCTCGCGCAACCAGGTTTCCTTCTGGACTTCTTTTTGGAACCATTGGCCGAAGATCTGGTTCTGCTTCTGGTAGCGCAGCTCGGCCATGAACTTGGGCAATTCCTGGCGCAGTTTCGTCTCGTCGAACGGCAGCTTCGCGCGCACATAGACTACGTAGCCGCCTTCGGGCGGATTCGGGATGTAGCTGCTGACCTTCCCCGGTTCGAGCGAAAACATAATGCTTTTGAGCTGCCGCACGTTCAGGCGTGTCTCAAGGTTCGTGAGCGATTCAGTGCTCTGCGAAATGGGCGGCAGCGGTTCGGCTTTGAGATTCAATTGTTGCGCGACCTCCTCGAATGTTTTGCCTTGTGTCATCGCGTTGGTCGCCCTCGCGATAAAGTTCGTGGCGTCGCCCCGGCCCAGGCTGAAAGCATTGAGGCGTTTGTAGTCCTCGGTGACTTTGTCACGCACCTCTTCGAAGCTTTGCGGCCGGCCGGGAATCATGTCCTTGAGAGCGATCAGGTAAATGCCGTTCTCTCCGGGAATAGGCTGAAATGAAATCGGGTTTTCCGTCGGAGTGAGCTTGAACGCGATTTCTGTAAACTTCGGTGAAACATCAAGATTGGTCAGGCCGGTCTCGGCATCGAACGGCATCGTGACCTGCACGTTCAGCCCTTCCTCTTTGGCGGCGAGCTCGAGGTTCTCGGCGCGCGCCGGCTGCTTGTCATAAAGCTTGTTGGCGAACTCGTTGGCCTTGCGCACGGCGAACCGGAACGCCAGTCCTTCGCGCTCGGTCTCCTTGATCTTCGCCAGGGCCGCGCTCTCCGGCAGCACGTTGCCGTTCGTGTCTTTGAAAGTATTGGTGCCGGCTTTGAAGTAGGCCTCGCGCAACATCAGGTCGAGGTTCGTGAAAGTCGCCAGCGTCTTGTCCGCCTCCGCGAAAAAGTTGGTTTTGGCAAACTCGACATAACTCACGCGAATCCTGTCCGGTACGCGATAGCGGGACTGGGCGGGATAAAAATAGTTGGTCAACGCGCCATTCGTGATGACTACCTTGCTGAGGTAGTTCGACAGCGGGAAGAAAACGATGTCGCCGGTCAGTTCCTCATTTTCGCGGCGGTAAATCGCTTCGGCCTCGGCGGGCGGAATCAAATGGCCCGCGGCGCCCACCACGCTGATTAACTGCTGGTCCGCGGCGTAGCGAGTAACGAACCGTTCGAAATCAATCGCATTCAACCCGTTGGGTTCCAAAGCCTCCTTAACGAATTTGTCGATGGGATAATCTCGAAGGATGCGATGGACGGTGTCCACAATGGCCTGGTCCGAAACCCTGACTCCCGCTTCCTCCGCTTTGCCCGACCGGAACAGGCGGAGGTAAGCTTCGGTCTCGACATCAAAACCCATTTGCTGGACGCGTTCGCGGTCCTGTTCCGGCCACTTGCCCGTATTCAGGAAATAAAAAAGGCGCGCGTCCTTTTCCGCCTCGCCCAACATTTTCGCCGTGATGGTTTTGCCGTTGATCTGCGGCGCATTGCCGCCACGACCGCCGCCGGCGCCCCCGGTACGGCCAGTCGTTTGGTCGGTCCACCAGAGCAGACCGATGATCATCGCGCCGATGATGACAAACCAGAGCCAGCTTTGATGACGGCGAATTGTTCCGAACATAGAGTAAAAATTGAGCGCGCAACGTACACGGGCCAAAGCGCCGGTCAAACGGAAAATCCGGCGCTGGCCAACGCTGAAGCGCGGACTCGGCGGCTCGGCGGTCCGCGCTCTTTCAGTAGATGCGCGGCTCGGCGGTTTGCGGCCCGAGTTTGGGCCGTACGACAATTACACGGCCGGGGAGCCCGGCCAGGATCATTTCCACGGTTCGCTCCACCGCGCCGAGATTTTCCGTGACCACGGCCAGTGCATTTTGACCAAGCTGCGTGGCCCGCTGTGGATTGGAGAGAATCTCATCGAGCGCGCGCTCCAATTCCGCCGCATCACGCGCCTGCACCGCGCCCCCGCGCTCGACGAGGAGTTTCGCGATGGCTTCGAAGTTCTGCATGTTCGGGCCGAACACAATCGGCTTGGCCAGCGCGCCCGGCTCGATGGGATTTTGCCCTCCCTGTGCCGTGAGGCTTTTCCCAACGAACACCGCCGTCGCGTGCTCGTAAAAGTAGCGGAGTTCTCCCGTGGTGTTCACGAGCAAGGCTTCGATTTCACCGGGTTGCTTTTGCATCGCCGGTGTAATTTCGTTCCGATAAACGAACTTCACGCCTGCGGCTTCCAAATCGCGACCCGCTTCTTTGCCGCGTTCGTGGTGCCGCGGCACAACGACGAGAAACAGCGCCGGAAAACGTTGCCGCAGTCGTTTGAAAATCGCGCCGAGGATTTTTTCCTCGCCGGCGTGCGTGCTGCCGGCGACGAGCACGGGCGCGCCGGGCGTCACAGCCAGTTGCGCAAAAAGCGCGGGCACATCGAGGAGCCGTTTTTCCGTCAGTTTGGCGGAGTCGAATTTCAGATTGCCGATGACGTGAATGCGTTCGGGACGGCAGCCAAGGGCTTCGAGCCGCTTCGCATCGTCAGCGTTCTGGCAGCCGATGCCCGCGAATGAGCGAAAGATGCCGCGAAACAAAAAGCCCCATCGCCTGTAACCGCGAAACGAACTCTCGGACAGGCGCGCGTTCACGAGAAAGACCGGAACACCCAGCGCGCGCGCGTTCCAAAGGAAGTTCGGCCAAATCTCCGCCTCCACCAGCACGACAGCTTCAGGATCGATAAGGCGCAGCGCTCGCCGCACGCAGCGGCGGGTATCGATGGGGTAGTAAATTTTGGAAATGTGCGCCGGCAGTTTCTTTTGCAATTCCGCCATGCCGGTGGAGGTAGTCGTGGAGACGACGATTTTGACCACGGGAGCGCGCGGCTCCAGCGCCTTGATGAGCTGCGTGCAAATGTTGACCTCGCCCACGCTGACGGCGTGAAACCAAATGACATCCTTGTTCGTGAGGGCCTGTTTGAACTTCGAGTTGTAGCGCGCGAAACGTTCGCCAAAGCCAGCCCGCCAGTTTCCGCGCCGCCACATCTTCAGGAAATAGAACGGCGCGCTCAGCGCGAAGAAAATGTGAAAGCCGACGTTGTAAAGGAAACGGACCACGGGCGTGGATTTAAGCGCCGCAGGATGAAACGTAAAACGTAAATCGCAAATGCCGCCCCGAAAGGCGCGGCGCGAAGAAGCGGCAAATCATCCCGGATACTGGCCCGCGATGTAGCTGTGCAACTGGTTAATCTCCATGCTTTGTGCGCTGATGATGGTATTCACGAGATCACCAATCGACACCAGTCCCACGAGTTGCTCTCCATCCAGCACGGGCAGATGCCGCACTCGGTTCTCCGTCATCAGGCGCATGCACTCTTCGACCGTGCTGTGAGGCGCGGCGACGATCAGAGTCGGGGAGAGGATTTCACTGACGAGCGTATCTTTTGATGACTTGCCGTAGAGGGCGACTTTGCGCGTGTAGTCCCGCTCGGAAAAAATGCCTTCGATTTTGTCCCTCGAAACGACCACGAGCGCGCCGATGTTGCGCGCGGCCATCAGTTGGATGGCTTCGAAGACGGTGGCATCGCCGGGAATGGTCCAGACGCGTGCTCCTTTTTGTTTCAATATCGCGTCAACAGTCGCCTGCATAATGGTCCTTCGGGTCGGGTTCGCTATTCTTCTAAGAGCGTTCAGGCGCAGGGGCAAACCTTTTTCTGCCAAATCACGGCACAGACGGCGCATCCGCTCCAATGCGCCGCCTCTTCGGCAGCCACGGAACTAAAAAGGGACGAAGAAAAACTTCGTCCCTTGCTTTCATTCGCGTCCCCCTCACCCGGCTGTTGGCCACCCTCTCCCCCACTGGGGGAGAGGGCAGGGTGAGGGTTCCGGCTTCTCGCGAGCTGTCGACCTTCGACCCTCGACTCTCGACTTCCTTACGGCACCGTTTGCTCGACGGCATCGCTGGGCAAACTTTCGCCCGCGTCGTTCACCGCCGTCACGCGCACCCGCACGATTTGTCCCGGCGTGAACGTGTTCAGGTTCGATTCCGTGTCCGTGACCGTGGCCGCGAG
>JGI10216J12902_100968642_pt1 | contig 18601 bp, 19 predicted proteins | sample KanNatreferecore_FD_12902 | JGI IMG/M metagenome (IMG submission 12902)
TTCCTCGCCAAATGACCACATATTTGTTTTCGGAATCGGCAAACCATAGCTTCTTCTGAAACCACGCGGCGCCGTCCAAAACCTCCGGAAGAATCAGCAGCGGGCGGATCGGCTCGAGCACCGCCGCGGGCTTCAACGTTTCCAACGGAATGGTGGTCCCGCCGATCGCGAGGTCCGCCAGGTATTTGCCCGCGCGTCTCTCGGTCATGATGCGCGAGACCAACTCGCTCAAGCGGCCGCTGGTGTATGCCACGCGAACGAACGGGAAAGCTTTTTGAAACGCCTCGACGTAGATTGTCTCATCGCCCGACTGGCCGTAGATGGCCAATTGCCCCTCTTGCTTTGCGGCTGCGACCGTTTTTTCCCATTCCTCCCGCCAGGCGGGCCTCGCTTCCCCTGCATAGAGAGCAGACAAACGCGCGAAGCCGAGGATCAATAGCGGCAGGATCGCGGGACGAATTCTTTTCATCCCTTTTTCTTTTTGTCGATCTTGTAGAGTTTTGCCGCGTTGTCCCACAAAATCTGCCGGCGCACGCTCTCCGCGATCCCGGCAAAACTGCGCTCGATGAATTTTTGGCTATCCGGCCACGTGGAGGTGGCCAGAGGAAAGTTCGCGCACCAGAGAATGTTGTCGGTGGTCAGGAGCCCCAGGTTCTGCAAACTGCCGGCGTCATACCAGCCGGTCAGAAAACATTGCCGCTGGAACAGCTCCGAGGGTTTCAAAGGATACCCTTCGAGATGGATCTGGTCATGCTCGAACTGGTAATCGGCGTATTCCAGCAGATAACTTCCCCATCCCAGCGCGCTCTCGGAAAAAACCACTTTGAGCTTGGGGAAACGGAAAAGGATGCGCGAGAGGAGCAGGTTGACGACGATGAAAATCGTGCTCGCCGGCCGCGTCAGGGCTTCAAACGCCGCGGCCACGGCGGGTGAGAATCCGGCGTACGGCTTAAGCTGGATCTGGGCGGAAGCGCCCGCGTGAAAACAGATCGGCACGGCCAGATCCTGGCACGCGGCCCACAGCGTATCGTAGCGGGGATCGTTGATGTGAGGAAGTTCTCTCAGCTCCATGGGAATCGCCGGAAGGACAACGCCTCTGTGCCCTTTAGCCACGCAGCGCTCGATCTCTTTGACCGCAGCCGCCACGGAAGAAAGGGGTACAATGCACTGCGGAACAAAGCGTTCGCTCGCGCCCGCCCACTCTTCGATGAGCCAGTCGTTATAAGCCTGGACACAGGCTAGTTCCAGCTCTGAGTCCTTAATCCCGCCGAACACCTCGCCCGCAACGCCTGCGACCGTGGGGTAAAGAACCGAGAAATCGATTCCGTCGGTATCCATCGCTTCAAGACGTTTGGCCGGGTCGTAGGCCGCTGGCGGCACCTCCGCCCAACGCTGCGGCTCTGCGCTGCGGTCATTCATGACCGCGCCCGCGGACGCGACGCCGCGCAGTTGCACCATCCGTCCGTCCACGAACCAACGCTCCGTGCCGTCGGGCCGGCGCTCGATATGCGGGATGCGCTCTCCCCACCGGTTTTTAGAAAGACGATCGGTCCAGAGGTTGGCCGGCTCCTGGACGTGATCGTCCACGCTGATCATCATAGGTCCGTTGTCCATGGCGTTATTCCAGATGGTAGACGCGTTTTGCGTTGTCGCAGAGGATTTTCTGCTTTTCCTCGGCGGATACGTCCTGGAGCGTCTCTTCGATTATCTTCCAAGACTCAGGGTAAGTCGAAGCCGTGTGAGGATAGTCCGACTCCCACATGATGTTGTCAGGGCTGATCTTATCGCGCTGGGCTATGCCGGTTTTTTCGAACCAGAAGTTGACGTAGATCTGTCGGCGAAACAACTCACTCGGCCGGGTCGAAACACCGTGCTTCCATAGACTACGCCGCTCCCATTCGTGATCGCATCCCTCGAGGACATAGTTGACCCATCCGAGCCCGGTCTCGGCCGAAACCCATTTGAGGCGCGGAAAGCGCTCCAGAATTCCGGAAAAGATAAGGTTGGGAATAAACTCCGCGGGAAAAGCGCCGGTCGGCACCGTGAGGGCCGAGTGCGCCTGGTTCGGCGTGAAGCCGTCCCAGCGAGGAAAAGTAATCGCCGACGCCAGGCCGCCGGATTCATGAATATGAACGGGTATGTCGGCCGCCTGACAGAGCTCCCACAATGGATACCAACACGGATTGTTGATGTGAGGAACGCTCGAAATCAACGTGCTCGGCTCGCACAAGAGCGCGATGCCGCAATGGCCGATTTTAACGGCGCGCTCGACTTCCGCCACGGTCGCCTCGATGCCGCCGAGATAGGGAATAAGCGCCAGCGGTACGAAGCGGGCGCTTTTCTCGCGCCATTCCGCCAGCGCGTCGTTATAAGCCTGGATACAGGCCAGCTCGAATTCCGAATCTTTGCCCTGGAGAAAGCCGAAGTTCTGGACCGGCGTATTGGGGAAAAGCACCTCGCCATCGACACCGTCCTCGTCCAGCGCCTTGGCCCGCTCCAGCGGTTCGTACACTTTGGCCGGGACCTCCTCCCAGCGCTGCGGATAGTATTTGACCTTCCGGTCGTTCATCACCGCCGGGCAGTTGGATACGGTGTAACCAGAAATCTTTCCATTTATCGTCCACCGTTCCACGGGGCGGCCGGAACGATCGTCTTTGACCTCGACCACTTGGGGAATCCGATTGCCCCACCTGGCTTTCGACATGCGGCTCGTGAATGCGTGCCGGTCGAGCTGGGCGTGCGAATCCGCGCTAATAAGTCCGAACTTGATTTTCATCCGAATCTCCTTAAAAGTAATTTACCCGTCGCGGCGCTACCGGAGGCCCAGCTCCTGGTGCACTTCTCGGAGCAGCGTGTAATCCACCAAGTTGACTTTCTTTGCCGCGCCAATTTTCACCGTAGGGTCGAGGGCATTCTGGATCGCGCCGTCCGTAGCGATTCCCAGCGGCGCCGCTGTCTTCAACAGCACATCCACGGTTTTGGCGGCATCCCCTTTCTCAACCTTCAGATTCTTCAAGACCCATTGCAGCGCCTCTTCTTTGTGTTCCAAGGTGTAGCGGTGACTTCTCAGGAACGCGCGCACGACCCTTTTGAAAAAGGGCCTTCTAGTTTCGAGCGCGGGCTCATAGACGACCAGCCCGAACTGCGCCAGGTCGAAATGGTCGCCGTAGAAAAGCATATTGCGAAAGCCCATCTTTTCGGCCATGAAATTATACGGCGGCACCAGATTCGCCGCCTGGACGGTGCCGCCCGCAAGCATCTGCAGCCGAACATCCGAGCCGCCGCGGCCTCCCATGAAAACGACCGAATCCGGATTGACTCCGGCCTTCCGCAGGATCTCCACCGTGGCCAGATGAGAGCCCGACCCCAGCGTACCGACCGTAACCGCTTTGCCGGAGAGTTGCCGCAGCTCACCGATCGAAGGGTTGGACAGAAGAAACCAACCGGGCTTTTGACTTTGGGAGAAGATCTTCACCACCGGCGCCCCATTGGCGCGCAAGGTTATCCCGGAAGAGCCGAATTCCATACCATCGAGCTGGCGACCCATCAGCGCTGGATGCGCCAGGTTAGCCGGAATGAGCACGAGCTTCAGATCGATGCCCTCTTCGGAAAAAATCCCTCGCTCCTTCCCGATATAGAGATAGGCGATGCTGATGTGCTTGGTGGAAATGCCCATTAAGAAATCCTCAAGGGCAAAAACCCTTCCGCATGTCAAAAGGATGAACACAACAACGAACAAATACACACGCACTATATACAATATTAGCTGGGAACTCTCTGAAGATTTGAGCTTCTCTTCCATTCCTTAAACCGATTGCGTCTTAAGTTAGGAACTCTTGAAACCCGTGGACCCACCGTGGGTCATTTCCTCGCTCCGCTCCATATACCAATGAACCTTGTATTGCGACGCCCCGAAGTCGTGCTCAAGTATCGCCCGGAAATACTTAAGGTTAGCTTTGGCATATCTTCCTCATATATCCTGGATTAAAGCGCGCCAGTGACAGAGCGCGGGTTTAGTAATCAACGGACCAGACATCGTAGAGTAGCTCCATGCGCCGGAATGTGTGCTGGCGTGTCAGGGCTTGAAGCTGCGGCGACGTGAGATAGCGCAGTCCGATTTCTTCCGCGAGGTTGCCGTGTTCCTCATCCGCTTCCGAATGGACCGTAAAAAAAGCGCACAGATTCGGGCTTCATGTTATACTGTTTGATAAAATCCTGGCCCAGCGCCGCAGCTGCCGGACCGAAGGTTCCTTCCGCGCCAATCTGGACTGCCATAACGACAAACCATGGCAGCGTATGAATGAACAGCTCGACGTAGTAAAGATGCGCCGCGGTTGCCGGACGCAGCTCAACATTTTCAATTTGTTCACGCGTCAGGCCGATGGAATCGGCAAACTGGATAAATAATTTGTTGTGTCCGGCGCTACCGGTATCCAGCCCGTGAGTCTCTTCTTCGACAACGCCCCAGAGCTTTTGCGCGATCTCCGGATCGGTGCAGGCCAAGTAACGTAACATCGCAATGCGTGGCACGGCAGCTCGAAATTGATAATCCTGAATCGCCCACGCGCGAATCTGGTCCATCGTGGCGGTACCCGAACATACTGCCTTTAAAAATGGATGCTTGATGCGTATCTTGGAAAACGCCTGAATTTCTTTTTTTTTGTTCCACAAATTCCGTGGATGAAATGTTTTGGGACTGCGTAGTCATTGAATGTCCTCTTTATTGGAGAAATTAAAATTAAAACTACTGAATCGCGTTTAACATGCAGGCATTTTACCAGCTAAATAGGCGGACTTCACAAACGCACCATTTGGGTGCATTTGTCAGGAATGCGGCATGAAAGTTAGCCGTTATTCAGAAAGTTATAATATCGGACTATAATGCTTGGCTCCTTGCACTTCAGCGATTCTTTCGAAACCAACACCAAGGTCTCGTGGGCGCGCTTTGAGTGGCGTGGTCTACACCGTCGTCTGAGGGGCGCCGCCCCGGATAACGAAGCGGATAGCGCCCATGGTGTGTCGATGGGCCTTCGCTATCTCCCGGGGTTCACTAGTTGCGCGCCGAGCAAGAGAGTCTGAGTTGTGCTCCTTTCAGCGAAGGCGTGCGAAGCGCGAGGAATCTTCTGAAAAAATCTTCCAGGCCCAGCGTCTCGCCGGCTTTTTCCAGGCTGCTGGAAACGTCCTTCCACTTCTACACGCAGGCTCGAAACGACGACTTCGGCTTATAATCGTCGCCCCGGCCCGCGGACGAGATTCCAGTAGCCAAGCAGATTTCTTTCCTCGAGCTCGCGATCAAGCTCATCAAGCTTGCCCATGGATGCCTCCATTGCCACCGTTAGCGGTAGTATAGAATTGCAGGGGCGATTTCATTCGTCATCGCTCCGCGCTCAGGTATCTCAATCCGCCTTGAGCTCGAGCTGCGCCTGCTCGAGCATGCCGAGTCGTAAAACATCATCGACCTGGAACCCGCCGGATATTTTTCCGTCCCGTTTCTGCTCTTCCACGATGAGCTGAATGCCGTCTCTGGGCAACGAGAGATCGAGGGAGACCCGCCCTTGCCATTCAGAGAAGAGACCGCTGAAAGATCTCTTCTCCCTTTCGGAAGTCAAGAAACCGGCCTCCGTGATGATCTCCGTGAACCTCTGTTCGTGGCTTAAATCCAGCACGAACCGGCAACCGCGAATCATCGCCTTGAGGAAGCCCTTGACGATTTCCGGATGTTCGTTGCAGAAAGTCTCATTGGCGGCGGTCACTCGGTCGTGGCGCGACGGGTAGAGCTTTCTCAAATCGGCCAGCACGGAACAGCCGGCCTGAACGAGACCCTTTACGTGTCCCTCGATGGCGAGGTAGGCGGGCCCATAACGGCCTTCGCCAAAGGCCTGGGCGAGGCCCGCGGGATCATGCATCGGACCTCCTGAGTAGGAGAACGGGACATCTTCATCCGGCTCGATCCCGTGGTCTTTTAAAAGCTGTCTCATCATGACGTCGGTCGCTCCGCCGCGATGCTCCATCCGGATGGTCTTCCCGCGCAACTCGTGAACCGTCTTTATCCCCTTTTCACCCATGAGGACAAAGGCGTGGTTCTTGCGCCTGGCCGCCACTATGCAAACCGGGTTTTTGCTATCCCTCGCCTCGAGGACAAACGTGGTACGCGGATCGATAGCGATATCCACAATGCCTCTGGCCAACAGGTCAACCTGCGCCGCTTCGCGTTCGAGCAGCTCGCCGGCCGACTCTTCAAACGTGATCAGCTCGACGTCCGCCAACCCTTCATCGGCAAAAAAGCGCTCCTCCATCGCCGCGAGCGCGATGCCCACGTGGTTCCATTCGTTGTGCGCCGCGCTCATTCTGAGCCTTTTCCGTCTGGGCGACACTCCATCGGGAGAACAGAGCCATACTCTGGGTTTGATCACGGTTCATCTACTCCCTTCTTCTTCGGTTCTAATTCGCGGTCGAGATCTTCCAGCTTTGTCATGTGACCCCCTTTTCGAATTTCGGATTTCGAGTTTTCTGTCCTTCTCGTTCCTTGGCGTACGTTGCGTTGCTTCGGCATCGCTCAGGACAGACTTCGCGCGAGTGATCTTTTTTCCGATTAGGTACTAAAATTCAACGAAAAATTTCAAATATCTTGGGCTAGCTTTCCTCCTAGTTTGCTGCCCTCAATCGGACAATTACTCCAAACCGTTTCTCCCAATAAACATCTGGGCAATGGTGGCGCCGATGCGGGTCGGGTCCGCGCTTGCCGGATCGATGTCCACCAAGATTGTTACTTCATGCCGCGGGATTGGAATTGGCGCGCGCTTTTGAGCTCTGTCCTGGGCCAAACTTTGTGAGGCCAGAGAAGGTATAAATAAAAAGGCCAGTCCGGTTTTGTTGTTCTCATGGTCATCTTCCATCAAAAAAACAGGCCCACTGGATTAGCCCAAGGGCATCCTTAACGTACCGTGCGTTACAACACAAGGCGCTGTTGACCCGTATCGGCTTGAAGACTATCATGCGCCGTCGCCATGGGAGAGGAAAAAAAGTCCCAACGCGCAACGCGCTATGTTCGGCCGGCGGTAACACGCTTTCGCCTGATGCTCGTGATGTCATCGGAGCTTGTGGGGGACAATGATTGGCCTTACAAGCAGGCTCGTGTCCAGCTGCGAGAGCAGGGCGCCACGGAATGGGCGCTGAATTTCTTCGGCAGCGATACGCCCCAGGCTATTTATGAGATCGGAGAAAAAAGAGCCGACCTAGCTATCGTTAATCCGGCTGCCCCCGTGACGTTGGCTTTTCGCGGCCAAGGGCCGTTTAAAGAGCCGTTGCCCTTACGGGCTGTCACCGTCATCCCATCACTGGACAGAATCGGTCTTGCGGTAAGCAAACGGACGGGTATAACATCGTTCCCAGCAATTCGAGAGCAACGCTTTCCTCTCAGGGTTTCACTGCGCAGTCACCTCGATCATTCCGTACATCTCTTTATCCGAGAGGTGCTCGCCGCCGCAGGTCTTTTCAGGCAGCACGCTCGTGCTTCACGAGATGCTTGCCACGCAGGGCCTTTCATATCCCGGCGACTACACGCTTATTCGCGTCGGGGGCGCGAGCGACCGCTTGGCGGCGCTTCTTGCGGGGCAGGTGGATGCCGCAACGCTACCGATTCCATTCAGCGTCATTGCCGCAGATCACGGCACTGTAAGGTTGGCGGATGCGGCCGACTACGTGCGCCACTACCAGAATACTGCCTTGATCACACGGACAAAATGGGCCCAGGAAAACGGGGACGCCACGGTTCGTGTGTTGGGCGGGGTGCTCGGTGCGATCCGCTGGATTTATGGCAACCGAAACGAATTTATCGACTATGCGTCAAAAAAGCTCAAGATGAAGCGAGAGTATGCGGCTGCCGGATGGGACACATATGCGGGAAAGAAAATCTGGTCACACGACGGTTCTCCGACGCGCGAGGGAATGGAAACGGTGATCCGCCATCAGGTGCGGCTTGGACTTTTGCCCGAGGGGACAAAAGCTGAGAAGTATATCGACCTGAGCTATCTACAGAGGACGCGGAAGGAATAGGCAATAGAAAGGGAGCGAGACGATCATGACTGCAGGAGGAATACTAAATCGTTAGGAAGTTAGGTCACTGGGTTTTCGACTAAGGGCACGATGAAGAAGTCATCTCAAATAAGCTTGAGCGACCTGGGCGACGTCGGCCCGGCAACTCCGGCCGGCGAGTGGTTTCGCCGTTATTGGATCGTCGTGGGAATAACGCGCGACCTGTATGACATTCCGCAGGCCGTCCGAATCCTCGGTGAAGATCTCGTCTTGTTCCGTGATCCCGAAGGGAAGATCGGTTTACTCGGCCTCCACTGTCCGCACCGCGGGACTTCGCTTGAGTATGGCGACATCGAGGACGGCGGCATACGCTGTCCTTATCACGGCTGGTTATTCGACGTTCACGGACAGTGCTTGGAGATGCCGGCGGAGCCGAAGGACAGCAAGTTTCCCGACAAGGTTAAACATCTCTCGTATCCGGTGCGGGAATTGGGCGGCGTGATCTTCGCGTATCTGGGCCCAGACCGCGATAATCCGCCGCCTCTGCGAAGATACAGAGCGTTGGCGGATACCAACGGGCAGCGGTCGTTGGAGAGTACTCGCGTTTACGATTACAACTGGTTCAATTTCATCGAAAACGGCGCCGATCCAGCGCACTTTTCCATTCTACACCGAGCCGATCCCAATGACGGGACATGGAGGAGTTGGTTTTTCAACTTCCGGGATATTCCCCCGTTCGATGCCATCGAGACCACCTACGGGATGAAAGTCATTTCGCGTAAACCTGGCCCGACCGCCGATACGGAGTACGTGGACGAAAAAAGTTTTGCTTTGTCGAGCATTCTGCAAATCGGCGACACCGAGTTCACTCATTTCAAGAAAAGCCGGGAGGATCTAACCTCGGGTTCGCGCAACGAACACTTCATGTTCGTGACGCCGAACGATGACGAGCGCTTCACGCTTTTCACCGTCAACCACTACACGGGTTCTGATCCGGAGTTTTTTCAAAAGCTCGCGCCGAGCCGCCGCATAGCCGCGCCCGTGGAAAAAAAAGAATACGCTATGGCGATGACTGGGGCGTGTCCGACATCAAAAACCCGCAGGTGATGGTCCCCGGAAAAACCTGGCGAGAAACGAAAAACCAAAGTCTTGTTGGTTTGCTGGTCGAAGTAACGGATGCGGCGCAGCTTTCTTTAGAATCGTATCGACCCCTTCGGGGCGAACATAAGGAATGCGAGCTGAAGATGACGGGGGTCCGGTTGCGTGTGTATAGCTACAACAAACCACACTGCCATGAAACGGGTGCACGATGATATCGTATTATTCCAGCTTTTCTAAAATCGCCGCCATTCCCTCATACCAGACGCCGCGCAGATCAAGCGCGTACTTCGCCGCCCGGAGCACGTTTTCTTCTTGGCCCGGCGAAACATGCTGTTCGAGAACGGATAAGAACATCTCGCCATGTTTTTCGTCGGCCTTACTATGGGCGACGGAATTCGGAACTTGCTCCTCAGTCAAACCTAGATCTTCCATCCAACGTTTCGCCGATCTTCCAGAGCCGCCGCCGCCGACATCGTTCAAGAGTGGAGTGTTGGCGTTTTTCATTTCGTTGGCGACCAAGCCCGCCAAACCTTCCTGCCACGTGTGATCTTGGATGAGCCACAGGTAGGCATAACAGACGGCTTGCGTAATAGGGAGCGGCTCCACGTTGAGAACCTCGTCAGCGGAGAGACCGATCGATGCACCCTGGCGTACCATGAGATGCAGATGGCCGTATTTGGAGTACTCGTCCTCAACCATCTCTTCGTATTCATGTTCCATGATTTTTTGCCTGACCGGGAGCTCTCGACAGCGACTGTACAGGAGTGCCCACTGGTCGCGGCGGTTACGAACGTTGATGGCAGATTGCTTAATGGAAACACGGGCGCGCGGCAGCGTGACCTTGAGAGAATGATACGCAACAAATCCGGGCGTACGCACAAAATCCAAAACCAGTTTGCCTAACTCCTCTTGCCACTCATGTGCCTTCACGGATTTTCTCCTTCCCGACGGAAATAGAGTCGGTGCTTGTTTCGGCTAAAAACTTCTTCCTCGATTACTTCCGTGACCCAATGATGTCGCGTGCAAGTTTGAAAATCGGCGCCATATCCTGCCATTCCGGACGGGTCACGTCGAGATACCGTCTTCCTTCTATGAGCTTATTGTTCGGCGCCACCATCTCTTTCGGAATATCGATTCGCCGTGAATTCGGCGGCTCGTTCGGGTCTCCCAATGTCTGAAGCGCCGTCTGTCCTTTGCGCGAGAGAAACCAGTTGATGAAGACCTTGGCAGCATTGGGATGCGGCGCGGACTTCAGCAGACCGAGCGTGCCTCCGCTGACCGACAAGGCGGTTCCTTCCTTCCAGGAGCTTGTATCCAGAACATCCACGGGCAAACCTTGGTTTTTAGCCTGCTCGACGTCCCGACAGCCCATGCAAAGAGCGAATTTTCCTTGGGCCAGCCAATCGGTCATCTGGCGCGAATCGCCGCTAAAAGTTACATCCATCGTACTGAAAAAGCGCCGAATGAAGTCTGGACCCAGATCGGGATTGCGGTAAAGAAACTGCATAGCCCCGCCAAGGCTGGTGTTAGTGGGTTCAAGAGACGTGAACTTCCCCTTCCATTTGGATTCTAACAAATCCCAAAAGGACTTCAGCGCCGTGGGATTGAAAAGCTTGGTGTTATAATAAAGTTGCGCCGAGCTGGGGTTGGCGATGAAGGCAAAAATGTATCTATCGTCCGGATCAGTAAACGGCAGCTTGCCTCCAAGCCATAGCGACTCGTCCAAGACTTCGGGGAGCAACAAAGCAGGTCTGAGAGGGTCTAGCGCATTTGCTTTGTGAAGTACGTTGAAGTTGGTGTTGGCTCCCCCGCTGAACAGGTCAACAATGTATTTCCCTGCGCGCCGCTCCGCCATGATTCTTGCGCCGAGATTTGATCCGCCTCCCGTAGCGTATGTTAGCTTGATTCCGGGAAATTCCATTTCAAACGCTGCGAGCGCTCGCCAATATCCAAACATGTAGATCGTTACCTGGCCCTCTTTTTTCGCGTTCTCAACTGTCCGATCCCAGTCTTTCTTCCAATCAGTCTGGGCCGAAGCTATTCCGGCACTGGCGAAGGCAGCCAGCGCAAGAATCCATAGCACGGCGAGGAGGTTCTTATTGAGATGGTTCACAGGGAAAAATGACGGGCCTGTTTTAATGCCTCTGTAAAAACGAGTATGAGGTCGCAAAACAATCGGAGTTAGACTGTTAGTTCGTCGACCACTAGCAAACCAAAACCTGGCTGTCAAATCTATGTAAAGGTTTGTCAATTCAACGATCTTACCACGTTCTTTGAGATCGACCTGTTTTTCTCCATTGAGTCGGGAAGGAAAAAGGAGGAAGGAAAAAGAGGAAAAAGGGGGCATAAGTCAATTCTTGAAAATGCTGACCGGTTGTGGAATATCGGCGACGTGCCTCATGTGGCTCGAATTGCCGGAGGAATTAAACGTGTCGAGGAGTTTTTTCTAACTCATATCATTGACAGTCTTTGTTCTCCTGCCGTAGTGGCGCAGCACTTTTAGGAGAATAACTATGGGATCGCGGTGGAGCAAGTTAATTTTACTCGCCATCAAAATTTCAAGTTCGAAGCTCGAAATCCGAAATTCGAAACAATTTCCAATGATCAAAAAACAGAAACTTCCAAACAAACCCGTTTCGGATTTCGTAATTGGGATTTAAGTCTCTTGGGTTGTTTCGGTCCGCGGGACTCTTTTGATATTCGGATTTCGGATTTTGATTCGCCACTGGACACGCTTCCATGATTTCTGTGGTGAACGAAGTCACAACGATTACCTTTGAGAGGAGACTCAGGCAATGAAAGTGCGCATCAAACGAGTCACGCTGCCTTTATGTTCTGTCGCGCTGGCAGTTTGGATTGATGCTTCATCGGCCCTTGCCCAGACCTCGGGATGGAAAGAAGCCTGGGCGAGCGCCGTGAGTGGCGCCAAAAAAGAGGCGAGGGTGGTGGTCTTGGGTCCGCCGGGAGAACAGATCCGTCAGGCGCTGACGCAAGGTTTCAGCAAGGCCTTCCCAGGTATTGCCCTAGAGTATTCTGGCGGCCGCGGGAGTGAACAGGCCACCAAGTTGAGGGCGGAGCGGGACGGCGGCATCTACAGCGTTGATGTTTTCCTTGCCGGAACATCGACCGCCCTTAGACTCCTTAAGCCCATAGGCGCGTTGGCTCCGGTTAGGCCTATCCTGATATTGCCGGAGGTAGCGAACCCGAAACACTGGAGGGATCAGCGCTTCTACTTCGCCGATACGGAAGGGACCTATAATTTTGTTTTTGTAAGTTACGTCGGCACAAGGTTGATCTACAACCTGGAGCAGGTAAAGCCCGACGAAGTCGACGAGCTCAACGACTTGCTCGATCCCAAATGGAAAGGGAAGATCGTGATCAACGATCCGCTCCCCCCGGGCAATGGCGACGTGACTTTTCGGCTGCTTTCGCTGGACCCAGTACACGCCACAGCCAGACGTCACATCCTTGGAATGATTTTTCTATGCTGCAGGATGAGGTGGAGAGCCTGCGACAAATGGGCGTGGAAACGGTTGTAAACCTCATCTTCTCGGTCTCACCCAGGCATACCGACGAGTTTTACGCACAGAAAGCTCGCGAGGTGGCAGCGCTTAAGCCCTACCGTATCTGCTTCAAGGATGTCGGCGAACTGCTGACTCCCGAACGCACAAGGGCGCTCATTCCCATCATCCGCGCGAACATCAACGACGTGCCGCTCGAGTTCCATGCGCATTGCAATAACGGTTTGGCTCCTTTTTGTTATCTGGAGGCGATCAAGCTTGGCGTGAAAATCGTCCACACCGCCATACCGCCACTGGCCAACGGCTCTTCCCAACCCTCCGTGTTCAATGTGGCGAGTAACGCGCGCGCCTTGGGCTATTCGCCAGTCGTGGATGAAGCGGCTCTCAAACCCGTGTCAGAGCACTTCACATCCATTGCAAAGCTGGAGGGCTTCCCTATCGGGACGGCGGTCGAGTACGATCATTCTCAATATCTGCATCAAGTGCCTGGAGGGATGATTTCGAACCTCCGCTACCAGCTCCGTCTGATGGGCATGGAACATAAGCTGGAAGCCACACTGGAGGAGGCCGGCCGGGTTCGTGCGGAGTTTGGTTATCCGATCATGGTTACCCCGCTTTCTCAATTTGTCGGAAGTCAGGCGGCGATCAACATCATCCTGGGCGAGCGCTATAAGGAAGGTGACCGACCAGATCATTCAATACGCGCTGCGCGTTTGGGGAAAGGAAGGGAGTACCCTGATGGACCCCAATGTCAAGGACAAGATCCTAAGCCGGCCCCGGGCCAGGGAACTGACTGGCTGGGAACCCCCGCAACCGTCCCTTCACGAAGTGCGGCGCCAATACGGCGGGCCAGGCGTTTCTGATGAGGAACTACTGCTGCGATTTTTTGCCGGTGAGCAAGCTGTCGAGGCCATGCGCGCCGCCGGTCCGGCGAAGGAGTACCTGAGCGCAACGCAACCTCTCGTTCAATTGATTCAGGAGATCAGCAAGCGAAGAAACTATAGCCGGATTCACATCACAAAAGGAGACTTGTCGGTTCGGCTCGACCAAAGGGATAGACCCACGCTTTAGAAGTGACGGAATGGTAACCTAAGACGTCATGATCAGAAGCTTTCCCCAAAAGAACGAGCCAGCGGGCCTGTCTGTTCCGAAAGTGAGACGGGAATTGGCCGACGAACCTTACCCTGCGGATGAGTTTCTGGGACTGCTGCCGGCAACATACCCGGTGGAGGCAACAAATCATATAAACTCTTGCGACCCGCGATGTGAAGCGCTGGATCCAGGAAAACAAGCACCTGTTCTCTCCGGCTTACAAAACAAATAGGCTGGTCGTCCATCAAAAAGAATTCATCGTGATGATCACTACATGGTCCGAATACCAGGAAGATCTATATTTACCGGAGGGCGTGACTATGAAGAGCGCTAAGAAGTGCTTGATGGCATGGCGTCTGAGTCTAGTTTTTTTGACGATGGCTGTGTCTTCGACCGCGCAAGAGGAGCCGTATTACAAGGGCAAGACCGTGCGGATCATCGCTGGTTTTCCGTCTGGGGGAGGCGTCGATGCGGAGGCTCGGCTGCTCGCGAAGTTTTTTGAGCGACACATTCCCGGCAACCCTAGCGTACTCGTTCAAAACATGCAGGGAGCGGGAGGCATGGTAGCGACCAACTGGTTTGAACAATTTGCCAAGCCGGATGGCTTGACTCTTCATTACACGAGCACCACTTCGATCAACCAGCAGGTTTTCGGGATGGAGGGAGCCAAGTTTGATTTGCGCCACTGGCCGCTTGTGGGCAGTATCTTCCGGCAGACATCCGTGGGGTTCATTCACCCGGACAAGCTCGCTCGCCTCGCGGCTCCTGGGGCCCCGTTGAAGGTAGGCGTCCGGGCGGGGGACGAGAGCTGGAATGCGATATTTCTCTGGGGCGCCGAGTTTCTCAAATGGAACCTCACTTGGGTAGTTGGATATACGGGAGGAGGCGAGATCCGGCTCGCATTTCGCCGTAACGAGACGGACATCTTTGCCACTGCCGTGATTCCTAATTTCACGGAGTTGATAGGGGACGGCTTCAAGCCCTTTGTCCAGCAGGGAACACTCACTTCGGGCGGTTCTTTTCAGAAGCGGCCGGAGTTCCCCGCGGTTTCCACCTTTGATGAGATGCTAGGAGCGAAGCGCCCTACGGGGGTGGCGTGGCAGGCTTATGTGAGCTGGGCCGGGTCCGATAGCGCCGGTCGGCCCTTGTATGCGGCGCCCAAGACACCGGCTAATATCACCAAGACCTTGCGCGACGCGTTTTCAAAGTTGAAGGAAGACAAAGCCTTTCAGGCGGACCTTCTGCGCGTGGCGGGAGAAGATTCCAATATGCTCTTGGCTCATGAGGGCGAGCCCATACTCCGCCAGCTTTTGACGGTCTCTCCGGAAGTTCGGGAGTACTCCAATGCGCTATTGAAAAAGTACCTCAAGCGCTAAAGAAGAGTGCCGGTCATTGTGATGTGTCTCGCTTACTATCAGCACCGAGACATAGCTAAATTTCCAAACCATAAAGCTTGGCGCAAATTTACCAGAACGAACACCAGGCTCGCGGGTCGAGTGAGCCAGCGGTCACGGCCAACTTTTCTTGGGAAGTATTTCCCGTCGGCGAACTCGATCGTCTTGGGGAATAAAACGTGTTGGGAGTATTTTCTAGCTCGTATCATTGACAGTCTCTTTTCTCCTGCGTGAGCTAGCCTTAAAGACCATTTACGCTCGAACACAGGCCACATAGTGACTGGTCCCTTTTTTCAACATCGGAATTTCCCCTTCCGTGCAGGCCGCGATACGTAAAGGGCAACGGTGTGCGAAACGGCAACCTGGAGGAGGATTAAGAGGAATGGCGGGTTCGCCTTCCAACGGGCGTCGAGATCCATCCCGGTTGAAGCCTGGTCTCGCCGCCAGCAGGGCATTCGTATAGGGATGCAACGGCCTTGCGAGAATCTCGTCTGTCGGTCCCAGTTCCATCAGCTTGCCGCCGTACAATACCGCGATGTGATCGGCGACATATTCAGCGACGCTCAAATCGTGAGTTATAAAAATCATCGAGAGGTGCAAACGCGCCTTTAAATCCTGAAGAAGTCGCAAGACCTGGGCTTGAACGGACACATCCAGAGACGAGACGGGCTCGTCCGCCAACACCAAGGAAGGCTCGGTAGCGAGCGCTCGCGCAATGGAAACCCGTTGGCGCTGCCCGCCGCTCAGTTCGTTTGGATAGCGGCCCAAATGTTCGGAAGAAAGACCGACTTGATCAAGCAGCTGGGCGACCTTTATCCTTCGTGCTTCGCCTCGCAGGCGGAAGTGGAGCGTGAGGGCGCGGCCAATATTCTCCTCCACCCGCATGCGCGGATTCAGCGATGAAAACGGATCCTGAAAAATGATTTGGAGATCTTTTCGAATCTGCCTCATCTCCCGGAAGGTGACGCTGAGCACGTCTCGCCCAAGAAAGAAGACCTCTCCCGCATCCGCCGGAACGAGGCGTGCGATCAATCGAGCCGTAGTCGTTTTCCCTGAGCCGCTTTCTCCCACCAACGCCAGGGTTTCGCCTCTGAACAGATCAAAAGAAATGCCGTCGACCGCCATGATGAGCCTCTTCCCGTGGATCATGCGGGATACGACACTCCGGTTCGCATCGAAATGTTTGGTCAATCGCCGAACGCTCAAGATCGGTTCAAGGTTCTCGGCTCGGGCGTCGGGCGGGCGTGTCATGGCTTCGGCTCGTATCGCTCCTCTAACATTGGTCGCTATTGGCCAAGCGGAAAATGGCAAGCAGCCACATGGGCGTCGGGCGCGTTTTCCCGCGATCCGTCGCCTTTTACTTGGCGCAAGCCCGGTATTTCCTCGATGCATCGCGCCTCAGCGTATGGACAGCGCGGGTGGAAGCAACAGCCGGGTGGAGGCGCGTGGGGCTCGAATATCGAGCCGGTGATGGGTTGGAGAGTTTGTCGCCTGCGCGGAATGGAGCGCAGAAGCCCGGCCGTGTACGGATGCGCCGGGCGCCGAAAGAGTGTATCGACAGTACCCACTTCAACCAGATTTCCCGCGTAAATCACCGCAACGCGTTTGCACAACTCGGCAACCACCTCGAGGTTATGAGAGACAAAAAGCACCGCCATGCCGATCTCGGTTTGGAGATCTTGCAACAGCGCGAGTATCTGTGCCTGAATGCTTACGTCCAGAGCCGTGGTAGGCTCATCCGCGATAAGAAGGTCTGGTTTGCACGCCAGGGCCGCCGCTATCATTGCCCTCTGGCGCATCCCGCCGCTTAGCTCGTGGGCGTATTTGCCGTACATCGTTCGCGGCGAAGGTAGCTTCACTCGCTCGAACATCTCGAGAGCCCTGCGCTTTGCGTCGGCCCGGCTCGTGCGGAGCTGATAGCGATAGACTTCCGCAACCTGTTCCCCGACAGTGTAAGACGGATTGAGAGCAGTCATGGGTTCCTGAAAAATCATGGCGATTTTGCGCCCGCGGATGCGACGCATTTCCGCTTCCGTTTTCCTGAGTATATCTTCGCCCCGAAACCAGATGTGACCCGCGACAATCTCCGCCCGAGGATCAATGAGCCTGAGGATGGCCAGCGCGGTAACGGTTTTGCCCGAGCCCGATTCGCCTACCAGCCCGACGGTCTCGCCGGCGGCGATGCTTAAGGAGAATCCTTCGACAACGCAAAAGCGATGCGTGTCCGTCTGAAATTCAACGGTTAGGTCTTCGATGCGCAGCAGGGGATTCGACACCTTCTCCTGTCATCCTTTGTCTTGCTTTTAACGCGGCCTGCGTCTGGCTCGGTAATCGGGGCCGCCAAGGTCGCGCAACGCGTCGCTCAAAAGGACGAATCCGAGGATCAAGGTCGCCAGCGCCAGCCCGGGAAAAATGGCCAACCATGGGGCCACCTCCAAATAGCTCTGGGCTTTGTTGAGCATTTGCCCCCAGCTGATGGTCGGCGGAACCAAACCCAGGCCGAGGAAACTGAGCGATGCTTCGGCTGTGATGGCATGAGCAAAGTTGAGTGGGATGCGCACCATCACCGGAGTCATGCAATTCGGCAGAATATGGCGTACCAGGAGCGCCAGCGAGTTTTCCCCAATCGCTCTGCCGGCGTCCACGTACTCACGCTCTTTCTGCCCTAAAACTTCACCCCGTACGATGCGCGCGTAGCCGGGGACGGATCCGAAAGCTATGGCAAACCAAAGCGCAGGAATGCTGGCACCGCTGAAGGCGACCAGAGCGATTGCAAGAAGTCGGGAGGGAAAGGCAACAACTCCGTCCATGACCCGCATGGTGAGGGCGTCCGTGTGACCGCCCGCATAGCCTGAAATGGCCCCCAGCGGAAAGCCGACTATGAGAGCCACGATCACCGCCCCCGTTGCCACGGTCATACTTGCGCTCACCCCAGCGAGCACACGGGAAAAAATATCCCTTCCAGCCTCGTCCGTTCCCATCCAGTGGTTCAGGCTGGGCGATTGAAAACGGATCGCAGTGTCGGGCTCGGAGGGATCAAAGGGGACGACATCGCGCCCCCAAATCGTCAGCAACACGGCCGCGATGACAACGCAGAGCCCTGTAATGGCGCGCTTGTCGTTGAAAAGCAGGTGGCCTTTGGATTTCTTGAGTTTCCCCGCGGTCAGAGAAACGCCCGGTGAACTATGCGGAAACTCTATGCCTTCACGCTTTGCCATACTGGATTCGCGGGTTCAAAAAGGCGTAGACGAGGTCCGTCGCGTAATTTACCGCCACGACGATAAGCGCCATAAAAAGGACCGCCCCCTGCACGACGGGAAAATCCCTGGCGTAAATGGACTGAAGAAGAAGAAAGGAAATACCGGGATACGCAAACATGGTTTCGATGATCGTGGAGCCTCCCAGAAGTCGGGAAACGTCCAGACCGAGCACCGTGACCGTTGCAACGAGAGAATTCTT
>JGI10216J12902_105589822_pt1 | contig 18550 bp, 6 predicted proteins | sample KanNatreferecore_FD_12902 | JGI IMG/M metagenome (IMG submission 12902)
TCATCGACGAAGAGCAGCGCTTCGGCGTGATGCACAAGGAGAAGTTCAAGATGCTGCGGCAACTGGTGGACGTGCTCACGCTCAGCGCTACTCCGATTCCGCGCACGCTCTATCTGGCGCTGACTGGTGCGCGGGACATGAGCACCATTGAAACGCCGCCGCAGGATCGTTTGCCGGTGGAAACCATCGTGACGCAATACGACGAGCGAGTCATTCGCGACGCAATTCAACGGGAGATCAATCGCCAGGGCCAGGTGTTTTATCTGCACAACCGCGTTTACGACATTGAGTCCGTCGGGATGAAACTCAAGGCGCTCGTTCCACACGCGCGCATTGCCGTTGGTCACGGCCAGATGCACTCGGACGATTTGGAACAGGTGATGACGAAATTCGTGAACGGCGAGGCGGACGTGCTGTTGTCCACCACGATCATCGAGAGCGGTATCGACATTCCGAATGCGAACACGATCATCATCGACCGCGCGGACCGTTTCGGGCTAAGCGATCTTTACCAGCTTCGCGGGCGCGTCGGGCGCTACAAACACCAGGCTTATGCGTATCTCTTGCTTCCGCGCCACGCCGGCCTTCTCATTGACGCGCGCAAACGCATCAGCGCCATCAAGCAATATTCAAGTCTGGGCAGCGGCTTCAAAATCGCCATGCGCGACCTGGAAATTCGCGGCGCGGGAAATCTGCTGGGTGCGCAGCAGAGCGGACATATCACTGCGGTCGGCTTCGAGCTTTATTGCCAGTTACTCAAGCAGAGCGTCGGTTCGCTGAAGGGCGAGAAGGTCAGGCCGCGCGTCGAAGTGCAGACACGGATTGATTTCATCGTGAGCGATCCGGGGGAAGTTTCGGAAGAGAGTCCAAAGCCCAAAGTCCGAAGTCCAAACTCGGCGGAATTGGTGGTGAGCGTGCCGCGCGAGGCCGCGACTTATGTGGAAACTGCGGCGGTGACCGGCGAATCACCAATCACGCATCACGTGTCACGCGCTCCAGCTTACTTGCCGCTGGACTATATTTCCGACTCGCGCCAGCGCATTGAAGTCTATCGCAAGCTCGCGCAGGTCACGGACAAAGCATCGCTGGAGAAACTCGCGAAAGAAGTTCGCGACCGCTTCGGTCCCCTGCCTCGCTCGGTGGAAGCGCTGTTGCAGGTTGCAGAGTTGAAACTGCTCGCGAGTGACAAAGCCGTGACAATCATCGAGACCAAAGACGACAAGCTGATGCTCACGCGCTACGGGGACTTACTTACGGTGGGAGGGAGATTGCCGCGCCTGACAAAGAAAGAGCCACTGGCGCGGCTGAAGGAGATCAAGAAACTGCTGCTGGCGCTCTAGCCTGCATTTCTCATTGGAGCGCGGCTGTGTTGTCCTCGACCAGCCGCAGCAACGTTGTTCCGCGCGGGTGCTGCGGCTGGTCTGCGACACAACCGCGCAGCCCGATGATAAACAGGAGCGACAAAAGACTCGATTTGGCCGTTTTAACTGCCCATTGTTGTAGGTCTGCAATCGTGAAATCGGAATTTTGTCCCTTTTGACCTCCTAACGGGATTCTATGATCGAATCATGGTGCAGGACGCTGAACTTCTTTGCAGCTACGCTGTAGAAAGATCTGAAGAGGCTTTTCGCAGCCTTTTGGAGCGTCATGCTGGTTTGGTCTATTCCGCGGCACTGCGCCAGGTGCGAGATCCGCATCTGGCAGAGGAGGTGACTCAGGCCGTGTTTGTGGTGCTGGCTCGGAAAGCCGGCACGCTCCGGCCCGGCACGATTCTGGCCGGCTGGCTGTTCCGCGCCACTCGCTTTGTTGCGGCGCGAGCATTGCGAGACCAACAACTCCGTCAACGCCGTGAACAAGAGGCTGCTCAGATGGAAATCACAGACCGTTTGCCCGGGCCGGAAGCTTCCTGGGACGAAATCGCCCCGATGCTCGACGAAGCCATCGCGCAACTCCGCGAGAAGGAACGCCACGCCATCCTGCTGCGCTTCTTCGAGCGCAGAGAATTCAAAGAGGTCGGTCGCGCCCTGGGCCATAGCGAGGACGCTGCGAAGAAGCGCGTGGCGCGGGCGCTCGAAAAATTGCGGAACTTCCTGGTGCGGCGTGGAGCAGTGCTTTCGACCGGCACACTGGTCGGCGCGCTGATGGAGAATGCAGTGCAAGCCGCGCCGGCGAGCGTTTCCCCGGCGGCGTTTGCCGCCGTGACGACCAAGGCGGCGACCGTCACTGCACTCGGACTGGTTCAGGACGCGCTCGATGCGATGTTCTTTGCGAAGTTAAAGACAGCGGCATTGGTTACATTGGCTGCCGTTACGATAGTGGGCGGCAGTATCGCCCTCGCTTCCTTGACCGGCCCGACCAATCCGCGCCGCCCGGCGGCCCAATTCTATCCCATCGCATTGGAGAACCTTGGGCCCCGCCCGCTGGCGAGTTATCCACCGCAGGATCCGTGGACGTCCGTTTCCACCGGCGCACAGGTGCTGGGTGGCGTGCCCTTTCAAATCACGACCAAGCTGCAATTGCACGCCAACATCGAAGCGAAGGATCAGCGCCTTTACCCGCAGCGCATCATGGGCATCCCGGTGTATCGCCGGCTGGGACGACTGCACGTCTTCAACGGAGCGAATATTCCAGACCACGAAGGGTCACCAATGGCTTCGGTCCGGCTGAACTATGCCGACGGTTCCACGCACACGCTCATGTTCACGTATGCCTTCAACACCCGCGAATGGTGGCGCAACCCCGGCGGCACGAATTACAACATATTTGACACCAACAATACGGTCATCGCCTGGACCGGGACGTCCGCCGACTCGCGCGCACGAGGCCCCGGACATTGGCATCGCCTTTACCGCACCACGTTCGATCTGCCAGCGCGCGAGTCTCCCGTCGAAACGATTGACATGTTCTCCCTGTTCCACAATTCCTCGCTCGCCGTTCTGGCAATGACCGGTGAGGCACCGGACGGCAGCGAGCGGTTCGTTCCGCCTTCGGTGGATGACAGCCAGTTCCGCCGCAGCATCCATTTTCGAATCGAGGATAATAGGGGCAATCCGGTGAGCGGGGTGCAGATGCGCGGGTTCGCCATGGACGAGCGCGGCCTGCCACTGGCGCTGGGCAAACTCGATGACGCCTCCGCGGCGCCGGGTGAACTGGATGTGGACTTTCCGGCGCCCACGCGCGAATTGCGGTTACTCGTCTGGGCGGCACGCGGTGGATTGACGGAGTTAAATTTTCCATGCGCACCAGAAGGTAATTTCAGTTCGACCACCGTGGTGCGGCTGGACACGGGCGTGCGCATTGGCGGTTTCGTGCGTGATGCCGACGGCCGACCGCTGTCCAAAGCCAAAGTGGAACTCTTTCTCCGCGCGCACAGGAATAACGTGCTTTGGTTGAGCAAATACGCGGAGACCAGGACGGACGCCAAAGGTTATTGGAGGTTCCGCGAGGCGCCGCCTTCCCTGGACGGGTTGCTTTTGCGGGCCAAACTCGAGGGCTACAAAGCTGGCGACTTTGAACTATCGGGCAGCGGCACCGGCGACTGGGGGCGCGAATTGTTACTCGCCTCTCGCGCGGAGTTGAAGCTGACGGCATCCACGGCGACCGCGACGAATGCTGAAACCGCCAATGCTCAGCCAGAGCACACTTCAAAATGAAACACCTTGCGTTCGGCCGTCGTCGCGCTCAGACCGACATTCGGCCCGGTCGAGCACATCTCCCAAATGCTTTATGAACATTCCCCGGAACCTCATCTCATGCATTCTTTTGTTTGCGGCCGTGCATGCCATTGGCGCAGTGGTCGGTCCCACGGGTTATACGAACAGTTTTGGTGCTCAGCCGCCAGCCGTGGATTGGGCGATGCTGAATATTGCCGGGGACGGTGGAGATAGTTACACCCCGGATACTGAAGTGAATGCCAGCATCAGTGCCGCTGGCGTCACGGGTCAGGCGATGTTGGACATGGGAAATCCACCCAACGCCAATGCAAACGCGGTATGGAGTTCAACGGGGCTTTATCTCCAGACGCGTCCCACGGGGAACCGAGCAACGGTGTTGATGGGAAAGTTCACCAACAGTACGGGGAGCAACGTCACGCGAATCGCTGTTTCCTATGTGCTCACGATTGCCGCCATGCAAGCCATCGAGGAGAGCGGATACGGGACGCGGCTCTATGTCAGTCTTACCGGCGAGACAAATAGTTGGGCAAATGTGCCCGCGCTCAACAGCACGCTCTCTTCGGACGGAACCTTCCCGCGCAGCGCCACCATTTCTCTGAACTGGACCAACGGAGGCAGCCTTTTCCTGGCCTGGCTGGACGACAACTCGCGCGACGGAACCGATGCGGCGAATCAATACGATAACTTCTCGCTGCGCGTCACCGCCGGCACTCCGACCAATTTCTTCTGTGGCGTGGCCGCGCCCGTCGCCGGAGCGACGTTTGTGTCGGGCTCCCCAATCACCGCCTCGGCACTGACTGGAAACGGCTTGCCGCCCTACACCGTCGAGTTTTTCACGAACAGCGGAGCCGGAAATACGATTTTCAAATCGGCGGGCTTAACCATTTCGCCGCCTTACGATCTGAGCCTTGGCATTCTTCCGGTAGGTGAGCATGCGATTTACGCCGTTTCAACGGACAGCGCCGGTTCCCCGTCGAGCGTCACCTCGATGACAAATTCCTATTCGGTGGCGGATTCCATTCTCTTTGAGCTGGTCAGGCCAACGAACGGCTCCACGATTGCCTACACCAATCCGGTTCAGGCCGTTGCGACGGTTGTGGGCGGAACTGCGCCGTATTCCGTGTATTTTTTTCTTGATGGCGTGTTCTTCGCTCCGATCACATCGCCGCCTTTCCAGCGTGACTTTGGCTTGCTGCCCGTCGGGAACCATACGGTTCGAGCCACAGTGATTGATGCGAAAGGTTGGGTGAGCAACTCAGCCGCGAACACGATCTACATCGATGGCCCAATCGCGGCGAGCCTCACGCCGGGCAACGGCGCTATCGTTGGTTTCGGAACTTCATTGTCGCTCACCGCCGCTGTTGCTGGAGGGCAATCGCCATACGCAGTGGAGTTTTTCGTCAATGACCAATTGGTGGGATCGCTGAGTTCACCACCCTTCAGACTGAATGTGGGGATGCTGCCGCCAGGCAGTTACTCCTGTTACATCCGTGCGATGGACAGTTCGATTCCCACTCAACAGACAAATTCGACAACGAATCTAATCACTGTTTTGCCCAGATTGCGTGTGCTGCCGCTCGGCGACTCGATCACGTTGGGGGCGGGCGCTGCCGGAGGTTATCGCGCGCCGCTTTATCACATGATTCTGTCTGCCGGTTACGCGCCCGATTTCGTCGGCACCATGACCGCCAACGGCGCGCCCTCGTTGCCCGACCCACAACACGAGGGATATGGCGGTGCGATGATCGACAACATCGATGCCATGTTGCCGATGATGTTCAGCTCACTGCCTCAACCCGACGTGATTCTCGTGCTGCTGGGCGTGAATGACTTTCGCAATGGCGTCAACACAGCGATGGCTACCAACCGACTCGAAGCCCTGGTCGTTCGTCTCGCGAACAATTGGCCAAATTCAAAAATCATCGTGGCCAGCCTCACCGTGGTCGCTGAGCCACTGAACTCGCAGATCCAGATGATGTACAACGCGCTGCTTCCGGGCATGTGTGAACGCCAGCGCAGCCTCGGGCGGCAAATTTATTTCACAGACATGTACAACGCGGTGCTCCTTGCCGACATGCCAGACCAGTTACATCCGAACCAACTGGGCTACACCAAAATGGCGACGAACTGGTTCTCGTCGATCATCGCAGCCATCGAAACGAACGACGGCGCGTTCGCCTTTACGGCCGCGGCGGACACGTATGTGCGGGATGGCCCTTTTGCTGCGACCAGTTTCGGCACGGAAACCGTTCTCTCCGTCAGCACAGGTGCGGACAATCGCGAGTCACTGCTGCGATTTGCCCTCACGAATGTTTTTGCTGACGTGCTGGAGGCGAAGCTGCGGCTGCGTCCCGTCACGGTCACTGGCAGCGCGGACAATTCCCTTGCCGCCGTCGCTGACAACACGTGGGGCGAGAACACGATCTGGAACAATCGCCCTGCGACCGACTCAACTCTGGCAACATGGGGCGTGCCCAATGGACTTCCCGTCGAACTAGATGTCACTGCGGCCGTTCAAGCCGCGCTCACGAATGACGGACATGCTTCCTTCCGCGTCTTTGCCTCGAACGGTGCGCCATTGACTTCCTATGCGTCCCGGGAATCGTGGCCGCTGTATTCACCGCGACTGCTTCTGAAGGCAAACAACAGCCTTCCGACGATTTCCTCCTTCACGAATCAAACCATGAATCGAAGCAACACCCTCCTGTTGCCTTTCACGGTTGGCGACACGGAAACGCCGCTGCATTTGCTTCACCTTTCAGCACTCTCTTCCAATCCCAGCGTAATTCCGAACGGCAACTTGAGCTTCAGCGGCACCGCTGACCAACGATTCGTCCACATCACATCCACGAGCAATCAACTCGGCAGCACGGTCATTTCGGTCACGGTCCATGATGGCCTGCAAGCGGCCGCCGTGAATTTTCTGCTCACCGTCGATGGGACCAACTCGGCGCCGACATTCGTCTCCTTCATCAATCCTCCAAACAACGCGATCTACAACTCGCCTGCGAACATCACGTTTTCCGCCAGCGCTTCCGATCCGGACGGCAACATCGCGCGAGTGGACTATTATCTGGACAACGGCCTGTTCGCGATCGCGTTCGCGCCGCCCTATGCGGTGACACTCAATACTGTTCCTGCCGGAACGTACGACTGGCGTTGTGTCGCCACGGACACCGGTGGACTAAGTGTCACGAGCGCGCTGCGGCGCGTTGTGGTCCAGCAAGGTCCGATCACACTCATTGCGCCAGGTGCGATCTGGCGGTTCTGCGATACGAACGGAATGGACCTCGGCACCGCGTGGCGAGAAACGAGTTACTACGATGGCACGTGGCGAAGCGGTCCCTCCAAGCTCGGTTTTGGCGATCCCGCGACCACGACGGTGGATTCCACGCCGACGCGCATCACGACCTATTTCCGCACACGCTTCACACTGGGGAATCCCGCAGCGATCACCAACCTGACGTTTGGAGTCATGCGCGACGACGGCGCTGTCGTTTATTTGAACGGCAAAGAAATTTTCCGCACTGGCATGCCTGGCGGCGTTATCCTGAACAGCACGCTGGCGTCATCCGCGATCAGCGGAGCCGAAGAAACTACCTGGTTCACCAACATTATCTCCGGCCGCACGAATCTCGTCGCAGGCACCAATGTGGTGGCCGTGGAGGTGCATCAAGGCGGCACCAGCAGTTCGGATCTTGGATTCAACCTGCTGCTCGTTGCAGGAGCCGCCCCCTCACCGACGCCGGTTGCGTTGTCCAGACAACGGCTCGGGAACAACCTCACGTTCTCCTGGCCGGCCGGCAGTGGTTGGAATCTCTATGCGACGCCCGAATTGAAACCTGACGCGCAATGGATTCGCATCATGACCGGAATCACGACCATGAACGGCGAATCCATTTACACAGCGCCGACAGCACAAGCAGCACAGTTTTTCAGACTGCGTCAGCCGTGATGGTGTTTGACTGCATCCGTCATAGTAACGCTGTGATGCGGTTCAATTACCGTCGGACTTCAGTTTGGCTTCTGAAATGGAGCTGAGTGCGTTCTGAACCCTCCTCTGAAAAAAGCCGACGACGCCTCAAAGTGCCGGCGACTTTTGGTGTTCGATTGTCGTTTCCCAAACGAAACGAGGAACACGCCCTGACAGCCCGATGGACGGGAGGTCCATTGTGCTGCCAGTCTATCGTCTTCGCGAACCGTTCTTCGTCGCGGAAACTTTTCGATCGCCTTTATCGCCTTGCCCGGCCTTCGCCCTCGTCCTGGATTTCGTTCGGCGATCCGCGTAGCGTTTATCAGTGCCAGTGTTGATCAATTCCCTCTTGGCCATGATTTTTTCCTCGCCGGAAATCTTCAAGCGCGCCAGGTTCAGTTTTGACGATGGGCGAATGTCCGCTTCCAAAACACGTTCCATCAACTTCAGTGCGTGGCGGTTTTGTTGCGCGTCGTTGGAAATGACACAATCAGACGGCACAAAAATTCTGAACTCGCGCAGGAAAGCATCATTGGCCGTAAAGAGCACACAACGGTCACCCGCAATGCCGGCCAGAATCAAAGTGTGCGCGTCGAGATAACGAAGCACGGTGTCGAGCGTCGTGGAAAAGAACCCCGAGTGCTTGGGCTTCAACACGAAATAATCGTCCGCTTCCGGCTTCAGCTTTTCCGCGAGCATTTGTCCAGGCACGCCGTCTTGCAGGCAATGCTGGACCTGCTTCTGAAAGTCGGATTGCCACTTCCCGAAATTGTCATTCACGTAAATGACCGGGATGGCGGCGGCCCGTGCGCGCTTTTTCAACGCCGCAATTCGGTTGGCCAGTGGCGCCGCATGTTTCACCAGCCACTGGTTGCCCGGGAAATCCAAATCGTTGATCACATCGATCAACAGCAATGCAACGGGACACGCATCGGGAACATTTCCATGCAGGTCTTTGTTCTTGGCGGGCATCAGTCAGTCGAACAAGTTGCCATCAAGCCGCCTTCTCATTTTGGCGAATGCCTTTATCAATCTGGCGCGCGAGATGTTCGGGCTTCAGCGCTTCAGCCAACGCCTTGATCTCGTCATCGTCTCCCAAATCAACTCCGACCTTGCCGGCGATTTTTTCCAAGAGGTCCAGCATCTTCGTGTTCTCCTGCTCGGCGAGCATGTCGATCTGCAAATCAAGGTGCGAACGGCGCTCGCTGAGAACGGCCTGGCGGTTTTGCGAGATGAGGATGAAAGCGGAAAGAAAAATAGCCTCCAACGACACCACCAGAGTGAGGAACGAGAACGGAAATGGATCGATGCGCGCATTCTCCGGCAACAGCACGTTCGCGGTAATCCAACCGCCGTACCAAATCACGTGAATCACGACGAAGGTCATGGAACCGCAGGCGCGCGTAATGAGGTCGGCCACACGGTCGGTTTTCGCGCCATTGGATTTGGTAAGGCGTTCCAGTTCCAAAACCTTTTCGATATTCTGCCGGGTGATTTCGTCCACGGTCCGACCGTGGCGAGGACCTTTCGCTGCACTCCTTTTCATAGCTGCGGGAACATAGCCCTTTCGCGAATTTTTGCTGCGCCTGACTCGAAGAGAAACGATTCAGTTGGCAGAACGGTGCCGGGTCAACACGCCAGAATGGCGCGCAGCATACATTCACGCCGGGACAAATCGTGCAGGGGGCGCGAGTAAAAGCAAGGGACGAAGTTTTTCTTCGTCCTCTTTTCATGTATCGGTGTTGAGCCGGAAAAGGCGGGTTGGGAAGGACGATAAAGTCATCCAGTTTACACATTCGCGGCGAACGGCAATTTGACTTTCCGCCGGACTGCACGCACCTTCTCGCGTCACATTTTTGCCCAGCCCATTGTTGAGCCTGAGCGCACTCATTCGCCGGCATTCCCAATGGGCTGGGTTGTCGTGTCGCCCGAATCGATTGCCAAACAGTTTAGGACCGCGTGTCTCGCTGCATTCGCCGCGTTGTGGGTTACCGTACACGCGCAGCAGCCGGCAGATCGCGCGTCACTCACCAATTTCGACAAGCGTGTTTCCTCGCCGCAAAAGGCCGCGCGTCCGGAACAAAGCGCTGCGCGTGCTGCGTTGAAACAGCGAGTCCCGGGCGCCGTGGTGGATTTCGATCCAATCTTCGACACACCCAAGTGGGTCCAGGCAGGCGGCGGGTTGCTGACCGGAGAGAATGGCGAAGGCCGCGGCGTCTCGAAGGACGCGGCGACGCGCTTTGAGAAGGATTCCAACAAGGCGCTCAAGGCATTTCTCCACGAGCATCGTCCGCTCTTCCGCCACGGACCGGAAGTGCTCGACGACGCGGTGAAGAAACGCGACCACAGCGCCGACGACGGGTTGCGAACTGTCGCGTGGGAACAGCAAGTCGATGGCATTCCCGTCTTTGACTCGGTGCTTGTGGCGCACACAACGAAGAATGGCGAACTGATCAGCGTCTCCAGCCAGTTTGTCCCGGAACCGGCGCGCGCGGCGGACCGCGGCACCCCCAACCGAGCGGCCAAAGCGCTGGCGCCAGGCATCTCCGCAGAGAGAGCGCTGAAAATTGCCGCGGCAAACGTGGGTGAAGAAATCAGCGAACTGACTCCACTCACCGCCGCTGCACAAAAAACTTTCAAGCAGCAGTTCCGGCTCAAGCCGTTGCCCGGCGACGCCAGCGTGAGTCTCGTCTGGCTGCCTTTGGACGGTGACACACTGCGCCTCTGCTGGGCCGCTGAGTTGACACGGCGCGAGTTGGGCGAACGTTTCCGTTTCGTCATTGATGCCGAGATCGGAGAAATCCTGGTGCGCCGGAAACTGACCGTGGAAGTCAGCGAAGTTTCTTATCGCGTTTACACGAGCGATAGTCCTTCGCCATTTTCGCCTGGCTTTGCGGTGCCGACGAATGCGCAGCCTCCCTACGTGCAGCGATCATTGTTGTCCGTCAGCAACCTGAACGCGACCGCTTCTCCCCTGGGCTGGCTTCACGATGGCGTCCTGGAGACGCGCGGCAACAACGTGGATGCGCACCTCGACCGCGACAACGACGACCGGGCCGATTTGCCGCGCGTGCAGGGAACGATCACAAACGGCCAGCGCGCGTTCGATTTTCCCATCGATCTGAAGCAGGACCCGACCAATTACTCGAGCGCGGCAGTCGTGCAGCTTTTTTACTGGTGCAATTTCATGCACGACAAACTGTATGAACTCGGTTTCACGGAGGGGGCCGGTAATTTTCAAAAGGACAACTTCGGCCGCGGCGGCCAGGGCAGTGACGCGGTCTCTGCCGAAGCCCAGGACGGTTCGGGATTCAACAACGCGAACTACACGCCGACCTTCGATGGCTCGCCCCCGAAAATTCAGATGTACATTTTCAACGGCCCGACCCCCGCGCGCGACGGCGACTTCGATGCGGAAGTCATTTGCCACGAATACACACACGGGCTGAGCGATCGGCTCATTGGCGGCGGCGCGGGGATTTTTCAATTGCAGAGCTTTGGGATGGGCGAGGGCTGGTCGGATTTTTACGCGGAAGCGTTGCTGAGCCAGTTCGAGGACGACCTGGGCGGGAATTATCCGATGGGCGGTTACGTCACCTATCAGTTCGGTGGCCTGACGCAGAATTATTACTACGGCATCCGGCGCTATCCCTACACGACGAACCTGAACGTGAATCCGCTGACGTTCAAAGACATCGATCCGACCATCGCTTCAACGCACCCTGGCATTCCCCGCAACCCGATCGTGGTGAGCAGCGGGAATCAGGTGCATCGGCAGGGCGAGGTGTGGTGCAGCATGTTGTGGGACATGCGCGCGAACCTCTTGCGGAAATACGCACCGACCAATGCGACCGAGTTCACCAACGTGAACATGCGCATTCTTCGTTACGTGACACGCGGGCTGCAACTTTCTCCGCCCAATCCGAATTTCGTCCAGGCACGGGACGCCATTCTTCAGGCGGTGTCGTTTACTCTCGGCAGCGGAACGGACACGAATGAAGTCTGGAGAGCCTTCGCGCGCCGCGGCCTTGGGTTGAGCGCCTACAGTCCGGACAGTTCCACGACCATCGGGGTTGTCGAGGCCTACGACACGCCGGAGTTGCCTGAATTGGACATCCTGCCCCGAGATGTTTCCTTGGCTTTCAGCGGAACCCTCGGCGGTCCATTCACGCCCGGTGCGTTCACCAATCAAATCGTGAGTTCTTCCGTGTCGAACATCGCGTGGGCCGTCGGCGGGACGCCAGCGTGGCTCAACGTTTCGCCGACCAACGGCGTGCTTTCACCTAACGTGCCGGTGGACATTGTTTTCTCCCTGACTTCCGCCGCCACGAATCTGCTCGCCGCCACTTATACAGCCGATGTTTATTTCACGAACCTCTTCCGTACTCAGGTGGTGTCGCGCGCGGTCGAGTTGGTCGTTGAGGCACCGCCGGGCGATCCTCTGTTGGTCACGCCCATCAGCGCGGCACCGTTTCAAGGACTGCCCGGTGGTCCGTTCACTCCTGCCCAACAGGTTTATCGCGTGAGCCTCAATGAAGCACAAACGTTGGGCTGGCAGGCTTTCACCACGAACACATGGTTGAGCATCTCACCGACTAATGGCGTCCTGGACGAAAGTTCCGAGTTCACCGATGTCGCGGTAAGCCTCAACGCCAGCGCGAATGCGTTGCCGGAAGGCAATTACTCCGGCGCCGTGACCTTTATCAACACCGGCACGCGCGTCAGCATCGACATGCCGATCAGTTTGCGTTTGAGCCGCAACGATTATTTCACGGAAGATTTCAACACGGAGACTAACGGCCGCTCGTTCGATTTGCAGAACAAAACCATCACGTTCACGAGAGACGGCTCGTCGAACTTCTACTTCGCGTGCATCAGTCCCGCGGCGGTCTTCCCCATCAACCCAAGCAATGCCACTCCCATTACGCTCGCGGACGATCAATATCGGCAGGTGACGCTCACGGGTGGCAAGGAAGTTTCCATATACGGCATCAGCTCGAACGCGATCTACATCGGCGCGAACGGCAACGTGACGTTCGATCCTGGCTTGAACACGAACGCATTCTTTTCCGACCCGGCCTTGAACGAGTATTTCGCCCACGTCCGTGCGGCGCCCTTGTTTGCCGACATCAATCCGGCCGCGGGTGGCACTGTGTCATGGATGCAACTCGAAGATCGCTTCGTCGTGACGTGGCAGGATGTGCCCGAGTTCGATTTTCCTGAGAACCTGAACAGCGCGCAGCTCGAACTGTGGTTCAACGGTGTCATTCGCATGACGTGGCTGCAGGTGAAGATAAACAACCCCAACAATCTCACGCTCAATACAGGCTTGTCGCGCGGCACGGGGCGGCCCCCTGACTTTGTCCGCAGTGATTTGAGCAGCTATAATGGATGCGTCCCGCTGGCTTTGCTCTTGCCGCCGAGGGGAATGGAGACGGAATCCGTTTTCGGACGAGTCATTTGGAACGCCGTGCTGACCAACGATCTCGTGCTGGCACTCTCTTCCAGTGATACCAATGAAGCCGTTGTTCCAAGCGCCGTGGTCATTCCAGCCGGACAAGCCTCGGCTGAATTTGAGATTCTTCTCATTGACGACTTCGTGGCCGATGGCACTCAGCCGGCGACCATCACCGCGACTCTGCCCGACCTTTCGCCAATAAGCGCCACTCTCCTCGTGGACGATTTTCCTCAAACCGATGCGCTGTTGTCCATCGGCGTGCCGTCCAGGGGGCGTGAAGGTGACACACTGTTTGCCGGCGGCATGGTGAGCACCATCGGTCCAGTGCTGCGCCCGCTCGCGGTCAATTTGTCTTCGGACGATTCCAGCCGCGTGGTCGTGCCGCCCTCGGTGGTTATCCCGACAGGCAAAAACTCCGCGCTCTTCGACATCATTTTGAGGGACAACAATCTCATCGAAGGCACGAATACCGTGGGCATCGAAGCCTCGGTGCCGAATTGGGCGCAAAGCCGCATCGGCTCGATACGTGTCAGCGACAATGAGTCGCGCGCGCTGACGTTGGTTCTGCCTGGTGAAGCGATCGAAGGCCAGGGGCCATTGCCGGGCCCGGGAAGAGTTTCATTGAGCGGAATTCCCATCACCAACGTGGTGATTGCTCTGCAGTCGGAGAACACAAATCTCGTTTCCGTGCCGAGATTCCTCACGAACGCGGCCGGACAAACGAGCGTGACCTTCCCGGTTGTAGTTGGTGACAACGCCATCACAAACGGATTCGAGAGCGTGCGGGTTTTTGCGAGTGCGCCCGGATTCAGCACGGCCACCGGCGCGGTCGTAATCATCGATGATGAACGTCCGTTCGAACCGAGTAATCCATCGCCCGAGCATCTCGCGACCCACGTGCGGCGCAACGTGACGCTGAGTTGGTCAGTCAATTCACACGCACCGCCCACGACGGTTTACGATGTTTATCTGGGCACGACTCCCGATCTTTCCATCTACAGCCCGATTGCCAGCACGACGAGCCATAGCACCACGCTGCCGCTCCAACTCGACGCTGAAAAGACCTACTACTGGCAGGTCGTGGCGCGGCTGCAACCGTTCCCGCCCGTGTCCAGCCCGGTGTGGCAGTTCACTACGGCGACAGTCGGTTTTCAAATCGACGCCATCGCTTCACCGCAATTCGTAAACGAACCATTTCCGGTCACGGTGACCGCGCGCGACGAATTTGGCCTGGCGGTGACGAACTATCAAGGGAGTGTCACGCTCACGAATTCAGCGTCGATGAAGAGCAGTTCGACGATTGTCATTACGGAAGTGGAAACGGCCGGCATCCGTGCGGTCGAGTTCGTCAACGTCTCCGACCGCAGCATCAACATCGGTGGCTGGCAGATCGTTTTTTATGATGCGCTGGGCTGGCCGGCGCCCAGCGCCGTGTTCACGGTTCCCAGTCCGAGTGTCTCCGCGGCCGGCGACGTATTCATCATTCGCAATTTGCCGGCGCAGTTTTTCCCGGGGACTTATCCCAGCTTCACCGTGGTCACGAACCTGATGTGGAACAACAACGCCGACGGCAATCCCGTGGCCGTGCTGCTCCGCGATAACGTCGGCAATATCGTGGATTTCGTTTGCGCCTCGGGCGCGGAGGCCGCGCTCATCTCGAACCCGGTCGCGATTCCCGCCACGCATTGGAACGGCGCGCCCCTGACGGCGAACCTCGATTCCGCGCGCACCTATCAACGTTTTGGCGCTCGTGATTTCAACACGAGCGGAGACTGGCATACGCTTCCGCGGAGTGTCCGGACAAACAACGTGGGACTGCTCACGCCGTTTACGAGCACCACCCTCCTCGCCTTCACCGCCACGCCGCTGGACACATTTGTCAACGGCACTGCCGCCGGTTTTATCACGCTCCTGGAGCAAGGCAGCAGCGTCAGGCTCGGCGCCACCGACGCCCAGGGTCGCGGCGCCATCTCCGATCCCTTCGATGTATTCTGGCGCGATGATATTTCGCTCGCGGTCTCTGCGCCCCACGCGGGGCTGGTGAATGGAACGCTGGCCTACCAATTCACGATTGCAAACACCGGCCCGCTCCCGGCGCTGGGCGTGCGGTTTGTAAATTCCGCCTCTTCAAACAGTCTCATTACGTCTGCCAATGCGTCCCAGGGCGCATGCGTTGTTTCAAATGGCGTGGTCGATTGCGCGCTGGGAACAGTGAGGAACAATCTGCCCGTCACCGTTTCGGTGCTGGCCGAGGCATTGAGCCGTGGAGTGGTCAGTAATTTCGCGGCCATCACGCGCGCCGACCCGGACGCTGACCCGGCCAACAACAGCACCACGGCCTCGACGATCATCGCTTATCCGCAACTCACCATTTTCGACGCGACCAATGCGGAGCCGTTTGCCGCTGGGACGATCCTGTTCACGGTGCGGCTCACCGAGCCGAACACGCAGACGTCGAGCGTGGCCTTCGCCACGAGCGATGGGACGGCAACGGGAGGAGTGGATTACCAGCCGCTCTCCGGCGTGCTTGTTTTTCCGCCCGGCACAACCAACCAGACGATTACGGTTTCGCTCAACAGCGATTCGCGGCCCGAGTCGAATGAAACGTTCTTCGTCAACCTGTTCAACGGAACGAACCTGGATGTCACCAAAGCCGTCGGCGTTGGGACAATCGTGGACAATGATTCTCCGCCGCTGGTGTCGGTTGCGGACGTGACGGTTGCGGAAGGCGAGGCCGGGAGCACAGCCGCCACTTTCTCCGTTTCTTTGAATGCGCCGAGTGGCCGCATCGTGAGCGTCGGCTATTCAACGGCAAACGGCACTGGCCTCGCGGGACTCGACTACGTTCAAGTTTACGGCGCGCTGGTGTTCGCCCCTGGCGTGACCAACCTGGCAGTCACCGTCCCTGTGATCGGAGATACGATCGCCGAGCCGGCCAAGCAGTTTTTCCTGAACCTCGCCAATCCCCTGAACAGCGTGGTGGTGCGGGGCCAGGGCACGGCGACGATCCTGGACAGCGACGTTGAAGCCCTGGATCATTTCACCGTCGGTGGGTTGCCACCCGTCAGCCACATGGGCGATTGGCTTCCATTCAATGTGACGGCGCGAGACAGCAGCGGCGCAATCGCTTCGTCATTCAACGGCCCTGCCAGGCTGCTGGCGCTGACGTCGCCACGCACCGTGACGGTTGCATCGAATAACACACCGTGGCCGTTTCCTCTTGGTGCGTCATTCCACGACGCGCGAGTCCAGTCGATTTATTCCGCGAACGAACTCGGCGGAGCCGGACGAATTTTCGGCCTGGCTTTGGACATTGAGACCGCCCCTGGGCAGATGCTGAGCAACTTCACCATTCGCCTGCGGCACACCCCCAACGAGCGCTATTTTGTCAACGCCTGGGAGAGTTCGGGATGGACGACCAATTATCGGCGCGACGTTTCTATCGTCACCACGGGATGGACGCATTTCGCTTTCTCGGAACCATTCGACTACAACGGCCGCGATCACGTCATGGTGGATTTCAGCTTCGACAATGTGAGCTTCAGTTCGGATGGATTGTGCCGCTCCACGACCACGGCGGCGTTGCGTTCACTGCATTTCCGCACGGACGGCGCCTACGGAAAACCGATTGACTGGATCGCGAATGCGCCGCCCGGCGCGCTCACGACCCGCGTGCCGAACGTGCAACTCTTCCTCGGCGCCAATGTACCCACCGTGCTCGGCCAGAATGGGTTCGCCGGCGGTGTCTGGACAGGAAGCACGCGGCTTCTGGCGGGAGGCTCCAACGTCGTGTTGCGGGCGATTGATGCCGCCGGCCATTTTGGCGACAGCGCGCCTTTCACGATAATTCCGGTGAGAATCGCCAGCGTGACACGTGTCGGCGCCGCGGCGTCGCTCAGTTTTGCAACGTTGCCCGGACGAGACTATCAGGTCCAGGCGAGCACGAATGTCCAGACTGGATGGTCGAAGGTGTCATCGCCGATCACTGGAGATGGAAACGTGATGCAATTTACTCTGCCCGCCGCTGGCGCGTATCAATTCTATCGGCTGCGTTTGCTCGAAGAATAGATTTCGAACACCTGGACCAATGTCAGCCGGAACCGTGTCTTGCGGATGAGTCCAGTTACAATTTCAGCATCGGCAGTTCTGTGATCGCTATTTCGGATGCCTGAGGCCGCTGCCCGCGCTCGAACCAGGGCCGCACACCATGAATAAGGTCTCTGTGTTTTCCAGACTTCAAAACTCTGGCGCGCTGTAAAGCCCTCTGTCATTCTGGACCCCAGGTCAGGCCGCAACGGACACAGAGGATTCTTATGAGCAAGAAGTCAAAAGTTCAGACGTTCATCGAAACCGAGATCAAGCCCCGGGCCGATGCGATTCAAAAGGAGCACGACCAGCAGCTTCCCCGTTTGAAAGCGCTGGGGCAGCATCTGGGCAAAGCCATGGACACCAAGGATTCATCCGTGAGCGCCGCGCTGCTCAAGCTCTACCTGAAGACCGGTGAGCCAGAGTTCGTATTGGCGCGCGATCTCGTCGCCCGCGCCAGTTCGCTGATGGCGACGCTGGAGAAACTGCCTGCGGCTGATTCGGCGGAGGATTTCAAGGCCATTGAAGAGATGACGAAGAAGTTGAGCGCGCTGGAGGGAAAGCTCAAACGGAACTTTGCCGAACTCAAGGCGGGCCAGGACAGAGTGAATGACGCCATGAAACGGTCCGAAAAGGACGGGAGCGATTTCGCCGAGGAATGGGCCGTGATGGAAAGTGCGGTCGAGAAACACCTGGCGAGCGCAAAATCGCGTCGGGAGCAAACCAATCAGCTTGTGACGAAAGCCTATCAGGCAGTAGCCGCCCGCGATGAAGCTGGATTCGCCAAGCTGCTCGCGCAAAGCGCGAAACTCCGCCAGGGAAGCCCCACGCAGGCGGAGGTGGAGCAGCAGTTCAAAGCTTTCTGCGCGAAGTCCAAGGCCAGCGGTCTTTCGAAAAATGCTCAGGACCAGCTTGCGCGCGACCTGCCTGGCCTTCGCAAATCCCTGGACGAAGCGGCGAACGCGGAGGACGCCAACGAGGGAAACTACAACGACATCAAGGCCCTGAAAGTAAAGCCGCTGGACCCCAAGAAGGCCGCGGCCCTGCTCAAAATACCGGCCAAATACACGGACCAGTTCAAGAGGGCGTTGGGGCTGGTTGAACCCAGCAAAGTGGAATATGCGCTGGACATCCTGGTCGAGCGAATGATCGGCGACGGCATCAAATGGAAGTCCAAGGGCAAAGATATGGTCGCGGCTCTCAAAAAGGCGGACTTGCTTTGAGGCCCGTGCTGCCCACTGACACCGAGGAAGTCAGGAAATGATGCCATTCGTTGCCTCACGTTAGGAGCCATCTCATAAATGGCTGCGGAGCGCGGCTGTGTCCGCAGGACCAGCCGCAGCATGCTCGAACCTCAAT